>FMJZ01012127.1_pt1 | contig 73734 bp, 71 predicted proteins | sample 1987881 | NCBI WGS metagenome assembly FMJZ01 (sample SAMEA4378227, study PRJEB15110) | soil metagenome | biome: soil; feature: Field; material: Soil | place: India | collected 2015-03-11 | depth 0 m
CCCCTGCCGCGGCGCTTTTGCCATGGCACCACCTCCTTTCACAGATATTTCATCCGACGGACCTCTCTCCGTCCGTCTGGTACTATTTTACCACGCCTGTCAAGACCCTGTTCCTAGGTCCCTTTTACCTTACCGCCGCCCGTCGGTCTGAAGCGGTCGCCCTTCCGGGTGCGCATCTCCCGGTTGCGGCGGCTACCTGATGTATTCGCTGAGCCTGCGGAAGAAGGCGCGCAGCGCCAGGATGAAGACGATGAGCAGGACGGCGGCTGCGATGACCAGCATCCAGCCGGAGAAGAAGCCGACGCTGAAGGCGTAGTAGGTGGACTCCCACTCGCTTTTGTTGCCGCAGCCGTCCACCGCCCTCACCCGCCAGTAGTAGGTGCCGGGCTTGAGCCTGACGCTCCAGGTGTTGGCGGTGATGTTCTCCCTGGAGACCACCGGGGGGAAGACGCGGGGGGTGGTGCCCACCTCCACTGTGTAGCTGACGCCGCTGGGGTCCTCCACCGGCTCCCATTTGAAGGTGACCACCCGGGAGCCGAGCCAGCCGAAGCGCTGGTTCGTGGGGTAGAGGGGCGTCGGCGCCTCGGGGGGCTGGGACTCGAGGGGGAGCTCGAAGGTGGCTTTGTTGCCCGCCTTATCGGTGGCGGTGACCCTGTGGCGCGACTCCTTGGTCTCGGGCACCTGGAACTCGTGGCTGAAGCTGCCGTTCAGGTCGGTCTTCGCCGCTTCGGTTATCAGGATGTCATCGTACCTGATGGTCACCTGGCTGTTGGCGGCGAAGCCGGAGCCGGTCACGGTGACGGTGTCCCCGATGCCGGGGCGCTCCGGGGAGAGCGTCAGCGCCGGCACCACCTGGAGGCTGGCGGCGAGCTCGCTGCCGTAAGCCATGGCTTCGGCGTAGGCTTTGAGCTCGTGCCTTCCGGCGATGGTCTGGGGGACGGTGAGCTCGGTGACGAAGGTGCCCTTATCGTTGGTCCTGAGGTTGAGGTCGAGCTCCCTGCCGTCGAAGCTGATGGTCACCGGCTTGCTCGCCGGGAAGCCGGTGCCGCTGAGGGTCACCTTCCTGCCGGGTGCGGCGGAGTCCGGCGACAGTTTGAAGTCGGGCACCACGATAAAGGGCCCGGCGGAGCCAACATAGGGAAGGTTCTTGAAATACTCCGTGCCTTCGGGACGGCTGAAGAAGCGCACCTGAAGGTAGTTGTTCCCCATGGGCGTCTCGGGCACGGTGAAGCTCACCGTCAGGTTCTGCGTCCGCGGGGTGGTCGCCTGTTTGAGCACAACGTAGTCGGTGCTCTCCGGGGTCAGCGGCTTGCTGCTCCAGACCACCTGATAGTCGCCCCGGAACCAGGTCGCCGTGCTGGTTATGGTGATGGTCACCGTGGAGCCCACGGTGCCCTTGCCCTCTCCGCTTATTCCACTGACCGTGGAACAGACATCGCCGGCTCAGCCGCCACTGGCGGCGGCTTCTGCCGGGAACCATAACGGGGACAGCAGCACCAGCAGAAGCAGGCTGAGCAGCTTCAATCGCTTTAAGCCCTCCATGCCTACCAGTTTTGCCTTTTTGACCGCTTTTGTCAAGCCCGCAGACCCCACACAGCGACATCATCCCCTTGAAATGATAGAACACGTGTACTAATATTTATGGTATTATGGTGGGGTTTTTGACCGAGGACTTTGAGCGGCGGGATGAGGGTTGTGAGCTTCATCCCAGGTGTCTGGAGTGTCCGCTGGAGAGGTGTGTGGAGGAGGAGCCGCGCTTGAGGCAGCGGCTGAGGCTGAAGGTGAGGGCGGAGAGGATGCGGGAGCTGAAAGCCCGGGGCAGGGGGACCGCCGAGATAGCCAGGGCTTTCGGTGTCAGCGTGCGCACGGTGCAGCGGGCGCTCAAGGGGGTGGCATGAGCGACTTCAGCCCCAGGGGGCTGGCTTCCCGCGATACAAAGCGTTTAGCCGGCTACAGGCAGCACCTCGACTTCTACAACGGCATCCAGTGGCAGGAGCGCTCACGCCACCGCCAGCTTGTGTTCAATTACACCAGGGTAGCCATCGACAAGGTCACCAGCTATCTGATGCACGGCTTCAATATGATGTGCATCCCCGGAGACGACACGGACGGGGCGAGGGAGAGGGCGAGGCGGGCTGAAGCCGTCCTCTACGATGTCTACGATAAAAACCACCTGGCACAGCTGGACTACGAGACGGAGGTCGACTGCGCCGTCCTGGGCGACGGCTGCTATAAGGTGCTCTGGGACACGCAGGAGAAGCGCATCAGGGTCGCCAGCCCGTCGCTGGAGGGGGTATATGCCTGGTGGCTGGGCGATGATACCTCCAGGGTGTGGAGGGTGGCTTCCCAGTACCAGCTGACCGCAGATGAGATACAGATGCTCTACGGCATCAAGCTAGCCGGCAGGAGCGCAAGGATAACCGAGGTGTGGACGGCAACGGACTTCGAGCTCTACCTGGGCGACCAGCCCCTTAAGAGGCAGAGGAACCCCTACGGCTTTATCCCGTTCGTCATCTTCCCCAACCTGCGCCAGCCGAAGGAGTTCTGGGGCGTCTCCGATATCCCCCAGCTTATGCAGCCGCAGCGGGAGCTCAATAGGGCGCTGACCCAGCTGTCCCGCATCCTCGAGGTGTCAGGTAACCCCATCGCCGTGCTCGAGGGCGTGGAGCAAGCCGAGGACATCCAGGTGCAGCCCGGGGCGGTGTGGACATTGCCGCCCGATACCAGGGCGTATATCCTTGACCTGCTTCAAGGCGGTGGTATTAGACTTCATGTCGACTACATCGGGCTGATTTACCGCTGTCTCCACGATTTGTCGGAGGCGCCCCGGGCAGCCTACGGCGGCATAGAAAGGGAGCTTTCGGGCGTTGCCCTTGAGGTGGAGCTGCAGAGCCTGCTCCAGAAGGTGCAGCGGAAGCGGACCATCAGAAAGGCAGCCTACGAGAAGCGGTGCCGGATGATTTTGGAGCTTCACCGCCTCTATGGGAAGGAGGACCTGACCGATGTCACCGTGCAGGTGCAGTGGGGCAGCATCATCCCGCAGGACAGGGCACGGCAGGCGCAGAATGAGCAGCTGCTCGTTATGTCGGGTATCCACGCACGCCGTACCGCCATGAACGAGCTCGGCATCAGGGACCCCGACGTCGAGTTTCAGAGATGGCTGGATGAGAGGCGGCGGATTATGGAGATGAACCAGACTTTGAGGGCGAGCCCCGGCAGAGGCGGAGCGAGAGTGAGGGCGACGTCAGCCGAGCCGGAGGGCTTCGAAGATTAAACGAAAGGAGAAAAGGGAGAATGCCCGTAGTTGACCCGGAACCGCAGGAGAAAAACGGCGACCCCGGAGAGGACGCAAGGAAGGACATCAGGCAGGAGCTTGAAGCCGGGGCGGCGGGGGCTGAGGAGCTTAAAGCCAGGATAGCCGCCCTCGAGCGGGAGGTGTCTATCAGGGACGAGGACATCGGAGCTTTGAAGAGGTCGCTGGAGCTCACCAGGCAGGAGCTTGAGGGCGCCAGAGCGGCCTATGCCTTCGCCGTGGAGGAATATAAGCGCCTCGCCTGCGAGCATAACCCCCTTGTCCCAGCGGAGGTCATCGCGGGGGACACCGTGGACGAGGTGAAGGCTTCTATTAGAAGAGCCAACGACCTGGTCAGTAAGGTGAAAGAAGCCATCGCAGGTCAGGCAAAAGAGGTGCAGGTCCCCGCAGGCGCGCCGCCGCGGCAGGAGCCCGACCTGTCGGCTTTGAGCCCCAGGGAGAAAATAGCCTACGCCGTGAGGAACAGGCAGGCGAAATAACCGGACGAAAAAGGAGTGAAGTAAGATGGCAACCACCTTAAGCGAGTACGCTAAACTTTCAAACGACGTCCTCTATCAGGGCATCATCGAGACCATCGTCAGGGACAGCCCCATCCTCCAGATGATGCCGTTTATCGAGATCGTGGGGAACGCACTCACCTATAACAGGGAGCGGACCGCCCCGGAGGCGAAGTTTTACGCCGTAGGCGGCGAGATCGATGCCCCCGGCAACTTTGAGTTCGACCAGCTCACCGCTACCTTGAAGATACTGGTCGAGGACGCCGATGTGGACAACTATGTCAAGGGCACCCGCTCGAATGTTATGGACATCGAAGCGGCTGTGCTGGAGCTTGCCGCCAGAGCCGTGAAGCAGAAGTTTGAGGAGACTTTTATTTACGGCACCACCACCGACTTCCTGGGCATGGCTGGCGACGCCGCCGCCTTCGACGGCATCGTCAGGCTCATAGATACCAGCCAGCCGGGCAGTCAGGTGGTCACCATGGGCGGCGGCGGCGGGGCGCTCACCCTGTCCAAGCTCGATGAGCTGGTGGACGCCGTTAAGCCCGGTAAGCCGGACCTGCTCTTGATGAGCAAGCGCAGCCGCAGGAAGCTGCAGGCGCTGGTCAGGGCTTCAGGTAGCTACCTGGAGACGGAGAAAAACGCCTTCGGTGAGTATATCCAGCTCTATAACGGCATACCGGTGGGCGTCTCGGACTATATCTCGAACACCCACACTTTGTCTTCAGGTTACGAGACCGCGGTCGCCGGTGGGCAGTGCTCTACCATCTACGCCCTGAAATTCGGAGAAGGGGCGGTCTGCGGCATTCAGGGACCCGGCGGGCTCCAGGTCGAGCCCATCGGTAGCCTTGAGTCCTACGACGCCACCCGCACCCGCATAAAGTGGTACTGCGGCATCGTGGACTTCTCCAGGCTGGCTAGGGCAGCCCTTATCGGCGTCACCGATTAGCGGTTTGGCGGCTGAATGCCCCCGGGCGGTTTTGCCTCCTTCCCGCCCGCACCCATAACCTTCACAGCTCTCAAGGGGGGCAGGTGGACGGATGAAATATGAATAAGGCGCCGGAAGCACCCCCCTTGAGGGCGCCCGGCAGGGAAAAATGGACCTATCGCAGATGAGAGCGCTGGTACGCCGAGACCTTAAGGACGAGGACTCGAACAATTACCGCTGGACGGACGGCGAGATAGACCGCGCCATCCAGCGCGCGGTTGCCGAGTTCTCACGCTATGTGCCCAGGGAGATGAGCACCGGGGTGCAGACCCAGCCCGACAGCCGCGAGCTGGACATCAGCGCCCTATCGCCCCGCATCAGAATCGAGCGCGTGGAGTTTCCGCAGGGGCGCAGTCCGAAAAGCTACCGGCGCTTCGCCATATTCAGGGACACCCTGACCCTGCTGGGCGATGTTTCGGGGGACGGCACCGATGCCAGGGTCTTCTGGCTGGCGCCCCACATCTTGGACAGCCAGACCAGCACCATCCCACCGCAATTTGAGGACGTGGTCGCCCTGGGGGCGGCAGCCTACGCCGTGCTCAGTATAGCCCAGTATGTCACCGAGACCGCAGGAATCGGCGGAGCGCAGGCGGACGCGGACTACCTCCGGTGGGGGCAGGACATGCTCGACCGCTTCAGGCGGTCGCTCAGGGCTCACGCCCGCGATAACAGAGCGAGGACTTCAGTCCTGTATACGGAGAACGATTAAAGGAGAGGAAAATGGCAAAGACGAAGGCAGGGGAGAAGATTGCACAGGCACTACCACCGACCAGAGAGGGCTTGCCCTATCAGGCATTCGCCATCGTGGGCGATAAGGATGACCCCGGGACATGGAAGCTCCCCCACCATACCAGAGCCATCTATAGGGCTATCAGGGGCAAGCTGGGACACTACCGCACCACCGACTGGGACAGGCTGCCGCCAGCCGTAGCCGCCCTATCGCCCGGCGGGTATCGGGGGAAGCGCGTCGAAGCCACCGAGGAGCAGATACTGGAGGCAGCCAGGCACCTAGCCCGCCACTACGAGGAGAACGGCAAGCCGGTCCCGGACACGTTGCTGGCGCTGATTTAAGGAGGTGAATCATGTGGTTCTGGCCACTCATGGCCGCGCTGGTCATCGCCGATATTGTGATGGCGGCTAAAACGAGAGGCAAAGGAGAGAAGAAATGGGAGACAGGATAGATAAGTTCTTGGCGGGCAAGAAGAAGTACAGCGTCTTTGTCGCCACCTTCCTGACCGCCGTGGTCACCACGTTCGTCGGAGACCCGCAGCGGGCAGCCGAGCTTCAGGAATTCGTGCCCCTGCTGGCGATGCTGATTTCAGGCGTAGCCTATCTGGTGGTGGAGGGCTGGAACGACATTAGAAGGGCGGAGGCGGAGCAAGCCTATTACACCATGCTCAGCACCAAGCCGCAGGTCACCCAAGCCGAGCCAGCAGCCCAGCCCGCACCGGTGCAGCAGCCCTTCGACGAGGCGGAGTTCATCCGTGAGCTCCACATCGCCGCCGCGGAGCTGGCTAAAAAGGCGTTCCCGGAGGCGCCGCGGGCTTTGACCAGTATATACAGGGCGGCGGAGCAGCTGGGGCAGCAGACGGAGTGCACCGATATCAGGCAGGCGCTGGCTTACTGGCGCTACCTGCAGGGGCTTGCCGAGGACGCCTGGAAAGAGCTGGAGTTCAACAACAAAGACCCCAACGGCTGTAAACTTCATCCGCCGGACCTGTATGAATTCCGGGCGACCTGCCGCAGGGCTACCGCCACCCTGGAGGAGCTGGAAAACGCAGTAAGGGCGGGCTTTGACTGGCGCCGGTGTAAGAGCATCCCGCAGGGCACGCCGACCTTGTACAGCGTCGGCGAGCTGGCAGCCTAGCGCTCCCTATATTATGTCCGGACCGCCAACAATAGCCGGTTTATTAAAGCCCCCGGTGCGATCCTTTCCAGCCTGTATAGAAGCCCCGCTCACGGCGACGGGTCCGGCGATCGCCGCGTTAATGCATTACCCCTGGAGGGACCGATGAGGACGATATCCGAAACGCTAGCCACAGCCCAGCGGCGCCCCTTCGGCAAGCCCATCATCAAGCTTGAGGTGCAGGCTTACGGCCACCCCCAGTCGCAGCCATCGGTGCATTGGGGTGGAGGGCTGTTTAACTGGACGAAGCTATACGGCGGCACGGAGCCGCAGTTCTGGCACGGTAGCTGTATCTCAGGCGCCGGCACCCTCCACAGGGTGAGGGTGCAGGGGACGACCGTCTTTTATTCCCGGGTGCCCGGTCCCAGCCCCGGCAGCAACTTCGGGCAGTGGACCAACATCGGCACGGTCCCTTCAAGCCCCCAGGGCAGGGTAGCCATCGGCGCTGCGGGTAATAATGTCATCATCGTGGCGATGGACGCCGCCTATCTGTATAGAAGGGAGTCAACCGATGACGGCGTCAGCTGGGGCAACTGGGTGAGCATGACGAACACCAGACCATGCGAGAGGGGAGTCGCCATCGCCTTCAAGCCCAATGGCGATTGCGCTGTCGTTCATGCGTCGGACATCAACGCAGCCAGAGCCCTCTATATCCAGCGCAGGACCTCGGGAAGCTGGAGCACCGGCACGGGCCAGCGCACCGGTCAGTTCGACGTCCAGGCTCTAGCCATGTACTTTGAGGGCGATTACAACATCATCGCCCTCGTGGTGGAGGGGTCTTACCTGACGGTGCAGCGCATGGTCTACGGTCAGGGCTATAGGGTGACCTCCGGCGTCTGGGCAACGGATGCCAAGGTGGGGCTTGCCAGAGCAAGGCTCGACATCAGGGGACAGATAGCGCAGAGACGGTTCGACCAGCAGCAGAGGGGGAGCGCCGACGCCAGAAAGGCCCCCACATACTGGGAGGTAAACCAGGCTGTGCTGGAAATGCTGGCGGGGGAGGCACCGGATGTAGCCGGTCCCTCTTTATGCAAGCCGGCTAACTATCCCGCCCTTCTCTGTCTCACGAGGGCGGGCACGCCGTGGATTTTCAGGCTTCAGCCAGCCACGGACTTCTTTGATGGCCGGTGGACCAAGGCGGACAGCATACCCACATACGCCCAGTACGGGATGTCCCTGTGCGCCGACGGTACCCACCTCTGGGCAACGCAGGCTAACGAGGTCTGGCGGGCTGGTATCCCGTCATCGTGGCAGCCACCCACCCCGGGCACAGGCGCAGGAAGCAGGTTTACCATCCCCATGGACCGGATAGTGAGGCTCGAGGAAAGACAGAAGGAGGCGGGAGCCGCGCTCACCGTCTACCTCGATAACTCCAAAGGCTACTTCAACAGCCCGGGCTCCGGCAATCTGGAGCACCTAAAACGAGGCTCACGGGTCAACCTATATCTGGGTTATAAGACGCCGCAGGGGGAAGAGTACCAGGAGACGGCGAGGTACTTCATAGACTCGTGGGGCTACAAAAGAGGACCGGCGCAGAGCACCTTCAGAATAGAGGCGGTCGACGCCTGGGCGCTTCTGGAGCGCTACCAGTTCAACCAGCCGGTGGAGTGGAACATCGGCTCCAATGATTATACCGCATACCAGCTTATCGCCGCGGTGCTGCAGGCGGTGGGGGGCTCTCTCACATACCAGAGCCGGAGCACCCTGTCAACTTCCCTCTACCCCAGACTTACCGTCAAGCCCGGTCAGTCGGCAGCCAGCGTGCTCAGACGCCTGCTCAACATGCTGCCGGATAGACTGCGCTTTTTCGGCTTGCAAGCCACCATGGTATGCCCGCAGGAGGGCGATACGGTTGACCATGAGTACATCCTGGACTAAATTGGTACTGAAGCGCGGGATACAGCGAGGTGAAAGGTGCCATTTTTGAGGGTTAAGAACAATGCAGAGAGCGTGCTGGCCAGCGGCATAAATGCCAGCGCCACCAGCCTAACGGTAGTCACCGGCGAGGGGGCGAAGTTTCCCGCGGACAACTTCCATATCTCCATAGACGATGAGATTTTGCTCTGCACATCGAGGAGCGGTGACGCCTTCACCGTGCAGCGGGGGAAGGAAGGCACGCAGGCGGCAGCCCACGGCGCCGGGGCGAAGGTGCAGCTGCGCTGGACTGCAGCCTATGTTGAGGAGCTGCAGAGCGCCCTCGAGCAGCTGCAGGGCACCGTGCAGGCACTGCAGGGCTTGCTCACCGAGAAGTCGTGTAGCGTCACCCTATCCGGCAATCAATCGGTACCAAACGCCACCTTGACCCCCATCTCCTGGGACACCAAGGAGTGGGACACCGATAATATCCACAACAGCCAGAACCCCACCAGACTGACCTGTCAGACCCCAGGCAGGTACCTGGTATGGTATCAGGTAGTCTTCGGCGATAACACCACCGGCGGCAGGCTAGCCCATGTCAGGAAGAACGGGAGCGAGCAACAGTACATCGCCCAGTACGCCCTGGAGAAAGACGGAGTGGGCAGGTGGCGTATGCTGGCATCCACCGTGCTAAGCCTCAGCCAAAACGAATACCTTGAACTCGTGGTTTGGCAGGGGAGCGGCGGAGCCCTAAATGTGGCAGCGGGTGCCACCCGATTCGGCATTATGAGGCTGCCGTTCCAGACATAACAAGATGCTCAACGTCTACCTTCTCAACGCCGTCGCCCTTAACGGACTACCCAAGGAAGGGGGACAGACGCCTCCACCGCCCCCGCCAGGACCGCTTGTCCACAAAGCCACCGATGTATTGTGGGAGATAGAGGCTTTAGATATAAACACCGTAGCCGTCTATGGCGAGGCGGCGGACGGCAGCCTGGTGTTTGGGCAGGCTTACGATTCAGATGAGGTGCAGAAGGTGGGCTACCGCCTCGATATCGTCAGGGAGCCAGCCATACCATCAGCGGAACTGTGCGCTTCAGTAGCAGCAGCCATCATCGCCAAGATGAGGCTGCTCAAGACCAGCGGTGAGCTGTCAGCCTTGCCCAATTGCGCCATAGAGCTCTACGATGTCATCGAAGTGACCGATAGATGGGCTAACCTGGACAAAGCCGCCTTCAGGGTATCCGCCATCAGCCTGTCCTACGACGGGGAGGCTGGCACCTTCAGTCAGAGGCTATCGCTATTTGGGGTATAGTCCTGGCAGCCTAGTCCAGGGTGATTAAGCCCCGCTTCAAGGCGGTGATGACCGCCTGGGTGCGGGCGTTGGCGTCGAGCTTGCGCAGGATGGAGGTGACATGGTTCTTGATGGTCTGCTCGCTGATGTTGAGGATGGCGGCGATCTGCTTGTTGAAGTAGCCCTGTGCCATATAGGTCAAAATCTCGGTCTCGCGCGGGGTGAGCGGGGAGATGAAGTTTTCCACGCCCTTTCCCCAGGAAAAGTCCTGGAACTGTTCCAGCACCTGCTGTGCCACCTTGGGTCTGGAGAGGAAGACATCGTTTATAGGGTGCTCGCCGTTGGCACAGCGGCGAATGGTGGTCATCAGTTCCTCGGGCAGGACATCGCGCTTCAGGTAGCTAGCCACCCGTGACCTTATCGCCTGGAAGAGCTCTTCATCAGTGGGGTTGGGTGTAAGCATGACGATGGCTATGCTGGGCACGAGCTGTTTTATTGTCCTGGCGAGGTCCGGCTGACGGCTGCGGGATAGCCCTATATCGAGGAGGATTACATCGGGGTAGAGGTTGTGCACTCCAGCCATGAGCTCGTCAGGAGTGCCAGCCTCACCGCAGATCTCGATGTCGGCGGCGCGGCTGAGGATGGCGCGGACGCCGTGACGGAACAGCGGCTGCTGATCGGCGATCAGCACCTTTATTTTCCGGTTTGCCCGTGCTGTTCCTCTGGGCATCTCTGCTATGCTCAAGTGTAACAGTAAGCAGACATGTTGTCAATTTGTCAAAAGGTCTTGGGCATGAGCTTAATGGCGCAGATGGATGCGCCCCCCGGTGAACAATGGGCACACCGCATGGCAGACACGGTTCAGCGATTTGGGACATGTCCGCGCTAATGCGGTTTACTGGAATTGTACCGTGCTGATGATGTCAGTCTTTTGCGTCGGGGTGGCGAATGGGAAGTAGGCGGGCACGGTGAACACCTCGATTATCACCCATTTACCCTTCCTCACCAGCCCGACCGTGAGGCTATCGTACTTGCCGACAGCGCCGGTATAGGTCACCTCAGCCTGTTCCAGCTCGGTGCCGTTTATGGTGACCTTGCTTGCCGAGAAGCTGTCAATTGTCTTGTTGCCATCGGCGGCGAGGTGTCTGGTGAACACCTCCTTCAGGTCAGCCCCCTCAGACCGGTCGCGGACGATGACCCTGACCGTGGGCACGCAATAACTACCTGCACCCACCCGCCAGATGACTGACGGTCCCAGGTCTCCGGTCTTCGGTATCCAGTTATCAGGGTACTTGAGGGAGAAGCCGAACTCGGAGTTGGTGTAGGTAACTTCTCCTGCCGGCTGGGCAGCAGCCGGCGTAGGACTCACCGCGGCTTTTGATAGCCCGGTCTTGGCTTTGAGTTCATAGCCGATGTCCAGGTACTGTTCAATGGCGGGCTGGTATGGGGGCCAGTCGACGAGCCCGGGCACGCTGGGGTTTCCCGTCTTGGCGAACTGTACCCACATCCTCATCATGTGTTCCGCCACCACCCTGTCTTTGTCACCAAATCCCGGGTCAGGTTGTTTAACCCCGCTGGTCCTGCCGAGAAATGCCAGTGTGGGTATTGCCTCGAGGAGCCCGAAGACATAGGGTAGCTCGAGCCCATGGAAGGCGACGACGCCCTCCTCTTTCCAGCGGGAGGGAACATGGCTGAATACGTAAGTATAGACTTTGGACGAGGCGGTGGTTGCCATCAGCGTAGCCACACGGGGGATGCTCGTGGACAATTCGGTGACCTCTCCTTCCTGGGCACCGACGATGAGCGGGACGTCATTTTGCTTGCCCTGCTGAAAGATGTTGTGGACGGTGTCAGGGAGGACCCAGCCGTCGGCTGTGAGCATGGTGTTGTAGCCGGAGTCGCTGGCTGAAGCAGCATCCACTATCTCCTGCCAGCTTTTGGCGCGGAGGGCGGCGAGCACTTCGGCGGGCGTCCCGCTGATACCGAGTTTTGCCGCCAGGTTCTGCCCCATTTTTTCCGCTTGCTCGCGGGTGGCGGTGCCGGTGGGTGCCGCATAAGCCGAGCCGCTTTGGATGATAGCCCGGTGGAACAATCCCTTGGCTAACGGCGATGCCATACAGGAGAGGACCTTGCCACCACCACCGGACTCGCCGAAGATGGTAACGTTGTTCGGGTCACCACCGAAGGCGGAGATGTTCCTCTGCACCCACTGCAGAGCAGCGATTAGGTCGAGGACGCCATAGTTCCCCGAGGAGTTGTGCGGTGATTCCGCGGAGAGGGCTGGATGAGCCAGAAAACCCATCGGTCCCAGTCTGTGGTTGACGGTTACCAGTACAACCCCATGCTGGGGCAGCGCGTAATGGTTGTAAAGGGGACCGTTGCCGCTGCCTATGGTCAAGCCCCCGCCGTGGAAGAACACCATCACCGGAAGCCTATCAGCGGTCGTTTTTGCCGGCGTGGTTATGTTCAGATACAGGCAGTCCTCGCTGGTGTTACCTGTACCGAACTCTCCAGTCTGAGGGCTGCGGTTCCCCCACTCGGTACACTGGCGGACACCTGTCCAGGGCATGACCGGCTGCGGGGGCTTCCATCGAAGGTCTCCTACCGGTGGCGCTGCGTATGGTACGCCTTTGTATATCCGTACCTCTTTCCCCGGCTCGCTCACCGCAAGCGAGCCAGCTATCAACCCTGATTCGGTCTTGATGGGGTCGGCTATGGGGGCTGGCTTTGCCTCCCCGGGGCCCCTCCCGACGCAGGAAACGGCTGTGGATGTTATCAGTGCTACGGTTACCAGTACGGCTGACAGTCTTATGAACAAGAATCCAGGCATTATCAACCTCCGGTTTTTAGCGTTGCTGTCAGGGGTCCTCGTAAGCCTCGTAAGTATAGTAGCATAATGTAACATTATCACCACTTACTGTCAAGGATTTCTTAGCAGGGCATTTGGGGCTGTTTGACTGGGGATGGTTGAGTCTATAGAATGGTTTGGGCTTGTGAATGATATGGAGAGCAGAGAGGGCGCTTCTACAATGGCTATAGCGGCGCTTGTGGAGAGGATGTTCGGCGGGGATACCGGTGCGCTGGCGAGGCTGATCACCAGGGTGGAGCAGGGTGGTGCTGAGGCGGCTGAGGTGATGGGGCATATCCACCACCGTTTGGGAAAAGCTTACTGCACGGGTATAACGGGACCACCGGGTGCCGGCAAAAGCACCGTGGTGGACAGGATAACCGCGGTGTGGCGGAAGCAGGGCTACACCGTGGGCATAGTAGCTGCAGACCCCACCAGCCCTTTTAGCGGTGGGGCGGTGCTCGGCGACCGGATAAGGATGCAGCAGCACTATCTGGACAGCGGCGTGTTCATCAGGAGCATGGCGACCCGGGGCAGCCACGGCGGTCTGCCTCTGACTGTGGGAGGAGTGGTCAAGCTGCTGGACGCCTTTGGCAAGGACTTTGTGCTTATAGAAACGGTGGGGGTGGGGCAGACGGAACTGGACATAATGCAGAACTCGGACACGGTGGTGGTTGTTTTGGTGCCTGAGGCTGGTGACACCGTCCAGACGATGAAGGCTGGCTTGCTGGAGATAGGCGATATCTTTGTGGTCAACAAAGCTGACAGGCCCGGTGCCGACCACTTGGTCAATGAACTGAGGGCGATGCTGGAGCTCCGCCCCCGGGACGAGTGGTGGCAGGTGCCCGTGCTCACCACCGTGGCTGTGAATAATACAGGCATCGAGGAGCTGTGTCGGCAGATCGCAGGGCACCGTGAGGCGATGGAAAAAAGCGGGAGGCTTGATGAGCGGCGCAGGCAAAGGCGGAGGCAGGAGTTTCTGGGTATGGTGGAACGCAGGCTTGCCCTCGAGGTGTTGAGGCTGGTGGAGAGCGATGGCAGGCTGGCGAAGTACCTGGAGATGGTAGAGGCTGGGGAGGTCGACCCTTATTCGGCGGCGGATGGGGTGCTGCAGCAGTGCTTGCCGGGCTGGGGTGACAGGCGGGTCTGAGCAGGTGGAAACGAATGGCTGATTATGACGTTATCATAGTGGGGGGAGGTCCGGCGGGGCTGTTCACCGCCCTGGAGCTGTGCCAGGGGGGCGGTGCCCGTGTGCTGCTGCTGGAGAAGGGCAAAGATATTGATGAGCGATGTTGTCCGCTGCAGGCTGGGGGTGAGCGCTGTGCCTCCTGCTCGCCCTGCAACCTGGCCAGCGGGCTGGGCGGGGCTGGTGCCTTCAGCGATGGCAAGCTGACGCTCTCGCCAGCGGTTGGCGGACACCTGGGCGGGATGCTGGGGGATGACGAGCTGGAAAGGCTTATTGAGTACGTGGACGGGCTGTTCCTGAAGTTTGGCGCCAGCGATAGAATCTATGGTGTGGGTGAGGGGGTGGAGGGACTGCGGCGGCGGGCGAAGCTGGCGGAGCTCAGACTGATACCGGTGAAGCTGCGCCACATCGGCACGGAGAGGTCACGCCAGGTGCTGAAGGCGATGCGCGACTTTATCTCCCCTGGGGTGGAGCTGAGGACGGGAGAGGTGGCGGCACGCGTTCTGGTGAAGGACGGCATGGTGATCGGCGTGGAGACTGAGAGGGGGGAGAAGCTGGGCTGTCGCTACCTTGTGTTGGCGCCCGGCAGGGAGGGGGCTGACTGGCTGGCCAAGGAAGCCAGACGGCTTAGGCTCAGTTTGAAGTCAAACCCGGTGGACGTCGGTGTCAGGGTGGAGGTGCCGGCGCCGGTGCTTGAGGGGTTGACATCGGTGCTCTATGAACCAAAACTGGAGTTTTTCTCGCCCACATTTGATGACCGCATACGTACCTTCTGCGTCTGCCCCGGCGGCGAGGTGATTATGGAGACCACCGGCGGCGCTGACCCGGTGATAACGGTCAACGGCAACAGTTATGCCGAGCGCAGGACCGGGAACACCAACTTCGCCATAATGGTCAGCACCATGTTCACCGAGCCGTTCCGCGAGCCCATTGCCTACGGGAAGTATCTGGCGAGGCTGGCTAACCTGCTCAGCGGGGGTGTGCTGGTACAGCGGTTTGGCGACCTCCTGGAGGGGCACCGCTCCACGGTGGAGCGGATAAGGCATAGCATTGTACAGCCCACGCTAAAAGCAGCCACACCCGGTGACCTGAGCTTCGCCTTGCCTTACCGGCACCTCAAGGGGATAGTGGAGATGCTGCAGGCGATGGACAGGCTGGCGCCCGGAGTGGCATCGCGTCACACTCTGCTCTACGGGGTGGAAGTGAAGTTCTACTCCAGCCAGCTCAGGCTAAGCCGCTGTCTGGAGACACAGATAGAGAACATGTTCGCTGCCGGCGATGGTGCCGGCGTGAGCCGCGGGCTGGTGCAGGCAGCAGCCTGCGGCGTGATAGTTGCCAGGGAGATTTTGCGCAGGCTGGGTAAGTAAAGAGTGTTCTTCGGCATAGATTTGACGTCCTCACCCTGTATCTGCAGCGCCTGTGTCTGTATGGACGACGGGATGAGTGTGGTCTATCAGGGGCGGGAGGGGTCAGACGATGATATCATCAGGGCAGTGGAGCTCTATTCTCCTCGGGTGGTGGCTATAGATGCCCCGCTCTGTTTGCCCGAAGGACTCTGCTGTCTGGAGCAGAGCTGCGGTTGTCAGCCGTCTTCAGGGGTCAAGGGGAGATGGTGCGAGCGGGAACTGGCGCGGCTGGGCATGCCATGTTATTTCACCACAAAGAGGTCCATCATCAGGGGCATGGTCTACCGCGGCACGGGGCTGAAGCAAAGGCTGGAGCGGATGGGCTTTGAGGTGATAGAGGTCTACCCATATGCCAGCAAGGTCAGGCTGTTCGGCAGACCACCGGCAGCTAAGTCCATGCCCCGGGGCATTGAATGGCTTAGAGGTAACCTGAAGCGGCTGCTACCACATGCTGCCGGGGTTGAGACCTGGGACCACGATATGTGCGATGCGGCGGTGGCTGCTTATACTGCTTTTCTGTACCATCGAGGTGGCACGGAAGCGATAGGCAAAGTGAGAGACGGTTTCATCCACATACCCGTGCCATCAGGGCAAGGCTGACGGCGTCTTAATTAAATGCTGTCTAGCGATAGCTACGGTCGTAGAGGAAGCGGTTGAGCAGCATCCTGGCAGGGCTTATGGTGGCTGTGGCAAGGTCGGCGCCGAGCCCGGCGGTGAGGCGGCGGATGACTATCGCCAAGAAGACTGCGGCAAAGCCAATAGTTACTTCCAAGGGCAGCTTTGTGCAGTAGGACGCTACTGGGGTAGCGGCGAAGGCTATTAGGTTGCCCACGGGCATGCTGTCGCCGGTGGGAGTGGCGAACATAAGCCGCTGGTTCAAGGTCTGTCCTGGCACCAGAAACTGCCGGGTCAGTTTTATGGCAACAGCGATGAGTATCGGTACCGCAAAGGCAAGCAGCGCTATGTAAGCCTGTGGCGCTGAGGTGGCGATGAGGTGGGAGGTCAGGGTCAGGGTGGCACCTATCCCCGGGGTATTGCCTTTCTCGCCATCGAACTTGGCGAAAATAGGCCACATCTGCCCACAGATGGCTGCCACCATGCCGGCGAGGATGGTAGCTAGGGGGAGGTGCAGCAAAAAGCCGGCTATTACCGGGATGACGCCTTTGAGCACATCGACAAAAATGGCACCGAAGCCAATGGCGCGCCCCGCCTTCCGCCATAAGGCGGCATGAAGGTCGGGCTCCGCATCAGGGTCAATGCCCTTAGCCCGGGCGATCAGGTGCATCTGGGGGAGCGAGCCGAGCAGATAACAAGCGACCGTAAACAGGATTCCGTATATAAACATCATCATTCAGTGCCCCTTTCCGTGTAGCTTTCCCAGCGCCCTGATGTTGTGGGATGGTGTGGCAGTACCGTAACATCCTGCGGAAGGTGATAGGGCATTTGTGGACCTTCCGAGCTACCTCTCGACTATCTCCACCTTAAAGCCCTTGCCCTGGAGGTCCTTTACGAGCGGGCTGACATCGCTGGCATCAAGGTGGAGGCAGAGGTCTTTTTCCTTTCCCTCCACAGGCGGCATGCTGTGCATGGAGAGCAGCTTCAAGTTGCTCTTCTGGACAAGCGCCATGATGTCAGGAATTTTCTTGGGGTCAGCGCCATCGGAAATGATGATGCGGGTGCCGGGCATGCCCAAGCCGAGCACGGGGTTCAGTATCCTGTAGAAGAAGTCGTTGGTAGTGGCTATGCCCACTACTTTGCCGTCCTCGACAACTACCAGTGAACCCACCTTTTTGTTTTGTGCCAGAGCTATGGCGGCTTCGGCTGACATGTCTGGGCTCACGGTGACCACGTCCTTCACCATTATTTCCCTGACGGTCATCTTCGCCAGCAGGTAGTTTATCTCCCAGACCGTGAGGCTGGTGGCTGGTGAGGGACTGGCGCGGAGTATGCGGTCTTTAGTGACCATGCCTACCAGCTTACCGCGGTCGACCACCGGGAGACGGCGGATATTATGGGCATCCATTATTTTCCTGGCTTCCATAATTGGAGTGTCGCTGGACACGGTGATAACGTTCCAGGTCATCACATCCCGGACTTTCATGGTAGCACACCTCCCTGACTTTTGATTATTTTATCATAACGGCTGCAGGTAAGGAAGTGGCTGTTCATCCGGAGCGCTGCCCGGACCTGTTTGTTCCGAGGGGGAGAAAATGGTAGACTGCAGGCGGTTTTGTTGCTTGTGACATAATAAGATGTATAATAACGTAATGTGGTTGTTGCGGGATGGAAGAATGGGGTTCGAGACCCGGATGGGTGGCGAATTTAAAGAGAGGAATTAGTGTCGTCTATAATCAGGTGTCCTAATTGTGGGCGGGAGATCGATGCTGGTAGCAGGTTCTGTGAGCACTGTGCTGCCCGGCTCTGTCCAGGATGTCACGGGGTAATCCCTTCCAGGTCAAAGTTCTGCCCGCATTGCGGTTTTGCTGTGGGATCTGCTTTGCCGGGGCAGGAAGAGCCCAGACCTGCACCCCCACCGCCGCGCTTTCAGCCCACCTCGGCAGGGTACGGTGGCATTATGGGACCGCAGCAGCACCAGTCGGTCCCGTCTTATCCACAGGCTCCTGTCTACCGTGAGCCACCGCCGGTGGGGGGCATACCGATACCACGGGCGGTATCACCGGAGGAGATGACTGTGGAGCAGCCTGAGGCTGGGGCGGGATTGCCGCGGTTCCGGCCTGTATCGGGTGAGGGTGGTGTAGTAAGGCAGTTCCCGCGGCAGCCGCTGATGCCGGAGGGTCCTATACTGGCAAAGCGCTTCCCCACGCGGATAGTGATGACCACCGTGGTCATAGTCCTGCTCGGACTACTGGTCTTTCTGGGTTTCAACATGGGGTGGTTTCAGGGAGAGACCTGGCAGAAGCCGATAACCGCGGTACAGCAGTTTTTCAGCAGTGTGCAGCTGCCCTCGTGGTTATCTTTTATCTCCGGAGATACCACACCACCGGTCATCAGTGAGGTGACGGTGACCGATATTACGGAGAGCGGTGGAACTGTCACCTGGTTGACCGATGAGCCGTCGACCAGCCAGGTGATGATCTGCGACCCCAGCGGCCGCTGCACTTGGACGGACCTCGATGAAACGCTGGTGACCGAACACAAGGTGGTGCTCAGCGGGCTGGAGCCGGGGGTCAACTATCATCTCACCGTAACTTCGACCGATGCCAGAGGCAACCAGACACTTCATGAAATTGATTTCACCACCAAAGGAAAGGGGACTGCAGTGGCGCTGGCTATTTCGGGCATCACTGTAAGCAATGTCACTGAGACCAGTGCTACCATCCTCTGGTCGACCAACCAGCCAGCTAAAGGACAGGTCCAGTACGGCACTGCCACTGCCTACGACAGCACCACGCCGCTTTCTGGAGAAACAACCACCCACAAGGCAACTCTTACCGGCTTAAGCCCGAACACCACTTATCACTACCGCGTGAAGGTGCAAGACGCTGGGGGAGCGGAGGTGACCTCTGAGGACAGGACATTCAAGACCCGCAGCGCCGTCGCAGGGCTGGAGACCGGGACTGTGGAGGGCAAGCTGGCGCTGGATTTCACCCTACCAAACTTAGAAGGGAAGCAGGTAAAGCTGAGCCAGTTCCGGGGCAAGGTGGTGATGGTCAAGTTCTGGGTGGATAGTCAAACATGCCGTACCGAGTTGCCTGTTATTCAGAGTTTCTATGAAAAATGGTCGGATAAGGGGTTTGTGGTGCTAGCGGTGAACTGGATGCAGACGCCGGAACAGGTGAAAGCTTTTGTCAAAGACAAAGGGCTGACATTTACCGTGCTACTTGACCAGAAAGGTGAAGTCAACGAGAGATACGGCGTTAAGCCTAGCATCTATGCGGTGACCGTACTTATTGATAAAAACGGTGTCATCAGACTGAGGCGGGACCCGCCGTTCAAGAGTGAGTTGCAGATAGAAAATGTGGTCAAGCCCCTGCTGTCGGCGGAGTGAGGATTTATGAAGGCACGACTGCTTTTCCGGGCTTTGTGCCTTTGCTTCGTCACGGCCTCACTTGTGTCCGGGTGCGCCGGAAACCCGAGGGCGAGTGACAGGATCAAGGCGCCTGATTTCAGTCTGCCGAGTGTTGACGGGAATATCATCAGCCTGGACAATTTTCGGGGCAAGCCGGTGATACTCGTCTTCTGGCGGGTGCACTGTCCCTCATGCGAGTACCAGATGCCCTTTTTACAGGCTTTCTATGATAAATGGTCAGATGATGAGATAGTGCTGATTACCGTGAACGTGGGGGAGCCACCTATGATGGTGGTTGAATATGTTTCCCGGCATGGACTCACCTTTCCCGTCCTGCTGGACACACGCCAGCAGGTGGCGCAGACCTATGGTATTGTCGGTGTGCCCTTTACATTTCTTATCGATGCCAGTGGCTTCATCAAGGCATATAAAGTCGGTCCGTTTCAGGGCAGCGAAGCGATAGAGGGAGCGGTGAAGAGGGTGTTCCCCGATGTGGAACTCGGGATGTAGTGCAGCCGACCTGTGCCGAGACCTAGCCCCGGTCCCTTAACCCTATGTATCTCCGTCAGACAGCTCTTGGCTTATCTCTCTTCCCTGTCTGAGGCTGGCAAGGATTTCTGTGACCCTGTCCCTGTCCCAGCCTATGTTGAGCAGGGTGCGGTTGAGGAACTCAAAGCTGGCTTCATATTCCGGACTTATTAGTTCGGTGACGCCAAGACGGTGCAGAGCGTCGGCGTCACGGCGGCGGTGTACTCTGGTGATGATTTTGAGCTTCGGGTTGATGCTTAAGGCGTTTTTAACAGTGGACATCACGGGCACGGGGTCGGGGTAAGTTACGATCAGCGCCTTAGCCTTTTCCAGCCCAACAAGCGACAGGACGTGCCGGTTGCTGGCATCGCCATAGATGCACGGTATCCTTCTTGCCCTGAGCTCACGGATGGCTTCGGGGTCGATCTCCACCACACTGTAGGGCACTTTAAGCTCATCGAGGTAACGGGCGATGTTGCGTCCTACCCTGCCGTAGCCGCAGAGGACGACATCAAGTATTGGTGTGGTGCCTTTTTCCGTCCTGTCTCCGACCTCCAGCGGTCTGTCCTGTCCTCTGTCTATTGCTAGCCTGGCCAGCCTGGGCTGGAGGCGGGATGTAAATGCCAGAAGCGGCGGCGTGAGCAGCATGGTGACCACGGTGCTGGCGATGATGAGCGAGTAGAAGTCGTAGTCGATAATGTTAGCAGTCACGCCCGCCTGTGCCAGGATGAAGCTGAACTCTCCTATCTGGGTGAGCCCCACACCGACAAGGAGGGCTGTCTGATAGGTGTAGCCGAACAGGCGGGTAATCGCGAAACAGATGGCAAATTTAATGACTATGATGATGGCGATTATTTCGAGTATCAGGATCCAGCTGCCGCCGATGAACTTTGGGTCAAGTAGCATACCCAGGGAGACGAAGAACAGCGTGGCAAAGATGTCGCGCAACGGTGTTATTTCAGCCAGGGCTTGATGGGCGAAGACCGACTCGCGGAGCAAGAGCCCGATGATAAAGGCACCGAAGGCGATGGACAGGCCGAAGGCATAGGTGGCGAAGGCTGCGCCGAGGCAGAGGATGAGCACGGTGAGCAGGAAAAGCTCGCGTGACCTTACACCGGCGACTGTGCCCAGAAGCCAGGGCAATACCCAGAGACCCAGGGCTACGGCTATGCCAATGAACAGCGCTGTCTTGCCCATTGCCACTCCGAAGACCGGGGCGAGCTTATAAAGCGGGGTGCCAAAAAGGGGGACACCGACCATCATCAACACTACAGCCAGGTCCTGCAGGATGAGTATGGCTATCATGATGCGTCCGTGCATGGAGTCCAGCTCTCCCCGTTCCATAAGCAGCTTGAAGTCCACCATGGTGCTGCTCATCGAGATGAGCAAGCCGAAAAAGGCTGCCTGGCTCAGGGAGAGCCCCAGTATCAGCTTTCCTGCTGCCATGCCCAGGGCGATGGTGAAGAAAATCTGGATAATCCCTCCCCAAACACCTATCCTCCCCACCGCTCTTAGCTGAGCGAAGGACACCTCGAGCCCTACGGTGAACATCAGCAGAACCACGCCTATGGTTGCCAGGTTTTCAATCAGCACCAGGTCCTTGACCACACCCAAACCGTGAGGTCCGATGGCTATGCCCACAAGTATGTAGCCGAGGATGAACGGCTGCCCCAGTCGGTGGGCGATGAGACCACCGAAGAGCGCAGCGACGAGGACGATGGCGATGTTGACAACTGGGTCGAATCCTGCCATAATCCAGCCAGTCCGTGTTTTTCCGATTTTAGCACACGGGCGGCTTTAGACCAAACCTCGCGGTAGGGCTGGTAACGAGAAACGAAAGGAGGAACCGCAATGTTCAAGACCCGCGTCACTGAACGTTTAGGCATCAAGTACCCCATCATTCAGGGAGGTATGATGCGTGTTTCCACTGCCGAGCTGGTGGCGGCTGTGTCCAATGCGGGGGCGCTTGGCATCCTGTCAGCGTTTATTTCACCCACTCCGCAGGAGCTGGTGGCGGAGATCAAGAAGGCGAGAGAACTCACCAGGAACCCGTTTGGTGTTAATATCACCTTGCTGCCCACCCTCCGCCCTATCGATATCGACGGCTATGTCGATGCGGTGATAGATTCCGGGGTGAAGATTGTGGAGACGGCGGGGAGGAGCCCTGAAGCGTACATGGAGAAGTTCAAGAAGGCGGGGGTGACGGTGATACACAAGTGCACTGCGGTGCGCTTTGCCCGCACTGCCCAGCGGATAGGCTGCGACATGGTCAGCATCGATGGCTTTGAATGTGCCGGGCATCCCGGTGAGGAGGACGTGGCTTCGCTGGTGCTGATACCGGCTACCGTGGATGCTGTGGACATACCGGTGATCGCCTCGGGCGGTTTTGGTGATGGCAGAGGACTGGTGGCGGCGCTGGCCCTGGGTGCTGAGGCGATGAACATGGGCACCCGTTTTGTGGCGACCAAAGAAGCCCCGGTACACCCGAAAGTTAAGGAGTGGCTGGTGCAGGCTACTGAACGTGATACGCTGCTGGTAATGAGGTCGCTGCGTAACACTATGCGTGCCCTGCGGAACCCCACGGCGGAGAAGGTGGCGGAGCTGGAGAAGCAGGGGGCTGGGCTCCACGAGCTGGAATCGCTGATAGCTGGCACCAGAGGCGCCAAGTTGCTAGAGGAAGGCAACATCGAGGACGGCCTGTTCACCGCCGGTCAGGTGGTAGGGCTGATTCACGATATACCCACGGTGAAGGAGCTGGTGGACAGGATAATGAAGGAGGCGGAAGAGGTGGTCTCCCGGCTGAAGGCGAAGGGCGAGTTCAAACCGCTGCGCAAGCCAGTTCCACCTGCCCAGAAGTAAGGCTTACCAGTTTGTCGTGTCTTGACTGGTTCGGGTGTGTTAGCTTAGTCCGCTTTGGGTGCTGGGGAAATTTTTGTTGTCTGGCATACTGAACCGCCAGTCAACCCTAAGAGTCCTGCTCTGAGAAAGCAGCGCACAAAAAACACACTAAACCGCGACACCCGCTCAAGGGTCACGGAATGCTGGCGGTGGGAAAGGGACAGTTATTTCTTGGTAGACTTCTTGGTCGGCTTACCAGCCTTCTTAGCATGGGCAGCGCAGGTATTGCACATAGCCGCTTGCTCCTTTCCCTTTCGTTAAGACCAATATAGCAGAGAGCGGAGGATATGTCAAATTTCACGCGGGCTGTCTTGACTGTCCCGGTGGCAGGGGGTAGAATGCCTGCAAATCTGGCAAAGCATGGCTTTGAAAGTTAAAGGGCTTCTGGAAAGACGGTTGCCCGCGGAAATACTGGGTGTTTTGAAGGAGGCCGGCGAGCGGGCGAAGGAAGCCGGGAGCAAAGCCTATCTGGTGGGCGGGGTGGTGCGTGATTTGTTTCTGGGGCGGGAAAACCTGGATTTAGACGCAAGTGTCGAGGGCGATGCCATCGGGCTGGCAAAGGGGCTGGCTGAAAAATATAAAGTGCGGCTGGTGAGCCACAGCCGCTTTGGCACCGCCAAGTTGCGGTTCAGCACTTTCAGCCTTGATATAGCCACAGCACGCACCGAGACCTACAGCCACCCCGGCGCTCTGCCCACGGTGAAGCCGGGCGGCATCGTTGAGGACCTGAAACGGCGCGACTTCTCCATAAATGCCATGGCGGTCTGCCTTACCCCAGGGCACTTCGGCGAACTTTTCGATCCCCTCGGCGGGAAGGACGACCTGGATAAGGGCCTTGTGCGCGTGCTCCACGAAAGAAGCTTTATAGACGATGCCACCAGGATACTGCGCGGCATTCGCTATGAACAGCGGCTGGGCTTCAACTTTGAGGAGGAGACGGAAAGGCTGCTGCGCCGCGATGTGAAGATGTTGCGTACCATCAGCGGCGATAGGCTCAGACATGAGCTGGAGCGGATGCTGGAGGAGGAAGCGCCGGAGAAGGCACTCAGGCGTGCAGGGGAACTGGGCGTGCTCAAGGAGCTTCACCCCGCGCTTAAGGGAAATGGCTGGCTGGCTCGAGTATTCCGCAGGGCAAGGCGAGGCGGAAAGGTACCATCAGCTAATCTGTACCTGTGCCTGCTGTGCTATCAGTTGAATGAAAGTGAGGCGGAGGAGTTTTTGAAGCGCCTGAACTTCCCTGCCAAGGCAACGAAGGCGGTCCTGGATACGGTGAGACTCGAGAACGAGGTAAGAAGGCTGGCTGACGAGGACATCAAGCCAAGTGCGGTGTATGAGCTGTTGCATTCTTATGATAGTGTAGCTGTGGAGGCTAACCTGGTGGCGGCTGACTTGACGCTGATAAAACGGCATTTACAGCTCTATCTCTCGAAGCTGCGCTATGTCAGGACTCTGCTTGACGGAGTGGACCTGGCAGCGCTGGGCATCCCGATGGGACCGGCGATAGGCGAGGCGTTAACTGCGCTGCGGGCAGCCAGGCTCGACGGTGAGCTGAGGACGAGAAGGGACGAGGTGGAGTTCATCCGCGGACGCTTTCTCCGGGAGGACTGAGCGGTCAGTTTCTCTGCGGTGCTGACTTTGTTTGGGCGGCGAAGGCTTTGAGACCCCTTTTATTGAGCGCGGTTGCCATGTCTTCTGCCCGACGTTGGTCTTCCACCACGGTAAACAGGACGGGACCGGAGCCGGCGAGATGGACGCTTTCGGCGCCGACTTCCTGGAGGGCATTCCAGTAAAGTTCCAAGCCAGGAAAGGCTTTGAGGGCCACGATGTCGAAGGCGTTGAACATCAGCGAGGGGGCGATTTCACCCTTTTTTTGCAGGCTCTCCAGCGCCCGGCTGATGAATTCACCTTTGGTGTAGTGCTGCGGCTCAAGCAGCGAGTAGAGGCGTGCCGTCTTCTCCGGCATCCCGGTGAAGGGCGGCACCACCAGCGCCAGCCATAGTGGTTTCAGAGGAGGCAGCGGAGTGACCTTTTCACCCCTGCCCTCCACCAGCGCGGTGCCGCCGTGGATGAAAAAGGGTACATCGGAGCCCAGCTTTGCTGCCAGGCTGAGGAGGTCGGGGGCGGAGAGTTCCAGGTCCCAGAGGTTGTTCAGCGCCAGCAGAGTGATGGCGGCGTTGCTGCTGCCGCCGCCGAGCCCGGCGCCCCAGGGGACGCGTTTTTCCAGCCGGATCTTCGCCCCGCCGCCATAGCTGCTGTGTTCTTTAAGCAGCCTTGCTACCCTGACTACAAGGTTATCGGGCGTGTTCAGGGCGGGTGCGGTGCATTCGAAGAAGATTTCATCTGCTGGCTCAAAATAGAGAATATCGCAGAGGTCAATGGCCTGGACGATGCTCTTTAGCTCGTGGTAGTCATCGGGGCGTTTGCCCAGCACCTCCAGCACCGGGTTTATCTTAGCCGGGGAGAAATATTTCAGCATTGCGGCAGCTCCACCCCTGTGGCGGTGACCACTTGGTAGAGCCTCGACCATTCCTCCAGGCTGAGCGTCTCGGCACGGCGCTCGGGGGCGATGTCCGCCTGCTCAAGCAGGCTGGCGGCTTCGGCTGGCTTCAACCCCAAGCCATGTGCCAGGGAATTGCGTAGCTTTTTTCTGGGAGAACTGAAGGCGCACCTCACCAGTACCAGGAAGCGGTCTGTGTCTACATTTATCGCCGGCTGGGGCAATATGTCGAAGCGGACAATAGCGGACTCCACCTTTGGTGGCGGGTAGAAGCTCCGCGGGGGCACATGGGCGATGATCCTGGGTTTGGTGTAGATGTGCAGGGCGATGGCGAGCAGCCCCATCTTGCCGCTCCTGGCAACCACTGCTTCAGCGACCTCTCTCTGGAGCATCATCACCATGAGTGTGGGGCGGGGGTATGACAGGACGAAGTGGTGCAGCACCGGCGATGTTATATAATAAGGTAAGTTAGCCACCACCTTATACCTTGTCTCGCCTCCCAGCAGTTCCGCAGGGCTGACCTTGAGTATATCGGCATTGACTATTCTCACGCTGGGCACTTTTTGCAGGCGACTGGCGAGTAGCTCGCTCAGTTTGGTGTCCAGCTCCACGGCGATGACGCTGCCAGCCCTCTTTGCCAGCTCCGCAGTGAGGATGCCCAGTCCGGGACCGACCTCGATGACGGTGTCCTCGGGAGCTAGTTCAGCCGCGCTGACGATGGTCTTCAGCACTTTTCTATCAGTGAGGAAGTGCTGTCCTAGCCGCTTTCTGGCTCTGATGCCGGCCCCCCTGAGCAATGTCCTTGCCCTTGAGGGCTGGATGCTGTCGCTAACTGATGGTTTATCCACCTGCTGAAAGTGTCCTACCTGGCGCTATACCTTTATATTTATATTAAGTATGCGCTGGGCATTTTTGTAGAGCACCTTTTCCACCACCTCAGGCTTATAGCCGCCGTTTTCAAACTCGTCGAGCCAGCGCTTCGGCGGAATATCGGGATAGTCGGAGCCGAACATGAACTTGTCCTGAAGGCGCCCGTTTATCTCCCTCCTCAGCGACTCCGGGAAATACTTTGGCGCCCAGCCGGAGAGGTCGGCGAAGACATTTGCCTTGTGCAGCAGTATGGCTATCTGCTCTTCGTGCCAGGGCCAGGCAGGGTGGATCATGATGATGGTCAGTTCCGGGAAGTCAGCGGCGATGTCATCTATGTGTGGTATGGGCTTGGCGTACTTCAGGTGGATGCCATGACCCCCCGGGGAGCCGGCGCCGAAGCCGGTGAAGCCGCTGTGGAAGGCGACCGGTATCTTAAGCTCGACGCACTTTTCATAAAGTGGGTAGAAGCGTCTGTCGTTGGGGAAGAAAGCCTGTGCCGGTGGCTGGAACTTCAGTCCCATCAGCCCCAATTCTTTGACGCAGCGCTCCAGTTCCCTGATGGCGGCTTTGCCCTTCCAAGGGTCGATCATTGCCCAGCCGCCGATGAACACATCAGGGAACTTCCTTATCAGCCTCGCCACCTCGTCGTTGGTGTGGCTGGTGTCGGTGCCGCTCACCGATTCTGCGTCCCAGCCGATGAGCAGAGCTTTTAAGTCCAGCCGGCGGAACTCCTCTGCCATCTCCTCGTCGGTGGTGACTTTGGGTTCGATTTTGTAATAGCTGTAGAAGGACTTTAGCGCTTCTTTGCCCCATATCGCCTCGCGGTCGAATGCCTTGGTGCTGGGGTGGACATGGACATCTATGGCTTTCATCTTCGCCTCCCATCTAATTAGTGGGCCGTGCACCGACTGTCGACACTGAACCCCCAGCTTACTAAGGCGAGCCAGCTCCGACCAGGCGACCCTGCGGCACCCGGAGTTGGCTACTTACCGCTGCTTCCTCCCGGACCTGACGGAGTTCATAGCTCTCCGCCGCGCAGGACCCAGCCCTCAACGCCGCTTTGCCGCAGCAGTCCTGAAGGTCAGAGCCTCGAGTCGGAATTCGACCCCGCTATAGCGGCTCTCGGGTACAGGGCACCGCTAGTTCCCCGTCTAGCACGGCCCAAGTCAATGGTACTATCAAGCCCTGGAGTTTTCAAGTATGTGCACTCGTTTGGTCCCAATGGCATTTTAGCCTTAATATTGAGCGGGCGGGCAGACCGCTATTTTTGCTTTCTCAACCTCTTAAGGCTCTCTGCTTTTCATTCTACCTTAAGGGAGAGGTGGTAGTTTGTAGGTCAGTCCGGCGTGCCCTGCGGCTTGAACGCGTTTGTTTCTGAAAACGTGACGGCTCTGTGGCAGGGGGTGGACAAGGGTCTTTTCAGCCTTTAAACAGGCGCTCTTTGAAGAACTGAATCTGGTGGTTGACCGCGGTTTCGAAGTGGGCACCGTGATAGATATCGAAATGACCGATTGGATAACGGATAATCCGGGCAAGCCCTCCGAGTTTTCTAGCGGCAACTTCGACCACCTTCGGAGGCAGGGCGAAGTCGTAATCGCATACCTGGAGAAGCACGGGACATTTTATTTTATTCAGGTAGCTTACGGGCCTGTACTTGTCAATCCTTATGGCTATGCGGGCACAGGCTTCGTTGACAAAGTCCTCGGAGGCGAGTTCGGCGAATGTGTTCCAGGCATCCTCATCAGCCATGAGGGCTATGGTGCCCGGCCTCCCCACTATGGGTATCCTGTGCGGCGATAGCCCGAGCCATGACCTCACCAGGTCGCGCTGGGCATGTCCCACCATACGTAACGCGTATTTGATGCCGAGCCTGTGTAACTGCTCATGGGATGCTGCGGCACCGTCGAGCATGGGGCACTGCGCTGATGCGCAGGCTATGCTATCGTCCCTCGCTGCGGTGACGAGCACATGCCCTCCGCTCAGCGAGGTACCCCAGAGGGCGACCCTTTTCCCGTCGATCTCCCTGAGGCTGCGGACGTACTCCACAGCGGCGGCATAGTCTTGGAGCTGATAGGGGATCCAAACCAGTTGTCTGGGCTCGCCTTCGCTTTCGCCCAGGTGGCGGTAGTCAAATGCCAGCACCGCCATGCCAGCGTCCCGAAAACGGGTGGCGTACAGGTCCAGCCCCATGTCCTTCGTGGCACCCAAGCCATGTGCCATCACTATGCAGGGCACTGGCGAAGACAGGTCGTCGGGAAGATATAGCCAGGCGCTTATCCGGTTACCTTCAACATTGAAGCTAACGTCCTGTCTTATACAGGAAGGGCTAGGTTCTGCGTGTGAAATCTTTGTTTTTCTCACAGGGTGTTGTTGTGGCACGGAGACGTTGGGATAAAGAGCCACCACCAGGAGTTCGACGATGAATGCTGCAATGATGGCTGCCAAAAAGACCCCAAAGTATGTGATGACAATTAGCCCGGACATCGAAAATACCCTACGTCGTGTACGGCTATTATACGGACTGCGCTGTGCCGGCACAACAGTTCTCCGGTAGCCCGGTGTGACAGAGGGCTGTGCCTTCGCTACAATACAGGGGCATGTCGAACACGTATAGCAGGCTGTCTTTAATAAGCGCCTTTTCCCTGCCGTTTACCGTGCTCATTGTTATCCCCGGTCTGCTGCTCTGGTGGACGGACGATTTCAAGCCGGGCTGGGGGCTGGGGCCCGTGGGCGACTGGCTGGTGAGCTTTCTGGGCTTCGCAATCGTGGGCGCTGGACTCTATTTGATGGTGATTACCATCAGGCTTTTCTGGAAGGTGGGGAAGGGAACACTGGCTCCATGGGCACCGCCAAAAAAGTTGGTGGTGTCGGGACCATACCGCTATGTGAGGAACCCGATGATATTGGGTGTGCTGGTGGTCCTGCTGGGGGAGACGGTGTTCTTCGGCTCGCTGGTAATATTCATCTGTGCCGTGGTGTTTTTCGTCATCAACCATTTCTACTTCATGTTTTCCGAGGAGCCGGGGCTGGTGGGGAGGTTCGGCGAAGAGTACCTCCGTTATCGGGAAAACGTGCCCCGCTGGCTGCCTAGACTTAAGCCGTGGCAGGGTGGTGAGGGCAGGTAGCGCTTTTGAAAACTCAGCGGTTCTTCCTGCCTGCTATCCAGAAAGTGGCTGCCTCTTTTCTGGCTTCGGGTGGCAGGTGACGGGTAGTCAGCCAGTGGGTCAGTCCAGCAAGACAGGGCAGGAGTACGGTGTAAACCACAACAGTAAGCGATGGTTGTCCCAGAAGCTGGCTGGTAGCAAGACAGATAGGCGGCAGCGGGACAAAAAGTGCCATCCCTGTCCAGATGCTGTTGCGGGTGGTGAATAACACTATAATGCCGAGCACAAAGGCGACTGCCATTTGCCAGGGTACCAAGGCAAAGAGGACGCCGATGATCGTTGCCTCACCCCTACCGCCTTTGAAGCCTAGAAAAGGGGTCCAGTTGTGTCCTGCCACCGCTGCTACGCCGGCAAGGCAGGTAACAATTTCGCCGGTATGGAGGGCTTTTGTCACCGCAATTGCCGTTGCCCCCTTTGCCATATCCAGTATGAGGGTAGCCGTGCCGGCGTACAGCCCGACATGGCGAAATACGTTGAATGCCCCCACGTTGCCGTCGCCCACCCTGCGGATGTCCACGCCTTTTCTCCGGCCGATGAGATAGGCGAACGGTATCGAGCCCAAAAGGTAAGCCAGCACCAGGACTAGTGCAGTGTTCATCTGACCTCTGGGCTTGATGGGCGTGCTGGCTCTATTTCCAAGATTTTCATGGACATATTTTACCAGCCGTGGCTGAGGCGGAGTATGAGGGAGAGCGGAAGTCCGTGCTCTGCCATCTTCTTCTGGGTGACGGCGATATCGTATTCCGCCCGATAGTGAAAAATGGTATGTGTTTCGCTATCGTAAATGGCGTAGGCGGCTCTGGGGTCGCCATCTCTGGGCTGGCCCACGCCGCCGGGGTTGATGATGAGGCGGCTCCCACCCAGTTCTATCTTCACGCCGTCATTAAGTACCCTGTAAGCCATATCGTGTCCCGTCTGCTCGAAGACGAGCGGCACGTGGGAATGACCCACGAGACAATATGTTGTGGTGAAATGGTCCAGGTTTTCCCTCGCCTGTTCCAGAGAGAGCAGGTACTCCCAGATGGGCTCACGGGGGCTGCCATGGGCGAGGGTGCAGTTGCCCTGGACAAGGGTTAAAGGCAATGCCTTGAGATAGGCGATATCTTCTTCAGTGAGCTGGCTTGCTGTCCAGTGGCAGGCTTGGGCAGCCACCGGGTTGAAGTCGGAGGTGTCCATATTGCCGATGGCTGCCCAGTCATGGTTGCCGGCTATACATAAATGCTTGAAACTGCGCAGTAATTCAATACATTGGTGGGGCTCGGGACCGTAGCCCACTACATCGCCCAGACACCAGATTTCGTCGAAGCCACCGTGGTCTCTGGCATCATCAAGAACTGCCTGGAAAGCAGCCAGGTTGCCGTGGATATCAGCGAGGATGGCATAGCGCATAATTGCTGAAAATATCTCCGCAGAGTGATTCCTGCCGCTCTAGCTGTTTTTAACCGTGCGCCATCAGCCCACCGGTGATATAGAAGGTGGAGCCGGTGACGAAGCTGGAGGCGTCGGAAGCCAGATAGACCAAGGCGGCGGCGAAATCTTCAGGCTTAGCCAGGCGCTTCAGCGGTGCATAGCGTACCAGAATCTGGTGCCATTCTTCTTTGCTTGCCTCAGCGCTGTCCTCCATCCAGCCGAGAGCGATGGCGTTTACCCGCACGTTGCTCTTTGCCCACTCCAGTGCTATAGCCCTGGTGAACTGTACCACCGCCCCTTTTGCGGCGCAGTAAGCACTGCCGTTGGGGATTCCCCTTTCGGCAAGGCCAGAGGTGATGTTTATCACCCTGCCCTCCTTCCTCTCCAGCATATGTCTGCCCACTATCTGGGTGCTGACGAACACCGGAGTTATATTGGCTTCCATCACCTTCGTCCACTCGGCAGTGCTTATATCAGGGAGCGGCTTGGCGAAGGGTAGGTTGAAGCTGTTTACCAGGATGTCTATCCTCTGCCATTTTCCCAGTACCGTGTACACCATCTTTGAGACTTCTTTGGGGCTGGATGGGTCAGTGGTTACCGCCAGTGCCTGCCCGCCGAGTTTTTCCACAGCCTTTACCGCTGCTGTCAACTCGTCTTTGTGCTTGCCAAAGACGGCTACGCAGGCTCCTGCCTCTGCCAAGTATGAGGCTATCTCTTTCTGCCAGCTCTGCCCCAATCCACCGACCACTGCCACTTTATCTTTAAGACTCATTCCTCTGGGCAGCATGTTATTTCTCCTTCAAAGGGATTACCGGGATGTAGTTTATCGGGGCATAGCCGCTGAAAAGGGCGCCGCCATCGATGGAGAACACCTCCCCCGTGGCGTAGTCGGAGGCGTCGGAGGCGAGGTAGACAGCCAGAGCGCCTATCTCAGGGGGCTGTCCCACGCGTCCCATGGGGATGAAACGTCCTGAAGCCTCGTAGCGTTCTTTGGGACCGATAGTCTCGAAGAGCCCCGGGGCAATGGCGTTTACCCTGATGTTGTATTCAGCCAGCGTTAGCGCCATTGACATGGTGAGCAGTATCACCCCGGCTTTAGCAGTGTTATACATGAAGTTGCCCTTCAGTCCCCTCATGCCGAATCCGGAAGCGACGTTGATTATCTTGCCGTACTTTCTGTCCACCATATGTTTGGCTACCGCCCGAGAACAGTAAAAGGCACCGCTGAGGTTGGTGTCTATGCCGCGGTGCCAGTCGAAGTCTGTTATCTCCCAGAAGGGCTTGGGTATTTCCCCGCGGACGATGCCGGCGCAGTTGACTAGGATGTCCACCTTGCCCCACTGGTTTATGGCTTTGGACATCATATCGTTGACCTCTTCCGGCTTGGTAATGTCAGCAGGGAAGAAGACCGCTTTCCTTCCTGTGGTCTCCTTGACTTTAGCGGCTGTAGCTTCGCCGGCATCGGCGCGGAAATCGGTGACCACAATATCAGCGCCGGCTTCAGCCAGCGAGAGACAGATGGCGGTGCCCAGTCCACCGCCACCGCCGGTGACCACTGCCACCCGTCCTTCGAGGTTCAATTTTTCTTCCAGCATTGCCGTTGCTCCCCGATTGCTCCGTTTATTCAACGGGACCCACAGAACTGCCGGTGCTCAAGCCCACCAGTTCGCCGCCGTCTATGACGAACACAGCACCGTGGATAAACTTTGCTAGGTCAGAAGCTAAGAAAAGGACAAGGGCGGCTACATCCTCTGGCTGACCAATGTGGAGCGCAGACGCACCTGTGGCTGCAGCCCGCTGTTCGGCAGCTTTCCACAGCGCTTCACTCAGTCTGGTCTTTATCAGCCCTGGCGCTATAGCGTTCACTCTGATACCCAAAGGTCCCCATTCCCGTGCCATAACCTGGGTGAGCATAATATAAGCCGCTTTGGTAACGCTGTAGATATTTAGCGCTCCGGGCCTGAGACCAGCTACTGAGGCGGTGTTGATCATGACGCCACCACCTTGCTCTTTCATCACCCTAGCTACAAGCTGGGCAAGGAAAAAGGGACCCTTGACGTTCACATTGAAGGTCGTGTCCCATGCCCACTCTTCGGCGTCTATTAGGGGTCCCATATAGGGGTTAGTACCGGCGTTGTTAAACAGGATGTCAATGCGCCCGAACTCCTTGACCACTGTGTCCACAAGGTTCTTGGAGTCCTCGAGCTTAGCCACGTGCGAAGCTACAGCCAAGCTCCTTACCCCCTTAGCCCTTATCTTCTCGGCGACCTTCTCTAGGTCGGGTAATTTACGGCTGGCGACCACTACATCGGCACCAGCGTCAGCAAATGCATATGCAGTGGCTTCGCCGATACCGCGGCTGGCACCGCTAATCAATGCCACCTTCCCTTTCATTGATATTTTGGTCAAGTCCATGTCTCCCCCTTTCAAAAATTTTTATCACAAGGTATCATCTGTTGCTATCACAGGTCAAGCGGGGCAGCTATCCGCTCTGTCGTTGCATGGAAAAAATTCGCAAGAGAGCTCCTCCGTCCTCGGATGCGCGCCCGCGTAGTGAGCAGGACTGTAAATTGAGAAGTCCTATGCAACGACCCTTTTCGAAGCTTCCTTCAGGGCGGTTTCTGTCTCTTTAACTATCTGCTGTACTAGGTCGTTGACCTTGGGTAGGTCGGTTATTCGCTGGGCAACCTCCCCGGCAGCCATCATTGCCTTTTCCTTGTTCCCTTCGTAAGTGGCCCTGATGGACTCCCGCTCGAAATCAATCAGCGATGTGTCAATGGTGGAATAGTCATCAGGGATTCCCAGGAAAACGCCGGGAGACTTCTGGAGTGTGTTTCTGGCATGTTCAATGCTGCGCGGGTTCTTTATCCAGCGGGCAGGTCCCACAAAACCGCGGGCTACCAGTGTGCCCCTGTCCTCGGCAGCCACCACAGCCTCCTTCCATAGCGGCGGGAAGTCGCTCTCCTGAGTTGCCAGAAAACGGGTCCCTATTTGGACTCCGTCTGCTCCCAAGACCAGCGCTGCTGCCAGCGTCCTGCCATCGCAGAAGCCGCCAGCGCCGACCACCAGTGTTTTCTCGTCTGAGACGGCATCGACAACTGCTGGCAACAGGACCAAGGTGTGGACAGGCTCCCAGGCGATGTGGAAGCCGCCTTCGTGTCCCGAAGCCACTATGACGTCGACCCCAGCCCTCTTGCAGCGCTGAGCAGCCCTCACTGATGGGACCACGTGTATCCAGGTAAACCCGGCGCCCTTGATTTTCTCGCCCCAGGGCATGGGGTCGCCGGCAGAAGTGAAAACGACCTTAAAAGTGTCTTTCATCTCCGGGTTTTCCTGGCGCACCTTAATAGCTCTGTCAATGAGTACAGTTGATGCCTGAATGACCTCCGCCGAAACCATGACGTTTATACCGAAAACGCCCTTCTTGTCCTTAACCAGCCTGTGGGTGCGCTTGAGCACCTTTTCCAGCACCGTAGCCATATCGTCATTAAAGTCAGCCTCGGCGGTCTCCACGAAGGCTTTGTAGATTACCGGTTGGCGGTCCTTTTCCCAGAGCCCGCTGGTGGAAAGGAGTCCGAGCACGCCGGCATTCGCTGCAGCCACGCACAGGTTATTGTTGCTGAATGGACCCATCCCGGCTTGTATTATGGGATACCTGATCCCGAGCAGGTCACACAACCTTGATTTGATCATGCGAGGTTCCTCCTGGTTTTTATTGGGGATATTGTAGGGCATGCGTTGCTATGAGTCAAAACAGCAATATATTTGTCATTCCAGACAGGACTCTGTAAAATCTAGTCCTGTGGTCGGCGCCCGGGACAAAAGGACCTGCTGATATTATGACCTGTTGAAGGAGTACCATGCGGAAAGTAAGGCTTGGAAGGACTGGACTAGTTGTTTCCCAGTTTGGTTTTGGTGGTATACCGATCCAAAGGCTGACTGAGGAGGATGCGGTAGCCGTGGTAAAGAGGTGCTTGGAACTGGGCATCGAATTTTTAGATACAGCCAATGCTTATACCACCAGCGAGGAGCGCATCGGCAAGGCTATCTCGGGGGGGAGGGAGGGACTGGTAATAGCCACCAAGTCCCTTTCCCGCAAGGCTGAGGGGGTGGAGAAACACCTCAAACTGAGCTTGGAGAGGCTCGGTGTGCAGTGTATAGACCTTTACCAGTTTCATGGCGTGAACGACGATAATACCCTGGAGAAGGTGCTTGCCCCGGACGGTCCGATGACTGTGGTGGAGAAAGCTAGAGCGGAGGGCGTGGTGAAACACATCGGCATCACCTCCCACCAGATAGACGTTGCCAGAAAGGCGGTGATGACCGGACGTTTCGAGACCTTAATGTTCCCTTTCAACTTCATCACCTCTGAGGCTGCCGACGAACTCTTGCCCTTATGCCGGAGGTACGATATGGGCTTTATCGCCATGAAGCCGCTGGCTGGGGGCATGATACCCAATGTCCGGATAGCTATAAAATACCTCCTCCAGTTCCCCGATGTGGTGATACTGTGCGGCATAGAGAAGATTGCTGAGGCGGAAGAGATAGTGCAGATAATGGAAGGTCCCGTGGAGATGAGTGCGGCGGAGCTAGATGAGATGCATAGGCTGAAGCGGGAGCTAGGCAGCAGGTTCTGTCACCGCTGCGACTACTGTCAGCCGTGTAAAGAAGGTATAGCTATATCCACCGTGATGACATTCCCCAGTCTGTTACGGCGTTCACGGCCCGAGAATCTCTTCGCTGGTCCATGGGCACAGGTCATGGAAAAGGCGGCTGGCTGTGTCCAGTGTGGCGAGTGTGAGCAAAGATGCCCCTATCAGCTCCCTATCAGGGAGATGATAGCCGAGCATGTCAGGCAGTACCGCGAGGGCAAGGAGAGATACTTAAGCCAGGAGTCTGCACCAGCGAGTTAACAAGCTCGCAACTATCGCTGCGGCATGGTTATCTGGCTGTGACAGCTTTCGGCTTGCGCTCTGGTGTTTGCCTCTATGTCCATGAGTACCGAGCAGACGTCGGCGAACGCTAGAGCAACTAATCCTGAGAGCACAGATAATATGACGCCCCCGATGGCGGCGACTATGGCTTCGGTTCCAGCCAGGCGGAACTGTGGCAGGCTCTGCCCCAGGAAATCCATACTCATCGTCATGACAATACCAGCAGCGATGGAGAGCAGGCTGCCGCCGACAAGTAGTGTCCAGCCGAGGACACGGTAAACGGTAGTTATGAATCTGAGCGCCGCGTATTTACGTGATGTCTCGGTCTCCTTCCCAGCTACCGGCGCAGCTTCTGCTGTTGGAGCTGGGGGGGCTTGGGGAGGTGGTGGTGTGGTCAGCCTTGCGCCACAGTTGGTACAAAATTGCATTCCCAGTGAGGGGGCACCGCAGTTTGTGCAGACTACCCCGGGCTGGACCACCGAGGTGTGCAGCGCTGTTCCACAGTTTGTGCAGAATCTCATGCCAGACGCAGGGGCGGCGCAATAGGGACAACTGGCAGATTGAGTCACCATTCTTACACCATCATTATCTTATGAGCCGAACGGCAATTTCCATACCCAGCCAAAAGCAGCGGCCGTCACCAGCATGGCTATGAAATAGATCACAACGCTGACGAGCAGGGAGAGTAGCATCATGCGCCACCATAGCCCCCAGGCTAACCCCCAGGTAGGCTTGACAGTCACCTGTCCGGGTTTAGCCATGGGCTTTGGCTCTGTGGCGGGTGGTGCTGCTACCGGGACAGCCAGCCTTGCCCCGCAGGTGGTGCAGAACTGCTGGTCGGGCGGGTTTTCAGCGCCACAGGAAGGGCATACCTTTTGTGGTATCTGGACGATCAGCCGGGCTCCACAGTGTCCGCAGAACCTTTTCCCCGCAGGGGTGTCCTGCCCGCAGTTGGGACACTTTACCTTTTGTTCCATTTACCATCTCCTCACTGGTCTTTGATTGCATTATATAACTTGTGGTTGTCATATGCAATATCCCTATATGTTGTTTTTTGTAATTTTTAGTTAGTTTTGTGCGATAGGCTGAAAATTCGGCATGTGTTATAATCCACGATGTGAAGATAAGGGACGTAGGCGAGTTCGGCTTAATCAAAATCTTAGCTGATGTTGTAAACAGGGAGAGGGAAAGCCGGTTGGTATCGTGGCAGAGGGTGGTTGTGGGTATTGGCGACGATGCTGCTGTCTGGCGCGGGTCAGCACCGGTACAGCTTGCCACCACGGACAGTCTTATTGAAGGTGTCCATTTTACCCTGGACATTGCTACTTGGGAGGAACTGGGTTGGAAGGCATTGGCGGTAAATCTGAGCGACATCGCTGCCATGGGTGGTGTGCCGGAATATGCCTTGGTATCGCTGGCGCTTCCGGGCGATGTGGAGGTCGAGTCTGTTTCCAGCTTGTACTTGGGTATGGTGGAGTTGGCTAACCAGTTCGGGGTGGCGATAGTGGGTGGCAATATTTCCAGCGCAGACAAAGTGGGGATAACTGTCACGGTCATGGGCAGCGCAGCTTCTGACGCGGTGCTCAGGCGCTCGGGTGCCTTGCCTGGTGAGCAGGTGGCACTTACCGGTTATTCAGGGCTTGCGGCAGCCGGACTCAGGATGCTTCGGGAGAAGCCTGATTTTGCCCCTGGGGAATACCGCCTCTTGCGGAGGGCATACCTCCAGCCATTGCCCAGGGTTAGAGAAGGGCAGATGTTGCTGCGCAGCGGTGTCAGAACAGCTATAGATATCAGCGATGGACTTATGGCTGACCTTGGCCATATTTGCGAGGCGAGCGGAGTGAGCGCGGTAATATATGTTGACTCGCTGCCTGTCCACCCTGTGCTCAGGCAGCGGTTCCGGGGCGATGCCAAGGCGATGGTGCTAGCCGGAGGGGAGGACTATGAGCTATTATTCACTGCTCGCAGTGAGGTTATTGAAAATGTTAGGGCGGCTATGGACTGTCCGGTCACCGTTATCGGCGAAATCAGCGATGGTGAGCCGGGAAAGGTGGAACTGGTGGATGCCTCCGGAAAAAGTATGGCATGGGGTGGGGGCTGGGAGCATTTCAGGTCACAGCCATGAACAGAAAAGCGACTGTGTTAAGGCTCGTATCTCGCAGCACCGAGCAGACCCGGCGGCTTGGAGAGTATCTCGGGGAGCTAGCTGAAGCTGGGAACGTTTTCCTGCTGGTCGGCGAGCTGGGCAGTGGTAAGACCTGTCTGGCTCAAGGGATTGCGCGGGGGCTTGGTGTCCAGCAGTATGTCTCCAGCCCTTCCTTTGTGCTAATAAGGGAATACCAGGGTAGGGTGCCCTTTTACCATGTGGACTTCTACCGCCTCGACCGCATTGAGGAGATCGCTGATTTAGGTCTTGATGACTATCTCTCCGGTAGGGGAGTGTGCGTCGTCGAATGGGCGGATAAGGGTATGGCGCTGTTACCTGAGGAGCACCTGTTGATTACCCTGGAGCATGTCTCTGAGGACGAACGCGCCATCACCATTGAGCCCCGCGGCGAGCGCTATGTAAGCATGGTCAGCGCTCTGGGCTCTGTACTGGCGGGGGAGGATTGGCGTGGCTGATATACAGTCCCAAAAGGAGCAGAAGTACGAACTTGCCATCGACACGTCCACCGATGTCAGCAGTGTTGCGCTTTCCTGCGGTGGTGAGGTGGTGGTGGAGCTTACCTGGAAGCTGGGCAATAGCCATGTTGCTGAGCTTGTGCCGGGCATCGACTATTTGTTGCGTAAACTCAGAGCGAGCGTGCAGGAACTCAGGGCGGTGTTTGTGGCGAGGGGTCCGGGAAGCTTCAACGGGCTCAGGGTAGGCGTAAGCACAGCCAAAGGGTTTGCCTTTGCCCTGGGGATACCTGTGGTGGCTGTGGGCACTCTGGAGGTTGAGGCTTATGCCTTTGCCCATACAGGCATGCCCATATGTGCGGTCCACAATGCTGGACGTGGGGAGCTGGCAGTAGCTTTTTTTCAACAAACCGACAGATGGCGGTGTCTCAGTGAGGAGCGTCTGGTCACGCCAGAGGCACTATGCGGGCAGATAGAGGGGCGTACCCTGTTCTGCGGTGAACTGACGGCGCAGGTCATTGAAGTACTCAGGGATAGGCTCGGTGACAGGGCTTTGATAGCGGAACCGGTTGCTCGGCTGAGGCGCGCTGGTTACCTGGCGGCGTTGGGCTGGCAGAGGTTAGAGGAGGGCAGGACGGACGACCCGGTGACCCTACAGCCGATGTACATGCGCCCACCGCCGATTACCCAGCGCAGGATCAGGTAAAATATAGGGACAGAGTTTGTCTGAAAGGAGTCCGGAGATGGAACGGAGCTTGGTGCTGGTAAAGCCCGATGCCATGACGAGAGGTCTGGCGGGGATGATAATCTCACGACTGGAAAAGCGGGGGCTGAAAATTGTAGCCATGAAGATGCTGCGCATGGACAGGGCTCTAGCTGAAAGACACTACGCAATCCACAGGGGCAAGGCTTTTTTCGAAGACCTTATCGAATATATCACCTCGGGTCCCATCATCGCTGCTGTATTTGAAGGGGAGAGGGCGATCGAAGCTATCAGGCAGACCATGGGTGCCACCGACCCGCTTAAGGCTGCGCCGGGCAGCATAAGGGGGGACTTTGGGCTGAACATACAGGAGAACCTAGTCCACGGCTCTGATTCGCCGGAGAGTGCTGAGAGGGAGATAAGCCTCTTTTTTTCTCCAGAGGAACTGGTGAGCTGGGAGGGGTAACTATTGCTGGATCTTACTGAATTTTTAGCACTGGCGTTGCTTGGTGCCAGAGCTCGTCCAGCTTGTAATATTCGCGCAGCGCTTTAGAGAAGATATGCACCACCACATCGCCCAGGTCGATGACGATCCAGCCCGAATCAGCCGTGCCCTCGATGCGGTAGGGTGCCACACCATCCTGTTTCAGCCTCTCGTTGATCTCTTGCCAGATGGCATCGAGCTGACGGTCGCTGTCACCGCTACAGACGACAAAGTAATCGGCGAAGGAACTGACTTCTCTGATATCCAGGACGACAATATTGTTAGCCTGCTTGTCCGAGGCTATCTCGACAGCTTTTCTGGCGATCTCTATCGACTTAGGGGTTTGTCGTTCCAACGCGACGTAAACATTATACCATATTCAACTGTCAAAAGTCCTTTAGCGGGTAGCGTCCATGTTTGGGGTACCTGGGTGGAGGCAGTGTCTGGCTGAGCCTGCCAGGGGTTAACCAGAGTCAGAGTGTGGTCTCCTGCGGTGACAACCCTTTTTGGGCTAGAGCCTCCAACCGGCGTATTTGAACGGTTTGACACAGCTATGTTACCCCTCTATAATTTGCTTTTATGGCAGCCGAGGACTTGGTTTCTCTGTGGGTGTACCTGTTCCTATCACAGCGAGGAGAAATTCTTTAGAGGTGAAAGGCCATGTCGAAGAGTATTTTGAGCGGCGTGAAGGTGGTGGAATTCGCCACCATGGTGTCAGGGCCCTATTGCGGCAAACTGCTTGGTGACCTAGGTGCCGAAGTTATCAAGGTGGAATCTCCGGGTGGTGACCCTGCCCGTGAGTGTGGCCCTTTCCCCGAAACCGGACCAGATAAAGAGCAGAGCGCCCTGTTTCTCTATGTTAACACCAGCAAGCGTGGCATTGTGCTGGACGCGGAGAAACCGGAGGGCATGGAGGTATTAAGGAGGCTCATCAGGTGGGCAGACGTGCTCATAGACAACCATCCTCCCAGATATCTGGAGGGCTTGGGGCTTTCCTGGAAAGATGTCTCAGCCTTGAATCCCGGGCTGATATACACTTCGATCACCCCTTACGGGCGCACTGGTCCCCGAGCCAATGATAATGGTGACGAGCTGACCATTATCCATGCCGGTGGCATTGGCTATCTCCTGCCGGCCCGCTCTGAGGATATAAATCGTCCGCCGGTAAAGATGGGTGGGTATGCTGTGGGCTACTATGGCGGGCTGGCGGCGGCGGTAGCTACCATGGCAGCTTTGTTGGGAAGGCGGAAGTCGGGGAGGGGACAGCTCATCGATATCTCGCTTCAGGAGGTGATCCTGGCGCATGTGAGAGGGATAGCTGGTGCCAGATATCACGGTGTCCCATGGAACCGGGTACCGGCGGCACCTCCGGTGATGGGGCGGATGAGGACAAGCGACGGGTATATTCTGGTGGCGCCTTTTGAGAACCACCAGTGGAAGGCGTTTGTGGAGCTGATGGGGAACCCGGAATGGGCGAGCGGACCTGAATGGGACTCGATGTTCTATCGCGGTCAACACATTTTCGAGATAGCGCCGCAAATTCAGGGGTGGATGGTGCGGCAGAAGAAGGAGGAACTTTACCACCGCGGTGCCCAGAAGGGCATTCCTATGGGACCGATCAATACCGTTAAGGACGTGCTGGAAAGTCAACAGTACGCCGCCAGGGGCTATTTCGTCGAGGTGGAGCACCCCAAAGCGGGCAAGTACAGATATCCCGGCTGGCCCTATCAGATGTCAGCGACGCCACCGCGGGTAAGCAGACCGGCGCCGTTATTGGGGCAGCACAACCAAGAGGTGCTCTGCTCTGTGCTGGGTTATTCTGAACAAGAGTACCAGCGCTTGCAGCAGCTTGGCGTCGTAAAGCCAGTAAAGGACGAGAGGAGGTAAAAATGCTCCCGCTTGAAGGTATAAGAGTTGCTGATTTCACCTGGGTCTGGGCAGGACCTTATGCTGCCATGGTTCTGGCAACGTTCGGGGCAGAGGTAATCAAGATAGAAGGACACAAGCGCCCGGACATGATCCGCAGAGGGGTCACGGGGTGGAGGATGCGGGACGACCCCAGAGCGATTGAAGTTACGGTCATCCCTAGCACCGGTTTTCATGCCCTCAACATGAGCAAGAAGAGCGTGACGCTTGATATGGCAACCCCTGAAGGCAGGGAGTTGGCAAGGCGCCTGGCGGCGATGAGCGATGTAGTGATGGACAACATGCGGCCCGGTGCCATGGCGGCGCTGGGACTGGGATATGAAGATTTGCGCAAACTGCGCCCGGATATTATCGTGCTGTCTTCATCCAGCCACGGACAGAAGGGGCCGTGCAGCCGGTATGAAGGTTTTGCCACCATCCATCAGTCCATCGGCGGTCAATCATATCTCACCGGCTACCCTGACGATGGTCCTTCTCCGGGTCCAAACGATACGGACATCATGAACGCCACCACCACTGCTTTCATTATTATGGCGGCGCTGTACCACCGCCAGCAGACAGGTGAGGGACAGTTCATCGATTTTTCCCAGTGCGAGGGGGTGACCTCGCTCATCGGCGAGGCTGTTCTGGGCTACCAGATGAACGGGGTGATACCGGAACGGATGGGGAACGTCCATCCGAAGTATGCACCACATAATCTTTACCGCTGCTGGGGTGTCGACCGCTGGATAGCGATCGAAATACATTCCGACGAAGAGTTTGCCATTTTAGCCAGGGCGATGGGCAAGCCGGAACTAGCCAGCGACCCACGCTTTGCCACCATGGAGGCGCGCAAGAAGAACGAGGCTGAACTGGACAGGATTATCGAGGATTACACAAAATGGCGCAGCCTGGAACGACTGGAGGACGAGTTGCGTCAGGCAGGGGTCACGGTAGCCATGTGTCAGGACTACCGCGACCTTTATGCCGACCCCCACCTGCGTGCCCGCGGTGCCTTTGTGACCATCGATGCCCCGGTGATGGGCAGGCTGGAGCTTGTAGGCGTGCCCTGGAAGATGAGCGATTGTCAGCCGGTTTTCAAACCGGCACCGATACTAGGGGAACACAATGACTACGTGCTTAAAGAACTACTGGGCTTGAGTCAGGTAGAGATTGAAGGGCTGCGGAAGAAAGAGGTCATCCTCTAGCTCATCTGCTGAGCAGCAGTTTAGCTATAACCAGGCATGTGGCGATTATCACCGCGCTTATAAGCCATGGGTAGACCGCTGGTAGCTTTTTCTGTTTTGCCACCTCAAACTCGGCGCTGAGTCCTGCTACCTCCAGCGAATGTATTCCCGGTTTGTCTTCGATTAAAGTAAACTCTATCGTCTGTGTTTCCCCGCCAGAAAGGGTCAATCTTCTTGTTGCCTTGGTCACGCCGTCCACTACGAGTTCCACCGTGTAGTCGCCGTTCTTCTCGCCAATATTGGTTATGTCAATGTTGATTTTGATTTGCTGTCCTGGCTGGGGCTCCTGCGGGTTTATGGTCAGGTTGCTGGCTGTGAACTTAGCCGGGGCTGGCTCGGAAATTCTCGCCAGTAGAACGAAGAGCGAGAAGTGGCTCACCAGACCACGGGCTTCGCCCACAGCGGCAACGGCACCAGGTACGGGGGATAGCGGAACCCAGCCCTCTTGCGGGCTGTAGGTGGCGATGAATATCTCGGTGGCGTTTTGCGGGAGGTCTTCGGGGTCGTAGGTGAGGAGCAGCCTTGCTGGTGGTGAGATGGTGAGCGACAGCGGAGTACTTTCATATGCGGTGGCATAGGCGTTGAACTCGTAGGCTTGCCCCAAAAGGACGGTGTTCTGCGGTGTGGAGGGCGGCAGTGTCCTAGCTGCTTTGAGCGTTATGAGCTTCGGCACCGTCCTGTTGGTGAGCAGCAGCCTGGTGCCCTCCTCCATTTCCAAGCTTAATTTACCTGTGGGGTCTTGCGCCACGCAGCTTGTGCAGAGCGACCCCTCTGTGGTCATACTTGCTGTAGCCACGCGGCCTTCGGCATTGACTGACATTGACAGTGGGCAGGTGGTTTCTGGGATCATGCTTTCTGCTCCTGATGGAACGACCGCGCAGGGTATTACGCTTACGGTCACCGTGGCGGAGTTGGTGCAACCGTAGGGGCTGGTGACGGTGAGCGTGTAGTCGCCGGACATCGCCTCTGTGACATTGGGTATGAATGGCGACTGCTGGTTGCTGGTGAAGCCGTTAGGACCTGTCCAGTGGAAGGAGGTGGCGTTGTCCGAGATTCCCACGAGCTGGATGGTGTCGCCGATGCAGACGGGCGAGTTGTTGAAGGCGGTAACTGTGGGCTTGGGGTCTATGGTCATCGTTTTGTTATCGCTGCTGGTGCAGCCCTTGGCGTTGGTATAAGTATAGGTGACTGTGTAGTCGCCGGGGGCGAGCCCGGCGGGGTCGAAGGTGGAGTCTGAAACCCCGGTACCGCTCCAGGTGCCGCCCGATGGTACGGCACCGACCAGCGGTATGGGGCTGCCGCCCTCACAGACCCTCTGGTCTGGTCCGGCATCCACCGGAGTAGCGCTGGCATAGCCCACAGAGTATTTCCCCTGGGTGTCTTTACCGCTGAACCACATCTTAAACGGGCAAAAGTCGCCATGTCCGCTGAAGTTAGCCGGGTCATATAGTACCCAGGGGGTATAAGTCCGGTCGTTCCTCCAGGCTACGCCGTCATTTTTGTGGAAAATTGGATTGTCCGGGTGCTTTGTCCAGTTTATGCCGTCGGAGGAGGTGGCATAACCGATGCCGTGGTTGGTGCCGGGACCGCCGCCGTACCACATATGCCAGAGACTGCCTATTTTTATTACCCGGCAGTAGCCCACCGAACAATAGTCCCAGCAGGAAGGCACTGGACCACTGCTGCAGCCACCTTCGTCGCATGGGGCAAGTATGGGGTTGTTCCCCCACCTCTTCCAGTGCTTCCCGTCGGTGGAGTAACCCAGACCGATGTACTCGTTACCGCCATTGGTGCCCATGTAGTACATGACATACTTGTTGTTCCAGAGATTGCTGTCATCAAGAGTATTCGAGCCGTTGGGGTTATAGACAAGGTCGCAGGGACCGTAGGAGCCGCGGTTCCAACCCACTGGACTACCGGTGACCAGCGGGAAGGTGGCGTCCTGGGTGAGCGGCTGGTCGTTCGCCCAGTTTGTCCCGTCGGCGGACTCGGCGTACCTCAGAGCGTTGATGCTGTAGATACTTACATTTGGGTCCCAGTACCATATTTTGTAGTAGACACCGTGACCAAAGCCGTTGGGGTCATACTTTACCAGGGAGTGATTGGCGCCGTTTGCCAAACCCGGGACAGGGTTTGCCCCTGCCGTCCAGTTTATCCCGTCGCTAGAATAGGCATAGCCGGTGCCGCTGCCAGAGCCGAACCACATCTTGTAGTAAGCGCTATCGCCGTGCCCGGAGAACTGGTCCGAATCGTAGAGCACCTTGACATAATAAGTCTTGGCGCCGCTGCGGTGCTGCCCGAATATAGGGTTACCAGCATATTCGATCCAGTCGCAGGCTGACTGAGCGATAGCCGGCTGAATGTCTATCGCTGGCACCGCCAGGGCGCATACCATCAAAAATATCAGAATTGTGGGGACTGTCTTGGTGCTCATTTGTATGGGGTGGTAGGCTAGCGTTGATATATGCCGATAAGCTCTCCCTGGGCGAGGATATGTCCTTCCATCGCCTCCAGGAGGTCATTCTTGGAGGCGCCGGGCTTAAGGTCAAGCACTGTGTCCAGTGCGTATATGTTGAAGCGGTAGTGGTGCGGCGAGCCCCTTGGCGGGCAGGGACCACCGTAGCCGAGTTTGCCGAAGCCGCTTTTGCCCTGCAAAGCGCCGTTTGCCAGTCGTTCTTGTGCCGGGACATCCTCTTCAAGTTGCCTTGTGGTGGGTGGGATATTGAAGACGACCCAGTGGGTGAACACGCCTATAGGGGCATCGGGGTCATCGCAGATGAGGGCGAACGATTTTGTCCCCGTCGGCGGCTCTCCCCAGGCGAGAGGTGGCGAGAGGTTTTCGCTGTCACAGGTATATTTGGCAGGTATGTTACCGCCGTTCTGGAAGGCGGTACTGGTAAGCTCCAGGTTGGCTTGTGGTGCCGGGGATGCCGCCCCAGGTGCTTCTTTTGTGCAGGCAAAAAGCAAGGATGAAAGGAGGAACAGGGCTGTTAGCAGTGCTGGTAATCTCTGCATAGTTGCCGCTCCAGTGCTGTACGGTGACCTCACACAGGCGGAATTGTACGAAATCCGCCAGTTCAGCGTCAAACGACGGCTGATGGATGCAATTTACCCATAACTTCAGTAAGGCAGTCTTATATGAATAGGTGGAGCCGTCATAGACTTGTGCTGCACGGCTAAGAAAGGTTCGAACCAAATAGAAAATGCGAGGCTGACAGGTTACGTGGGGATGCTCTTATTCAAGCGAGGCTTGCTAAGAAGGAATTGTGCCAGGAAAGGACGCGATTAGAACTCGAAGAAGCTTTGTTTGTGGGAGCGGGTGTGGCTGGTTCAATTGCAGGCAGGGCTGGGGCATATACATCGTGCCGGCAGCGGTGAACATGCTGTTACTCATGTTGCCGGTACTGCGTAGGTTCGGCACCCCGGGCGTTGAGCTCAGCCCGCGGTTGCCGGAGCGCGAACTAGCACGAGTTGAGGTGGAAAAATTTTTAAAGCTTAAGATAAGCTAGCCCTGCCGCAGCACGCCGTGCCACTTTCTGGTGTTCTTGGGCGGTACCCTTTTCTACCTAGCCGAGCGGTTTCTGGAGCAAGCTATCGACCTGCTGTTGGGTCGATCCACTTATGGTTACCAGCCTGTGGCGGCTGGTAAAGCCTTTTTCGATGGCTAGCTAGCTTTTGCTTATGCCCAGGAGGTCGCTGAGGAAGGCGATGGGTTCTCTGTTGGCTTTGCCTGCGGGAGGTGGGGCGGCGATTTTGAGGCGCCATACGCCGTTCTGGAAAGATACCGGTCTGTTCTGACTGGCATTGGGCTGGACGATGACGGCGATTTTTGCCGCTGCCCGGTCTGGCATGGCGGGTCTATTATAGCGCCCTCACCCTTTCCCTCTCCCTTATAGTGGGGGCGTAGTATTTTGCGCCGTTTGAAAGTATAATCATTGCGTGAGTAACGCTGGAGGAACGAAGATGGGAGAGTTGCTTTTTGGTCCTGCGGGTGTGCCGCTGAGCGCCAAGGCGAGGTCTACCGAAGCTGGCATCGAGCAGGTGGCGGAGTTGGGGCTGGGGTGTATGGAGCTGGAGTTTGTCCAGGGGGTGAAGATGGGAAAGGAGACGGCGCTGGCGGTGGGTGAGACGGCGAAAAGGCTGGGTGTGGTGCTGAGTGCCCACGGTCCATACTTTATAAACTTGAATGCCACCGAGCCGGACAAGGTGAAAGCCAGCCAGGAGAGGATACTGCAGACGGCGCGCATCGCCAATCTGTGCGGCGCTAGGAGCATAGTTTTCCATGCGGCATTTTACTTAGACACGCCGCCGGAAGCGGTGTACCAGCAGGTGAAGGGCCAGTTGCAGTGGATAGTGAGGCAGCTCAGAGCAGAGGGGAACAATGTGTGGGTGAGACCTGAGGTGACCGGGAAGGGGAGCCAGTTCGGCACGCTGGAGGAGGTGTTGAGGCTGAGCGCGGAAATAGAAGGGGTGGCTCCATGTATAGACTTCGCCCACTGGCATGCCCGCACCGGGGAATATAACTCCTATGAGGGCTTTGCTTCCATCCTGAAGCAGGTGGAGAAAATGCTGGGCAGGGCAGCACTGGAGGATATGCACATCCATGTATCGGGCATTGCCTATACCAGGAGCGGGGAGAGCAGACACCTCAACTTGAAAAACTCGGACTTCAACTATGCTGACTTCGTCAGGGCGCTGTGCGACTTCGGCGTCAAAGGACTGGTGATCAGCGAAAGCCCCAACTTGGAGGAGGACGCGCTGCTCTTGCAGGAGACCTACAGGTCAATGTGCCACCGATAGAGGGAGCGCTTCGGTGTCATGCTGTACTGAGTTTATGTCATCTTTTTTCTTATTCGGCAGGTTTTGATATAATTGGTGCATAGGGAATGGAAATGAAATCCAAATGGTGGCAGGGTAGTCTGTTTTATTTGCTGGTGCTGGTAGCCGTGCTGGCGCTGGCTTTCAGCTTCCTACCCACTGCCCAGAAGCCCAGAGAGGTGGACTTTTACACCTTCATAGAGGAGGCGAAGTCAGGGCAGATAGATACCATTCAGCAGGAGGGGAGCGCGCTGACAGGGCTGAAGGAGGGGCAAAAGAAGCTGAAGGTGGCTTTTGTGGGCAGCAGCAAGGAACTTGTGGACATTTTGAAGGAGGAGGGGGTGCCGCTAGGTGAGGGTGGTGTGAAGCTCTCGGTGAAGTCCGGTGGCTTTGACTGGGGTGGTGTGCTGGTGAGCTTTATTCCCCTGCTCCTTTTCGGTGCTTTGCTGTTCTTCCTGTTCCGCTCAGCGCGTGGCGCCAATGCGCAGGCGTTCAATTTTGCCCGGAGCCGCGCTAGGCTGGCTTCGGGGAATAAGCCTTCGGTGACGTTTGCCGATGTCGCTGGGGTGGACGAGGCTAAAGCAGAGCTCCAGGAGGTGGTGGAGTTCCTTAAGGCGCCGCAGAAGTTTCTGGCTCTGGGTGCCCGGATTCCCAGAGGCATATTGCTGGTGGGACCGCCGGGCTGTGGTAAGACGCTGATAGCCAAGGCTGTTGCTGGAGAAGCGGGCGTGCCCTTCTTCTCCATTAGCGGCAGCGAGTTCGTGGAGATGTTTGTCGGCGTGGGTGCCTCGAGGGTGAGGGACCTCTTCGACCAAGCGAAGCGGAACTCACCGTGCATCGTGTTTATAGATGAGATCGATGCCGTGGGCAGGCACCGCGGTGCGGGCCTTGGCGGGGGGCATGACGAGCGCGAGCAGACGCTGAACCAGATACTGGTGGAGATGGACGGGTTTGACAGTAGCACCAATGTCATTGTGCTGGCAGCCACCAACCGCCCTGATATTCTCGACCCGGCGCTGTTGCGCCCGGGACGTTTTGATCGACATGTGGTGATTGACCAGCCGGATCTGAATGGCAGGAGGGCTATTCTGAAAGTACACATCAAAGGTAAGCCGCTGGCGAAGGACGCCGACCTCGACTTGATAGCGAAGCAGACACCCGGGTTCAGCGGTGCTGACCTCGCCAACTTAATAAATGAGGCGGCTATACTGGCGGCACGGCGCAACCTTAAGGAGATAGGTCTGAAGGAGCTGGAGGATGCCATAGACCGCGTCATCGCCGGTCCTGAGAAGAAAGGGCGGATAATGAGCCCCAGGGAGCGAGAGACCATTGCCTATCACGAGACCGGGCATGCCCTGGCGGCGAAGATGCTGCCCAATACCGACCCGGTGCATAAGATATCCATAGTGGCGAGGGGGATGATGGGTGGCTGGACACGATTTTTGCCCACCGAGGACCGACATCTCTGGACTTACTCCCAGTTCAAGGACCGGCTGGTGGTGACCTTAGCCGGGCGGGCAGCGGAGGAGATAGTTGTCGGGGAGATTTCCACCGGTGCCCAGAACGACCTGGAGCAGGCAACCAGCCTGGCACGGAAGATGGTCACCGAATACGGTATGAGCCAGAAGCTGGGACCGCGCACCTTCGGCAAGCGCGAGGAGCTCATCTTCCTGGGGCGGGAGATACACGAGCAGCGGAACTACAGTGAGAAGGTTGCAGAACTGATAGACGAAGAGGTGCACGGGCTGATAACAGAAGCTTATGAGACCGCCAGGAAGATATTGGCTGAGAACAAGGACAGATTGAAGCTGGTGGCGGAACAGCTCCTTGCTAAAGAGACACTTGAGGAGGCTGAGTTCGAAGCCCTGCTCCAGAAGCCGCTGTCACCTGAGACGACGAAGGAAGCGGTGCCGGCACCGGGCTCATAGTCCTGTCCCCGCTTGTTAGCCTGTTCGCATCTTATATCAAGATGCTTTACTTATGCCTCTTGATGATGTAACGTGCTAGGTCTTCGAGCGAGTGCTTCGCTGGGATATCGGGGAGTTGCTGTATAGCCTGGCATGCTCTGGCGGCAAAGTCTGAGGCGATCTCGAGGCACTGTTCGATGGCTGTGGAATTGCGCACCATCTCCAGCGCTGCCGCGGTAGACCCAGTCCCTTTCTTCATCACGATGCCTGCCACCAGATGGTTGTCCGGGTGTGACTCCATGAAAAGGATTGTGGGCAGGGTGACGACGCCCTCGCTGAGGTCGGAGCCCACCGGTTTGCCCAGCTCTGCCTCTTTGCCCACGAAATCGAGCACGTCATCTATGATCTGGAAGGCGATGCCGAAGTTTGCTCCGTATTCCCTAAGGGCACTGGTGGTGCTTTCTGGTGTCTGTGCCAGAATGGCGCCTGACTCGGTGGCGGTGGCGAAGAGGCAGGCTGTCTTGGAGCTTATCCAGTCGAAGTATACATCGCGTGCTTTCTGCAGGTCGAAGGTGATGCCGGTCTGCTTCAGCTCACCAGCAGAGATGGTCATGAGGGTCTCAGAAAACAATTCCACTACCCTGAGGTTGCCGGTGCTGGCAGCCAGCCTGCCGGCACGGGCGAAGAGGTAGTCGCCGAGGAGCAGTGCCCTGTTCTCTCCCCAGGCGCGGCTTACAGTTGGCTTTCCCCGTCGCACCGCTGATTTATCCACTATGTCATCGTGGACAAGGGTGGCGGTATGGAGTAGCTCGATGGCGGTAGCCATGGGCACTAGGCGGGAGGCATTGTATCGCCCGAATTTGCCCGCAAGCAGGGTCAGTGCTGGGCGGATCCGTTTACCGCCGTTCTGCAGAGTGTGGGCCAGCAGTTCCGAGAGCAGCGGCGAGGCGGTGCTGGCTATCTTTTTTAATCCCTTTTCCACGCCGTCCAGGTCTTTCTGGATGGGCTTGTAGATATCTGTCAGGTTCATTTTGGCTCCGCTGTACCCAGGCGCTTGCTCTCCTCCTCGACGATGGAATCATCGAGCTTGCGGAAGAGCGGCTCCGGGGGTGGTAGCTCCTTTCCCGGCTGCGGCATTTCCAGTCGCCAGCCGGCTCCCTCTATACTGCCTTCGAAGCCGAGGAACCTGTGGAGTATGGATGAACTGAGGGGGAGGAAGGGATAGAAGGCGGTCTTAAGTGCCGACAGCGCTGCCAGTGCCGCGTATATGGCAGTGGCGGACTCCTGCTTCGATTCCTTCACCTTCTTCCAGGGGGACTTGTCGTCTAGGTAGCGGTTGACCTCCTGTGCCAGAGACATAGCTGTCTTGACCGCCTCTTTGAAGTGGCAGCTGGCAAGCAATCTGTCCATTTCCTCCAGTGTCTTTTCCGCCTTGGCTACAAGTTCCCGGCTCTGGCTATCGAGTTCACCGGGGTCTGGTACTGTGCCGGCATAGTTCCGCTGGGTAAAGGTGAGCACCCGGTGTGCCAGGTTGCCATAGGTGGCTACAAGTTCATCGTTGCTGCGGCGGAGAAACTCGCGCCAGGAGAAATCGGTGTCGCCGGTCTCGGGCATGTTCACCGAGAGGAGATAGCGGAGGGGATCGGGGTCATAGCGCTGTAGATAATCGGGCACCCAGACTGCCCAGTTGCGGCTGGTGGACAGCTTTTTCCCTTCGATGGTGAGGAACTCGTTGGCGGGCACATCGTAGGGCAGGTTGAGTCCGCCATAGCCCATGAGCATGGCGGGCCAGATGAGAGTGTGGAAGGGGATGTTGTCCTTGCCGATGAAGTAGTAGGTCTTGGCGTCGCCTTTCCAGAAGGCCTCCCATGCGGTGGGACTCCCCTGCCTCTGTGCCCACTCCTTGCTGGCGGAAAGGTAGCCGATCACCGCCTCGAACCAGACATAGATCCGCTTGAGTTCAAAGCCGGGTTGGGGCACGCTCACGCCCCAATCGATATCGCGGGTGATGGCGCGGTCTTTCAAGCCGCCCTCGAGCATGCCTAGGGTGAAATTGAGTACATTTTGCCGCCAATGGGTCTGTGTCTTCACCCACAGCTTGAGCCTGTCTTCGAAGGCACTGAGGCGGAAGAAAAAGTGCTCTGAGACCTCCCAGCGGGGAGTGGTGGAGCAGAGGCGACAGCGCATGTCGAGGAGGTCGGCCGGGTTCATCGTCCGCCCACACTCATCACACTGGTCACCCCTCGCCTGTGGTGACCTGCAGTAGGGGCAGATGCCCTCAACATAGCGGTCGGGGAGAAAGCGACGGCAGCTTGGGCAATACGCCTGGGGCATGGTGGCCTTGTAGATGTACCCTTTCTCCAGCAGTCTGAGAAAGATGTCGTGGACGACGCGGGTGTGATTCTCTGTTCCGGTGGTGGTGAACAGGTCCCAGGATATACCTAGCTTTTTCCAGCAGTCAAGGAACTCGCTGTGGTACCGGGAAACTATCTCCTGGGGTGTTTTTCCTTCCTGCTCGGCACGGAGGGTAATTGGCGTGCCATGCTGGTCGCTCCCGGACACCATGAGGACACGGTCACCTTTGAGGCGGTGGTACCGGGCGAAAATATCTGCCGGCAGATAGGCGCCAGCAATATGCCCCAGATGCAAAGAACCGTTTGCATAGGGCCAGGCGACACCGATGAAAATATGTTCTGCCACTCAGTGCCCCTCACGTTCCCAATGGATTACTGCACATTGTACCACGAAGCAGTAATCACTGGAAAAAGGTGAGGATCTTTTCACCCTTCTCCTTGATATATTTTGCGTAGCCCTTTTTCAGGGCGCACTGGACGCATAGGCGCGTCTTTTTCCTGTCCTCTTCGATCAGCAGGTACTGTTCTTCGTGTTCCATGGCGCGCTGGCATCCATCGCACTCGAGTTCGCCGGTAACGAGACAGCCGCGTATCATGGTTCAGCCCCTCCGACAATTTTTAGCCAAAGCTGGTAGAGCTTTTTCCTGCCTATTCCGGTCCTTTGTGACACCGTGGATATCGCCTCTCTGGCGCCGATGCCCCGCTGGTGCAGGACATGTAGCTGCTTTTCGACCTGGGCGTTTGGTTCCGGTTCCTTCGGTTCCCTGCCGGCAATGACCAGTGTGAACTCGCCCCTGGGCTGGGTGAAGTGCTCGATCGCCTCGCTTATCTTGCCCCGGAATACCTCCTCGTGGAGTTTGGTGAGTTCGCGGCAGACAGCCAGCCGCCTGTCGCCAAGAACCTCTTTGAGGTCTTTGAGGCAGGAAATGAGGCGGTGAGGTGCTTCGAAGGCAACGATGGTATAGGGCTCGTCGGCTACAGTGCGGAGGAGACGCTGCCTTTCTCCACGCCTTGCTGGCAGGAAGCCGAGGTAAAGGAAACGGTTGGCGGGTAGCCCCGATACCGTCAGGGCAGTGGTCAGGGCTGAGGGACCGGGTATGGGCACCACAGGCACGCTGCGTTCGATTGCGGCGGCGATGAGCTCGTAGCCGGGGTCGCTTAAACCCGGCGTGCCCGCCTCTGAGACCAGGGCTATGTCCTTCTCCTTAAGGCATTCCAGAAGGTAGGGCAGCTTGGACTTTTTGTTATGTTCATGATAGCTGGTCACCGGTGTCCCGATGTTGTATTTGCTGAGCAGGTGGCGAGTGGTGCGTGTGTCTTCAGCTGCTATCAAACCTACCTCCTTCAATACCCGCAAGGCACGCAAGGAAATATCTTCCAGGTTACCAATCGGTGTAGCGACGATGTAGAGAGACGGCACTTTTGAGGTCTATTATAGCCCAGTCCCGCAAAGTGACTCAAATGGAGGAATTGCGACACTCGGTGACTGCGGCGACGGCGCGACCTATTCTTCGGTCAGCTGCCCTTTGATTTTTTCGTAGAAGCCCAGCGACTCCGGATTAGCCAGTGCGTCCTTGTTCTGTACCGGCCTGCCGTGGAGTATGTTGGTCACTGCGCTTTCCACCTTCTTCATGTTGAGGGTATAGGGGATATCGGGTGCCTCAATAATTTTAGCGGGCACGTGTCTGGGGGACGCCAGCTCGCGGAGGCGCTGCTTGATCCTGTCTTCCAGCTCCGGCGTGAGATGGTGCCCCTCGGTCATCTTAACGAAGAGGATTACGCGCTGATCGCCCTTCCAGCTCTGCCCTATTGCCAGGCTATCAGCTATCCCTGGTAGCGCTTCGACGATGTTGTATATCTCCGTAGTGCCGATGCGTACGCCCGAGGGCTTCAGCGTCGAATCGGAGCGTCCATAAAATGTGACGCCGCCAGTATCGCTGTGGATGAGGATATAGTCGCCATGCCGCCATACGCCGGGGTAGACCTCGAAGTAAGCTTCGCGGTACTTTTTACCATCGGGGTCGTTCCAGAAGTAAAGCGGCATGGGTGGGGCTGCAGCTTCGCAGACGAGTTCACCCATCTGGTCGACCACCGGGTTTCCTCTTTCGTCGTATGCCTTTACCTTCATCCCCAAGGCAGGCCCCTGCAGTTCGCCGGCATATACTGGCTGAATGGGGCTGCCGGTGAAGAAGCATCCGTTTATATCTGTGCCACCAGAACTTGAATTGAAGTGGAGGTTCTGCTTTATCTCCTGGTAGACGTATTCGAACCCCTCAGCGGAGAGAGCCGAACCTGTCTGCCAGATTTCCTTCAGCGAGGACAGGTCATATGCTTTGCCAGGCTTGAAGCCTTCGTTTCTCAGGTAGTTAATGTAACTGGCACTGCAGCCGAACATGGTCACCTTTTCTTCCTGAATGATTTTCCACATGGTGCCCGGGTCGGGGTGATTGGGGTTACCGTCGTAAAGGATAAGGGTGTTTCCCGTTGCTAGTGAGCTTAGCATCCAGTTCCACATCATCCAGCTACAGGTGGTGATGAACAGATGGATGTCTTCTCGCTTCAGGTCCGTGTGGATTATCAGTTCTTTCAGTTGGTTGACGAGGATACCGGCAGCCCCCTGGACAAGGCATTTAGGTTTACCGGTGGTGCCCGAGGAGAACATAATGTACACCGGATGGTCGGGTGGTAGCTGTTCGAACTTGAGTTCCGGCGTTTTCCCCTGTGCAAGGAACTCTGTCCAGTGCACCGAGTTAGGGATGGGAGTGATGTCCGGTTTATGTTCTCCGTACTGGGCTACGATGACTTTCTCAATCGATGGTATAGACTTAACGAGCTGGGCGGCATTATCGATGGTGCTGAAGCGTTTGCCCTTATAATAGTAGCTGTCGACGGTGAACAGGACTTTGGGCTCGACCTGCCCCAGGCGGTCTGCGGCAGCCTGGGGACCGATGTCTGTGGCGCAGGATGACCAGATGGCGCCGATGCTGGTGCTGGCGAGCATAGCCACCGCCGTCTCTATCATGTTGGGCATATAGGCAGCCACCCTGTCCCCAGGGTGCACACCGATATTGCGCAGGGACGCTGCCAGACGTGCCACAGCATCGTAAAGCTGGGCATAGCTCATCCGCCTCGATACCTGTGTCTCTCCCTTGAATATGAATGCAGTGTGTTCATCCCGGTACCTCAGCAGGTTTTCGGCGAAGTTGAGCCTTGCCCCGATAAACCACCGGGCTCCGGGCATCTTACGGACATCATCGACCTCGGTCTCGTATTTTCGAGATGCCTTTATGCCCACAAAGTCCCATACTGAAGCCCAGAACTCCGGTATTTCGCTCACCGACCATTCGTATAGCTCCCAGTAGGTGCTGAAGTTCTTACCGTACCGCCTGTTTACGAACTGGATGTATCTGGTGATGTTTGCCTGATGCCTCCGTTCTTCCGAAGGTTGCCAGAGAAGTTTGCCCATTTCTTTTATCTCAGGACTGTAGACTGTAGCTGAAATCTAAGACAAAAAGCCGCACTGTATTATACGCGGTGTTGAGGGCAGAAGCAAATTGAAAAGGCGAATACTGTGGTGTTGTCTTGACTTTGGTGGTTGACCTCTGTTATAGTCTCGACTAATAATCGGGGGAGGTGTCCTGTGGGTGCTCCCAAGTTCAAAGAGATGGAAAGAGCTTATGGTTTTGACGAGGTCGCCATCGTCCCTGGCGATGTGACCGTAAATCCTGACCAGACGAACATTGATTTCACTATCGGCAAGTTCACCTTTTCCATCCCTATTATAGCAGCAGCCATGGACGCCATCGTGGACACCGATTTCGCTGTACTAATGCACAGTCTGGGGGGCTTGGCTGTGATGAACCTTGATGGGGTACAGACACGGTACGAGAACCCGGATGAGGTGCTGGCACAGATCGTACAGGCCTCTGATGAGGAGGTGACCCCTTTACTGCAGAGGATATACGCTGAGCCAATAAAGGAGAACCTTGTGGGCGAGCGGGTCCAGGCGATAAAGAGGGCAGGGGCGACATGTGCCGTTTCGGTCATCCCAGCCAATACCAAGAGGTTGGCACCTGTGGCGAAGGAAGCCGGGGCTGACATACTGGTGGTGCAGTCCACGGTGACCACAGCCCGGCATATCTCCAAAAGCTACCGTGGGCTCATCTTTTCTGAACTGTGCGAGATGGTGAAGATACCGGTGATAGTGGGCAACTGCGTGACCTATAGCGCGGCACTGGAGCTGATGCGCACTGGCATAGATGGGATACTGGTGGGGGTAGGCCCTGGGGCTGCCTGCACCACCAGAGAGGTGCTGGGTGTGGGGGTGCCGCAGGTGACGGCTACCATGGAATGTGCTGCAGCTAGGGAGACATATTTCAAAGAGACCGGGAAATATGTGGTGTTAATCACCGACGGCGGTATGCGCACTGGGGCTGATGTGTGCAAGGCTTTTGCTTCCGGTGCGGATGCGGTGATGCTGGGTTCGGTGATGGCGCAGGCGGAGGAAGCGCCTGGCAAGGGCTACCATTGGGGCATGTCACATTCACACCCTGCACTGCCCAGAGGGACGCGGATTAGGGCTGGTGTCCGCGGTCCTTTGAAGCGACTGCTTTTCGGTCCCACCTCGGTGACCGATGGCACCGAGAATTTCGTCGGTGCCATCCGCACCTGTATGGGCGTCTGCGGTGCGCTTACCATCAAGGATATGCACAAGGTGAAGATGGTGGTGGCGCCGGCAATCAAGACCGAGGGTAAGTACTTCCAGTCAATGCAGGGGCTGTGTGGTGGCTAGCAGCACTTTCAGGTAAGGACGGAGACACAGAACCAGATACCGAAGCCGACGAGTACGGAAGCGCAGATACCGAAGACTATTATCTCTATCCTCCGTGTCCACAGATGTCTGGTCCTGAATACGCTCAGTGAGATGAACTCTGACCAGGCAAGGTCACACGACCAGTGAACTACAGCAAAGGTAAGGAGACCGAGGATGCCAAAGCCGGCTGCGGTGGCTATAAGGGCGATGCCGATGGTTGCCCACCAGACGAAAAAGTAGGGGTTGGCACCAGTCATCACTATCCCGGTGACCAGCGAGTTGTAAGGCAGGTCGATGACACTGTTTTGTGAGCTCCTCAGGTTGCGCACCACCATCAACCCCATAAATATCAGCATCAAGCCGCCCATTAGACCGATGGCTGTCTTGACCTGTGGGTAGACAAAGAAGCGGGCAAAGCCTAGGTAGATGGCTATCATTAAGGGAATCTCCACCACAGCGTGCCCCAAGGCGATGAAGATACCGGCATTGCCGTTGCGGTAGCCCTTGGTTATTGTGGCTGCAGTGAGAGGACCGGGCAACATGACGCCGGAAAGTGAGATACCGGCTGCGGAAAGCAAGAACAAGCCAAAGCTCTCAGTCATTATATTGCGGTCAACCCTCTTCCTCTTCTTCCTCTACCTCAGGCTCTATCACAGATGTGGGTCTGGGGAGTAAGGGGATAGCAGAGGGCCTTTTTCGCGGCGCTTTGGGTAGCTTCATCACTGCCTTTTTGAGATCAGGAATCGCCCCTGGCGGGAAGCCGGTGTCCAGAAAAACGCCGTTTACACCAGCCTGGTATAGTCCTTCAAGTGCCTCACGATTTAAGGGTGCTCTGATTGTTATCAGCAGCGGCTTGCTGACGAGGGCGGCAAAGCGGTAGCAGACAAGGACCTGCTCCAGAGTGAGAAGTGGTTCAGGCGTGTTAACAAGCACTGCATCCACCGGGAGGTTGTTCAGACTCCTGGCAAAGCCTGACTCCAGGTTTGGCTCGACGAGGACTATTTTACCTGATTTCTCCCAGTTGACGGACTCAAAGGGCGTCTTCAGACCGCAGACGAGGAAGTCACAGCCCAAGCCCATGAAGACACCGACATCGACCTTGCTGTCAGCTTCTATCAACAGTCCCAGCGGGGTGTCGCCAAGCGAGTCCTTCCACTGCTCGAAAGTGGCAGCCTCCAGAGCCCGGGTGCCCAGGACACCAGCCTCTATATGTTTGCTATCCAGTTGCTTCGCCTCCTTCAGACCGAGGGCAGTCAGGTTGACCGCTATCACTAGAGGTGGTTCCTCTGTTTCCATGACCTTCCTGAAACCGATCGGTGGGGCGGAACCACGCAGGGTCTGTCTGAGGGTATCAATAAACCTGCTCATTTTTTCTGACCTGTAAACCAATTAGCTAGTGCCGGGCATAATTGTATGTAAAATTGTAGGGAAAAGCAATTTGAAGTGTGATGCCGAACCCGACTATAATATTGGGGCTTTACGCTGGTGATATTTCTGGAGAATGAAAGTTGGCTACAACGAAGTCACAGTCTACAGAGCACTCCGTAGATACGGAGAAAAGGGTAATGCTGAAGGTTGAGCATATTTCCCTTTCCTTCGGAGGGGTGCGAGCGCTCATAGATGTCAGCCTCGATGTCCGTGAGGGTGAGATACTGGCTATTATCGGTCCCAATGGCGCCGGCAAGACCTGTGTGCTCAACTGCATTAACGGTTTCTACAAGCCGCAAGAAGGCGAGATATATTTTGAGGGGAGGAGGATAACGCGCTTACGCTCCGACAGGATCGCCAGGCTGGGCATAGCCAGGACCTTCCAGAACATCGAGCTGTTCACCGGCTTGACCACACTGGACAACCTGATGGCGGCAAGGCATGTGCTGATGAAGCAGAACGTGCTGAGCAGCGCCCTGTACTTTGGCTGGGCGCACCGGGAGGAGATAGAGCACCGCAGGGTGGTCGAGGACATCATCGACTTTCTGGAGATTGAGCCGGTGAGGAAAAAGGTGGTGGGCACATTGCCTTACGGTATGAGAAAGCGGGTGGAGCTAGGCAGGGCGTTGGCATTGCAGCCCAAGGTGCTGTTGCTCGATGAACCGATGGCGGGGATGAACACCGAGGAAAAGGAGGATATAGCTAGGTTCATCATTGACATATTTGAGGGGCAGGGTGAATGCTACGCCGATACGCCGGTGCTCAGAGATGGAGTAAAGTCCATTGTCCTTGTGGAACATGATATGGGTGTGGTGATGGATCTGGCTGACAGGGTCATCGTGCTTGATTTTGGCCGCAAAATTGCTGAGGGGACGCCCGAGGAGATCAGGGTCAACCCCCATGTCATTTCCGCTTATCTAGGGAAAGAAGATTAAAAGAAAACTACAGCCACCGTTTCCTTCTCTTGTAGTGCTTCACCTCTCGGTAGCTTTTCTTGGTGCCCAGGGCGGAGAGCCCCATGTAGAACTCCTTCACGTCCTCGTTGTTCCTCAGGTAGTCGGCAGTGCCGTCGAGGACGATGCGCCCATTCTCCATTACATACCCGTAGTGTGCGATGCTTAAGGCGATCCTGACGTTTTGCTCCACCAGAAGTATGGAGGTCTTCCTCTCCTCGTTGAACCGCTTGATGATATCGTAGATCTCGCGTACTAGCATCGGTGCTAGCCCCAAAGAGGGCTCGTCAAGCATCATCAGCTTGGGAGATGACATCATTGCCCTGCCGATGACCAGCATTTGCTGCTCGCCGCCGGAGAGATAGCCAGCGATATTGTGGCGGAGCTGTTTCAGCCTGGGGAAGTAGTTATAGACCATATCGAGGTCATCTCTGATGCCGTGGCGGTCGTTGCGATTATAAGCCCCCACTAGGAGGTTTTCCTCGGTGGTGAGGTGACCGAACACGCGTCTGCCCTCTAGCGCCTGGACAATGCCCAGTTTACCGATCTCCATGGCGCTCTTCTTTTCTATCCTCTGTCCGTCCCACTCGATGGAGCCATCGATGACCTCACCCTCTTCTGCGCGGAGCAGTCCTGAGATGGCTTTTAAGGTGGTGGTCTTGCCGGCGCCATTGGCACCAAGGAGTGTGACCACGGAACAGTCCTCCACGGTGAGTGATACGCCGTGGAGCACCTTTATTACATTTAAGTAGGTGACCTCTACATTTGTTAGTTTGAGCATACTGGCTTGCCCTGGGAAGCCTCTGCCAGGCAGAGGCTTCCCTTCACTCTTTCTACTTACCAAACCACGGGTATTTTTCGTACTCTACCAGTGGTGCCTCTATCCATTTGCTCGGGTTGGCTATCTGCCCGTTGACTATCTGGTAGATGCGGTTGTATTTGGTCAGCCGGTTATCACCAGGGGTATAACTGACCGGACCTTGCAGTCCTGCCACATCGTAGTTCTTCAGCTTGTGGAAGCCCTGAGCCTCCACTAATTTCCAAGATGTCTTGTCGCCTTTAGCCAGGGCGTCGTAGCCGGCGTTCTTGACTGCCAGCCTGAGGATCTCGGCGACGATTAGGCTCTGTGCCCAGGAAGTGATGTAGTCCATGTTGCCATAGTCCTCGGGGTGCAGCTTCTTGCAGTATTCTGTCATCTTAGCCATGCCGGGGACATCTTCTCCCCAAATGACTGTGGGGAAGGTGCCGTAGACGCCCTCGACTATCTTGGCACCGGCGATATCGATGAGGGCTTTGGTGAAGCTGGCATGGGCACAGCCGATGGTGATGCCGGGGTATATGCCGAGCTCATAAGCGTTTTTGATGATCACTGCGGTAGGGGCTGGTGTGCTGGAGATGAACAGCACATCCGGTTTCTTTGCTTTGATACGCGTTAGTGACTCTATCTCCGAGGTGGTGGTGGCGGCATGTTCGTCAATGGAGATGACCTCGATACCCATTTCGTCAGCTTTGGCTTTGAATGCATCCCTGGCGCCGTAGCCGGTGGGGTTATTGAGCAGGTGCAGGGCAAACTTGGGCTTACCGCTTTTTCCCTTCCAGATGTTCTTCAGGTAGAAATTGGCAAAGGCGAGGGCGTCATCGCCGTAATCCGGGGTCTGCCCGTAGATGTGCTTTGGTGGGCGGTAAAGCACTGGCGAACTGAAGCAGGCGATGCCAGGAAAGCCAGCTTCGTTGGCTATCTCCATAGCGGCTGACATTTCCTTGGATGAGGCGGTGGTGAACAGCAAGCAGCCCTCGTCCATAAACCGCTTGACTATAGTGACCACCTTGGCGGCATCATAGGCGCTGTCCAGCCAGAGTACCTCTATGGGATGCCCGGCAACACCGCCAAGCTCAGTATTGATGTATTGAATGGCGTCAAGGTTAGCGTGTCCCATCACCCTGCCCTTCTCAGCAGCGACACCGGTGGTGGGTGTCATCATACCTACCTTGAGCACCTTGGTCGGCTCAGCTTTTGGCTTGGGGGCACAGCCGACCAGTGGCGCGAGGATTAGCAGTAGCGCCATCAGGGCTACGGTTCCTGTTAGCAGCAGCCTTTTCATTGTTATGACTAGCACCTCCTTATTTGAATTTTCCTTGATTTTTGTTGAAGTAGCGCTCGCTATCCGTCCCGCTTCACCTCCTTGGCTGACATTAGTGTGAGAATGGCCACAGGCGATAAGCCGCCTTAAACAATGTCCAGCGGTGGGCGATGCCCCGTGGCTCAAGTATCAGGAACAAGATGATCACCAGACCGAAGACCATGGGACCGATCCCGGTGGTGAAGCCAGCAGGGAGTGCCGGGAAGACACCCTCGAGGACGGGGCTGATGTACATTATTCCCTGCTGTAGGAGCCTGATAAGGATCGCTCCTAGAACAGGACCAATAATGGTACCCAGCCCGCCGATTATCACCATTCCGATGTAGAGTATGGAATCGGCAAGGGTAAAGTTTTCAGCGTTGAGGAAGCGCGACCAGTGGGCGAACAGGGCGCCAGCTATTCCAGCGAGGAAGCAGCCGATGAAGAATGCTAGCAGCTTGTAGTAGGTGAGGTTGATGCCCATCACCTCGGCAGCAAGGTCGTTGTCCCTGACAGCGATGAATGCCCTGCCCACTTTGCCCCTAGCAAGGTTCTTGGCAAAAAAGATGACCAGCGCGGCAAGCGCCATTATCAGGTAAAACTGTCTGGGCTCACTGTTGAAGGCAAAGCCGGCTATTGAAGCGGGTGCCACCTTAATGCCCACGAAACCGCCGGTGACGCTGGTCCAGTGATTGATGACCCAGATGATGATGAACTGGGCAGCTATGGTGGTGATCGCCAGGTAGAAGCCTTTGACGCGTACCGAAGGGAGGCCAAAGATGATGCCGATGAGCCCCGCCATGAGTCCGGAGCAGAGCAGGCTTGCTAGAAAGGGGACACCAAGTTTGCCAGTGAGCACCGCTGTGGTGTAGGCGCCGGCAGCCATAAAGCCGGCATGACCGATGGAAAGTTGTCCGCAGTAGCCGATGAGGATGTTCAGGCCGGTGATGGCGATGACGGTGATGCCGATGAGGTTGGCGATGCTCAGCCAGTAGTTGCTCCAGTAGAGCGGGGCGGTGAATATGAAGACCAGAAACAGGAAGAACAGTACCCAGTGCGTCTTGGTACGCAGCACCGCCATGTCGCTGGCGTAGTCGAAGTTACGGGTACCGCAGGGCAGATCCATCTATATTCTCTCTATCCTTTTCTCACCGAAAAGTCCGTATGGTTTGAACACCATGACGATGATGATAATAATGAAAGGTATTATGTCTTTGATGCCGGGACCGATGAGTGGTGTCAGGTAGCCACCGCCTAGGTTCTCACAGAGTCCTATTATCGGACCAGCGACGATACAACCCACAAAGGAGTCCAGTCCGCCAAGGATTACCACCGAGAAGGACTTCAGTCCTGTCTCCACCAGCCCGTAGGTGATGCCGCCGATGCAGGAGATGAGCACGCCACCTATGGCAGCGACCACGCAGGCAAACATCCAGGAGGTGGAGAAGACGCTGGTCACCGGTATCCCGCAAGCCTGGACGGCAAGCTGGTCATCGGCAGTTGCTCGCATGGCTATGCCCATCTTATGGTATTTGAAGAACAGTGACAGCAGACCGAACAGGACCAGGGATACACCTGCTGCCCAGATGTATTCCTGTGAGACCACTGCCGGTCCGAGGCGGACTGGTTCCTGCGGGAACAATTTCGGTAATGCTGCCACGCTCATGGGCCAGACGAAGGTGACCACACCCTCGAGGAAGTAAGCTATGCCCAGTGTGACCGTTATCAGTGAAAGGATAGGCTGGGCGATAAGCGGGCGCAATGTCAGCCGCTCAATTAGCCAGCCCAGGAATATAGCAAACAGAACCGTTATGGGGAAGCCGAGCCAGTAGGGGAATTTAGCCTGGACGAGCATGCTGTAGGTGAACCAGGAAGAAATCAGCACCAGTTGTCCCAGTGCCAGGTTGGCGACGCTGCTGGACTTCCAGATGAGGGCAAACCCTAGGGCGATAAGTGCATAGATCATCCCCACGGCTATGCCGGTAATGGTATACTGGAGCAGCTCTGCCATTTTACAGATTCCTCACCTGTACTGAGGTACTCACTATTCCCTTCCTGCCATCGCGGTAGGTCACTGAAGCTTGTACAGTGACGCTCTCGGCGCCGTTATACATGGCGTCGATGAGCTCCTTGTACCTCTGTTCCATGAACTCGCGGCGGAGTTTTCTTGTCCTGGTCAGTTCGGCTTCGTCAGGGTCGAACTCTTTATGTAGCAGTACGAATTTCTTCACCCGGGCGCCTTCGGGCAGGTAGCTGTTGACGCGGTTGAGGTCCTGCTGGATGAGGTCAGCGATCTCTTTCTTCTGTGAAAGGTCTACAAATGTGGTGTAAGGGATACCCTGGCGCTCTGCCCACTTGCCCACCATGGCGAAATCGATGTTGATTATGGCGCAGACATACTCCTTGTCCCTGCCACCGACCACCATGGCGTCTTTGATGTAGGGGCTGAATCTGAGCCTACCCTCGATGTACTGAGGTGCATAGCGTACCCCTGAAGCCAGCTCGCCCAAATGCTCCAACCTGTCGAGGAAGATTAGATGCCCCTCTTCGTTGATATGTACGGCGTCACCGGTGCGGCACCAGCCATTGACGAGGACAGCGGCGGTCTTCTCCGGGTCCTGATGGTAGCCGCTGAAAATGCAGTCACTCTTCACCCAGAGCTCACCTTCGTCAGTCAGCCTGACTTCGACGCCCGGTGCTGGGCGCCCCACACTCTGGAAGTCTATTTCACCCTTGCCATGGCAGGAGATAAAGCCAGCCTCGGTGCTGGCGTAACTCTGTCTCAACTCCAGACCGATGGCGTGGATGAAGCGGAAGCTGTCCAGGCTAAGTACTGAACTCCCGGTCACACCGAACCTGGCGTGGCTCAGCCCCAGCTTGTCTTTGAGCGGCCGGAGGAGGGCAGCATTGGCGACCCAGTGGAGAATCTTCCAGAATATGCCCGGTTTTTCATCCTTAAATCTCAGGTCAGCCATCTTATAGCCAACGGGCATGAACAAGTTGTAGACGAACCGTTTCAGCGGTCCGGCATCTGCCATCTTCACCTGCACGCTGCTGACTATGCTTTCCCACTGTCTAGGACCGTAGATGACAAAATCGGGACCGACCTCTCTGGTGTCCTCCGCCACGGTCTCCGGTTCCTCCGGGAAGTTGAGCCTGGCTCCGGTGAGCAGGTGGGGGATAGTGGCGAAGAAACTGTCGCCCACCCAGGCCGGGGGGAAGTTGGACACCAGGTCATCCTCCTCGGTCAGGGGAAACCGGCTGAGGAAGCCCTTTGCAGTATTGATCAGCGCTTTATGAGTGAGGACAGCGCCTTTGGGCAGGCCTGTTGTCCCCGAGGTGTAGTAGATAAAGGCCTTATCTTCACCCTTGCCCCTCCTGAGGTTTTCCTCGAACAGGCCCGGGTGGCTTTTTTCGTATTCTATGCCCAGCGCCAGCACCTCATCGAAGCTCATCAGGATCGGGTCATCATAGTTTTTTAAGCCTTTGGGGTCCCAGTAGACGACCTTTTTGAGCAGGGGGAGTTCGTCCTTGATTTCGAGGAACTTGTCTGTCTGCTCCTGGTCGTTGACCACAGCGAACTTGGCGCCAGAATGTGAAGCGATGTACTTCACCTCCGATGGGATGGAGTCCACGAACATGCCGGTGGCGATGCCGCCGGCTGCCTGAGCGGCGAACTCCGCCCAGAACCATTCCGGCTCGTTGTCACCGATGATACAGAGGACGTTGCCGGGTTCGAAACCCAGGCTGATCAAGCCCAGGGAGAAGTACTTTACCTTTTCGTAATATTCCCGCCAGGTATAACGTTTCCAGATACCGCGGTGCTTGACGCATACTGCTGGCTTGTCCTGCCACCGCTGGTAGTTTCTCCAAACGAGCTGTGGTATCGTTTCTGCTGCCTCTATTCCACTCCCGGTCGCCTGTGTAACCATTATCCTGTCTAGCTTTTACTGCAATTTTAAAGCCTCCCTTCCCGGGAGGCTTTCGGTGTTTTCTCGTCGGATGGTGCTATGTTCTGATCCTCCCAGGACTCCTGCCGGAGGGGCTAAAGAAAAAGCCGAAGAAACCGAGAGACACCAGCATTTGTTCTACAGTCACTCCACTCAATTGTCTAAAATGGTAGCACGACATCTATGGTCTGTCAATAGTCCTGGTTTGCCGGGTACGTCATTCTTATTCATGTTCACGTTCATATCCAGTGAGCCTGTCAGTCGTTCAGGCGGTGTCAAGCTTCTGCAAAATCCTAGCCCGCTCTTCGAGCTTGCGGATGATGTTCCTCTTGGTGATGAAGTCTGTGGTGTACTCTCCAGACTTAAAGACCTCGTCATCGAGTACCACCTCATAGAATGGGATGGTGGTGGTTACTCCTTCAATCTTTAGTTCGCTGAGACCGCGCTTCATCCGGGCTATGGCTTCCCCTCTGGTCTTGCCCCGTGCCATGAGCTTCAACAGCAGGGAATCGTAGTAGGGGGGGACTTCGTAGCCCTCGTATACCCCTTCATCTATCCTGAGACCGTGACCATGAGGGAGCCGCAGCGCGGTGATGGTGCCCGGGGAAGGGAAGAAATTGCGTGTGGGGTCTTCGGCGGTGATGCGACATTCCAGAGCACAGACCTGAAAAACAACGTCGTCCTGGCTGATGCTCAAAGGCTCTCCGGCGGCTATGTTTATCTGCTCCCTAACTATATCTATGCCCAGCGCCAGCTCAGTGACGCAATGTTCCACCTGGAGGCGGGAGTTGACCTCGTTGAAGTAGAACTGTTGTGTGCCCGGTACATAAAGGAACTCCACCGTCAGGGCGTTTATGTATTCCAATGCCACGGCGACATCTAGGGCGGCGACATACATTTTCATGCGCAGGTGCGGGGATAGTATGGGACACGGCGCCTCTTCAATCAGCTTTTGGAACCTGCGCTGCACCGAGCAGTCTCTTTCGCCGAGGTGGATGACACGGCCATATTTGTCGGCAAGTATCTGGACCTCGATGTGCTTCACCCCGGAGAAGAACCTTTCCACGTAGAAGCCGGGGACACCGAAGACCTTCTTGCCGCGCTCCACCACAGACTTTATGCCCTCCCTGAGTTCTTCCCTGTTGTTGGCTACGGTCATACCGATGCCGCCACCGCCGCCGGATGGCTTGATGATGATCGGATAGCCTATTTCCTGGGCAATTTCCTCTGCCTGTGCCAGCGCCTTTTCGCTGGCGTTTTGGATGGGCTCGTCGGAGCCGGGCACGGGTGGGATATTGAGCAGTCTCATCAGTTGTCTTGCACGGTGCTTTGGCTTGACTTTAGACATGCTCTGGCTGGGGGGACCGATGAACACGATACCCAGTTGTTCGCACATTTCGGCGAACTCGGGGTTCTCAGCCAGGAAGCCATAGCCCGGGTGTAGGGCGTCGACGCTGCTGCGTTTGGCGACCTCGAGTATTTTTTTCATATTCAGATAGCTGTGGACGGCTTCAGCGGGACCGATGTGATAAGCTTCATCAGCCAGCTTCACATGGAGGGCATTGGCATCCACATCCGAGTATATCGCCACGGTGCGGATGCCCATTTCCTTGCACGTCCGTATTATCCTGACGGCGATTTCACCGCGGTTGGCTACCAGTACCTTGTGGAACATACTTTTCTCCTCACATTAGGAAATACAAAAGGCTACACCACAGCCGGGGCTTGATGCGAGGGCATTGCCTTAAGGCTCAGGATAGCGGGATGGTAGTCCCCGACGCTCTGGCTACAAGTTTACCATTCTGGTTGGTCACTGTCATCTCTGAGATGCAGACTCGCTTCCCTGCCCTGACCACCCGGCATTCAGCGGTGAGCTCGTCATCGGCTGTGGCGCTGGCTATGAAATGGATGTTGAACTGGGTGGCTACGTTGGGGGTGCGGACCGAGTTAGTGGCATAGGCAAATGCTTGGTCTGCCAGACAGGCGATAACGCCGCCGAAGACAACCCCATTGAAGTTAACATATTCCGGCTTCATTTTCATGCTCACCTTCGCATAACCGGGAGATAACTCAACAAGTCTTGTCCCCAGAAAGCTGGCGATAGGTTCTGTCTTCGCTCTGGTCTTTAACAGCTCCACGTTTTTCTCCGCTGACTGCATCTCCCTCTGTTCCATTTTCATTTATCCCTTGTTTAAATGAGCCCGTATTTCTTCGCTACTTCGGAAAAGCCCTTCATGGCGCCCTCCAGTACCCTGTCCTCGACGCAGTAGGAGATGCGGAAGTACCCCGGCGCGCCAAACCCCTTCCCCGGTACCACCAGTACGTTATGTTCCTTCAGTTGGTTAACGAAGGCGATGTCATCTTCGATCGGTGAGCGGGGAAAGAGATAAAAGGCGCCTTGCGGTTTCACCACAGAATAGCCCATCTCGGTCAGTCTGGTGTAAAGAAAGTCTCGCTTTTTCTGGTATTCAGCTATGGACACGGTCACATTCTGCAAATGCCGTACGGCGTGCTGCATCAGTGCCGGTGCGTTTACAAAGCCGAGTATACGGTTGCTGAAGATGAGCCCAGCCATGAGTTCTTCACACCTTTCACACTCGGGGTGGACGGCGATGTAGCCAATGCGTTCTCCCGGAATGGCCAGGTCTTTGGAGTGCGAGGTGACGGCGATACTGTTGCGGTGGTGATGGAACACTGGTGGGTATTTCAGTCCATCGTAGATGATCTTGCAGTAGGCTTCATCGCTGAGGAGGTAAATGGCCTTATTCAGTCGTGCTTCTTTTTTTTGCAGCAGCGTACCGAGTTTGTGAAAAAAGTCTTCCGAGTAGACTACACCTGTGGGGTTGTTGGGTGAATTTATGAGCACTGCCTTTGTTTTGGGACCGATGGCCTGTTCCAGTGCGTCAAGTCTGGGGACAAAGTTTTCATCTGTAGGTAGTATCCTTGCTGTACCGCCGTGGTTATCGATGTAGTTGACGAACTCGACGAAGTATGGGGCGAACAATATAACCTCTTCGTCCGGATTGAGCAACGTTTTCAGCACCACGTTTAAGCCGCCGGCAGCGCCGCAGGTCATGACGATGTGGTCCGGTGAAAATTTCAGCCCGGTCTCTTGGGAGAGCTGATCGGCAACGGCTGCCCTGGTCTCGAGGTAGCCGGCGTTCTCCATGTAGCGGTGCATCCCCGGCAGGGGGTTTTCTACCAACCGCTTAAGTTCTCTGTGAAACTCCGGTGGCGGCTCCATCACCGGGTTGCCCAGGGAGAGGTCAAATACTTTGTCCTCGCCATAACGTTTCTTAAGCTCGGCGCCCTCCTCAAACATTCTCCTTATCCAGGAGCCCTCCTGCATGCGGGCACGCACTTTATCCGAAATTGACACTTGACATCTCCTCCCTACCCTTATCGAAGGCAGCCAGGTTTATCTCCCGTATACTTTCAGGCATCTGCTGGGCTATGCAGTCTTTCCACAGCCCGGGTTCTATGGGCAGCAGGCGTGAGATGCAGCCGAGCATGAACATGTTCAGTACTCTTACATCACCCATCTCCGTTGCTGTCTTTGTCCCTTCGATTATGCGGATATTGCCGGTCAATCTTTTGAAGGCGTTGGCCATCTCATCATCTGCAGGATAGCGGCTTATCCCTAGGGTCACCGAAAGCGGTGGTGTTGCCTGGTTATTGATGATGGCGATGCCATCGGGGCGGAGGTAGTGGCTCCAGCGCAGGGCTTCCAGCTTCTCGAAGGCGACCAAGACATCTACAGCCCCTTGCTTTATGAGCGGTGACCACACCCGCTCGCCGATGCGGACATGACTGACCACGCTGCCGCCGCGCTGTGCCATACCTAAAGTATCGGTCTTCTTGACATCATAGCCGGCGGACATAGCCACCTCGCCGAGTACATCGCTGGCAAGCACAATACCCTGCCCGCCGATGCCCACCATGAGGAAATCGTATTTTTTCATACTATCTCCTTCGGGGATGATTTTGCTGGCGCTATTGCTTTCTTTGGGCAGAGCTGCTCACAGAGTGTGCAGGCATCGCCGGCACACAGTGTGGCATCTATGTACAGTTTTCCATTGAGCTTCTGTATCGCCGGGCAGCCCAGCCTGATGCAGACGTCACAGTCGTCGCATTTCTCGAGGTCGATGGCGCGCTGACCGGAGCGCGTCTTGAGGCGTACCGGGCAACCGCCGCGGACGATGATTACCGAAAGCTGAGGGCTATCAATCGCACCTCTGACGGCGGCTCTGAGCGCTTTGATGTGGAAAGCATCGACCACTTTGACATCTTGAACGCCGATGCCGTGCACCAGATGTTCCAGTTCTACCGCCTTTGTCTTCTCGCCCTGTGCTGAGATGCCGGTGCCGGGGTGGTTCTGGTGACCGGTCATGGCGGTTGTACCGTTATCAAGGATGATGACGGTGCCTCTGCTCTGGTTGTAGACGGCGTTGACCACACCGGTAATACCGGAGTGGAGGAAGGTGGAGTCGCCGATGACTGCCACCACAGGCGCTGCTACACCCGACTTTTCCATCCCCAGAGCCTGACCGATCCCGGCACCCATGCAGGCGGTGGTATCCATAGCTTGCAGAGGCGGGTAAGTCGCCAGAGTGTAGCAGCCGATATCGCCGGTGATTATCAGGCTGCCCTCTTTTTCCGATCTGCTTTGGCTGTCAAGCAGCTTTGAGCGTTGTCCTATGGTATTGAGGACGAAGAAGATGCCGGTATGCGGACAGCCGGGGCAGAGCACCGGCGGTCTGGGCGGCAGCCCGGCGAGCGGTTCAATTTTCTTGCCTTCGGTAGCAGGTTCGAGCCAGCCCGCTTGATATGCTGCCCTTTCTACAGCTTCAGGGCTAAGCTCGCCGAGCCCGGGAATGAATTCCTTGCCCTGTACTTTTATGCCCATTGCCAGAATGTTTTCTTCTAGGAAGGGATCCAGTTCTTCGATAACTATCAATTGCTCTACGCTGGAGGCAAACTGGCGGATGAGTTTTTCGGGCAGGGGGTAGGTCATCCCCAGCTTAAGGAAAGAGGCATCGGGGAAGATCTCTCTGGCGTACTGGTATGCCACGCCGCTGCTGATTATACCCAGCCGGTTGCTGCCCCTGAATATCTGGTTATGAGGGAAGGTCTCGGCATATGCTTTGAGTTTGCTGAGGCGCTGTTCGACGAGTGGTCTTCTCAGTCTGGCGTGGACGGGCAGCATGACGAACTTCTGCACATTGTGTACAAATTTTGCCGGTGCTGGCTCTTTACGGCTCCGGTGAAGATGTACCACCGATTTGACGTGGGAGATGCGGGTGGTGGTGCGCAGAAGCACCGGAGTATCGAACTCCTCGCTGAGGTCGAAGGCGAGGGCGGCGAAATCGTAAGCCTCCTGGCTATCTGCCGGCTCCAGCATAGGCACCTTAGCCATACGGGCGTAGTGTCGATTGTCCTGTTCGTTCTGGGAGCTGTGTATTCCGGGGTCATCGGCAGAGACCACCACAAGCCCGCCCACCACACCCGTAATGGCTGCTGTCATGAAGGGGTCGCTGGCAACGTTCAGCCCCACCTGTTTCATCGATGCCATAGCCCTGACGCCTGCATATGATGCTCCTAGGGCTACCTCCAGAGCCACCTTTTCGTTTGTCGACCATTCCGCATGTATGTCTTTGAAGGTGGCGAGGGTCTGCAATATTTCGCTGCTAGGGGTTCCGGGATAAGCGGCTGCCACCTTTACGCCGGCATGATAGGCACCGAGCGCCAGCGCCTCATTTCCTGAAAGGAGTCGTTTCATTGCTCTCACCTTAAACTAAAAATGGAGCCAGCGGTCGGATTCGAACCGACGACCGGCGGTTTACGAAACCGCTGCTCTACCACTGAGCTACGCTGGCAAGAACCGGACCAACGCCGCTGACATAATAATTAAGAGACGGCGGGAAAGTCAAATGTCCTGGCTAGGAGGGCCGCTGGACACGCTGGCTACGGTATGGTAACTTGATACCGTAATATACCGATGCTGGCGGTAAGAAAGGGGGTGAACGATGAGCAGGACATGGATGCCCACAGTTGCCGGGATCCTCGACATAATAAGTGGTAGCGTTGGAATAGCCTGGTCTTGCATCATGATGGCTGGCGGCATGGCAATGAGGTGTATGCCGCGGGTGCCAGTGATGTTGCCACCACTCGTGATGGGGATGGCATTGCCGCTCCTTGCCCTTGCTATTCTGGCCATAATTGGTGGGGTGTATGCGTTGCAACGGAAAAACTGGGGGCTTGCGCTTGCGGCTTCGATAGCCGCTTTCTTCCCATCATGGGTTCTTGGGATCCCAGCTATCGTGCTTGTATCCCTATCGCGGGATGAGTTTAAATAGGCTTTTCCCTGCTCACAAGCAAGAACATCGGAAACCCCTGCCAGCAGGAGCGATATTTACGACTTTGATTTTTCCAGAAGGGAAGCTGAGCCCTGTCTGATATCCTGCCGTGTGGCGATGGCAGTGGTTATCTCGTAGTTTAAGCCCAGCTCCAGCGGGTAAGAGACAGCCACATTTATCGCCCTTTTCGCCCCTTGAATTAGCGGTGGTGCAATGGCGGCTATCTCCTGTGCCAGTTTCTTCGCCTCTTCCATGAGTCTGTCCTGAGGATAGACGTGCTCCACGAGTCCGACCCTGAGGGCTTCGGTGGCATCTATGCGGCGGCCGGTGAAGATGAGCTCTTTGGCTTTGCCGGGACCGACGATCTTGGTGAGGCGCTGGGTGCCGCCGGTGTCGGGGATGGTGCCCATCTGCACTTCGGGCAGGCTGAAGACGGCGTTCTCCGAAGCTAACCTGATATCGCAGGCTAAGGCGAGTTCCATGCCAATACCAAGGCAGTAACCATTAATGGCGGCTATCACCGGCACTGGCATGCTTTCTATCATACTGTATATCTGCCCGCCGAACTGGAGGGCATCGAAGTCAGAGCGCACATTGCCCCGTGATGGGAATCCCTGTCCCGAGGCTGCTGCTTTAAGGTCCAGTCCGGAGGAGAAGGCGCGGTCGCCGGCACCTGTAACAATGGCAACACGTACCTGTGGCTCAGCAAGTATCCGCTCCAGCGCCTCCTTTAAGCCTTGCAGGACCTCGCCATTTATGGCGTTCCTGACCTCAGGCCTGTTTAATGTGATGGTGGCTATCGGGTCCTCGATGTTGAGCAGTACTTTGGGTTGTTCGGTCATGAGCGCTCCTTTCATCTGGTGTTTTGTCATAGTGGTTCGGGTTTCTTCTTTAGCGTGGAGATGAGGCTGTCCAGTGGTATGGCGGTGAGGGTGAGCGTCTGCAGGCCGCCTCTGGCACTAAGGTGTATTGCCACTTTAGCCGCCACCTCGTCGCTTGGTGCTTCGATGATATTGACGAAATCGTAGGGCCCCAGAAGTCCGTACTGGGCGATTATCTTTACGCCAAGATATTCGACCTCTTTGTTCAGTTCCTTGAGCCATTCCGGGTACTCTTCCATCTTCCTTCGCCCCTCGCCGGTGAGGGTAGTTAGCATAAGATACACAGCCATCGCCGCCTCCTTATTGGTTCGGTTCTGTTATTATATCTTTGCCGGAACAAAATTGCCAGATACATCGGCGCGGTTGCCCTCATAGTGCTGTCCTGTAGTGGCAGATTTTAAAAATATGTTTTGGCGCCCCAAAATTTTGGCGGTGAATTTGAAGCGGTATTGACAGTGGTAAAAAAATTGTTATACTAGGGCAAAAATCAGCAGAGGGGGTGTTTTATGAGTAAGCGCATAGTTTTTGCATTTCTGGGTTGTGTGCTCATTCTGGCGCTGATTGCAGGCTGTGCGCCGGGCGGAGCTACACCAGCGGGCAAGGAACCGGTAGTCATCGGCTATATCGGACAGGTCTCATCTTCGGCGATCAAGCCCGCGATGGATGCCATGAAGTGGGCGATTGACGAGGTAAATGCTGCCGGCGGGCTTCTGGGCAGACCGATAAGGTTTGTCACCGAGGACAGTAAGGGTGAGACCTCTTTGGCAGTAGCTGCTGCTACCAGAATGGTGCTGGGTCACAAGGCGCTAGTCTACTATGTAGAGGGCAGGACCGAGATGAACCTGGCTATCATGCCCAAGTCGGCAGCGTTGTACAAGCAGCAGCCGCATATTATGGTGGCTCAGGCACCGATGGGTAGGGAGATAACGCTACCTGTGGTGGAACAGTACGACACCTACAAGTTCGTCTTCCGCGATTATGTGCCTGAGGACTCCTTCTACTGCGAAACGGTGTTCCCCACCTATTTTACCTTCTGGAAGGAAGTGATGGGAGTAAAAAAGATGGCATGGCTCTGGGAAGACCTTGCCTGGACCATGGCATGGCGCAACGGTCTGCCCGACAAGGGATTACCGAAGCTGGAGGACTATGCTAAAGAGTATGGCATAGAGACGGTATATTCCAAGCCGGTACGTCCCAGGGCTGGCAGCTACTTGCCCATACTTGAAGCTATTGCTGGCACTGGGGCGGACTTGATTTTCTTCGTGAGCAGCTGGTTCACCGATACGGATGTTTTTGTAAAACAGTGGTGCGAGTCCAGTGCCAAGGATATACCGGTGTGTCTCTTTGGAGGCCTTTCCCAAGGGCCTTATTTCTGGCAGATTACCGGTGGTAAGGCTCTGGGGGTGGTCACTTCTTACTACGAGGCTGAGGTGCCGTACGGGCCTGATTTTGTGGCTTGGGTAAAGGAGTGTAGGAAGCGGGGCTTGGCGGTTCAGGGCAACACTGGGCTGGCTTACGGTGATATCTGGTTCCTGTGGGAGGTGGTGAACAAGGCGCAGAGCCTTGACCC
>FMJZ01007287.1_pt1 | contig 73167 bp, 83 predicted proteins | sample 1987881 | NCBI WGS metagenome assembly FMJZ01 (sample SAMEA4378227, study PRJEB15110) | soil metagenome | biome: soil; feature: Field; material: Soil | place: India | collected 2015-03-11 | depth 0 m
CACTGTCGGCGCCGGCGTCGTCACCAAAATCGTGGAGTGATTCAACGCGCGGGGACCGTAAGTCGTTAGTGCTACCGTTATGAGCCAAAGAATTCGAATTCGCCTGAAAGCATACGATCACCGGCTCCTCGATCAGTCCGTAAAGGAGATCGTGGACACGGTTCGTCAAACCGGTGGCCGCGTTGCCGGGCCTGTGCCGCTGCCAACGCGGATCGAGCGTTTTACCGTCAACCGGTCTCCGCATGTGGACAAGAAGTCGCGAGAGCAATTCGAAATCCGCACGCATAAGCGCTTGATCGACATTCTGGACCCAACACAGCAAACAATGGATGCGCTGGGCAAGTTGGAGCTGGCCGCTGGTGTAGACGTGGAAATCAAGCTTGCCTGAACGTAACGTCGTTGTGCTTGGAGAAAAACTCGCGAGGGCAAACCATGACAGGGTTGATCGGACAGAAGCTGGGAATGACGCAGGTCTTCGACTCCACGGGTCGGTTGGTGCCAGTGACTGTCCTTCGCGTTGGGCCCTGCACTGTAGTTCAGGTGAAGACCGAGGCGACGGACGGGTATGCAGCGGTGCAACTTGGTTTCGGGGAACAGAAGGCAAGTAGAGTGCCGAAAGCATATCTTGGCCATTGCCAGCGCGCGGGTGATCGAGTCTTCCGGGTACTGCGAGAGTTTTCGGTCGAATCTGAAGAGGGATACACAGTCGGTAAGGAGCTCCGTGTCGGAGACGTTTTTCGGGCGGGCGAATACGTGGACGTCACAGGTACATCCAAGGGACGCGGCTTTGCTGGTGTTATGAAACGCCACGGATTTGGAGGGTTTCCGGGGAGTCACGGAACCCACGAGTATTTTCGTCATGGGGGATCCATTGGAAACCGATCGTTTCCGGGCCGTGTGTTCAAAGGAAAACGGATGGCGGGACACTACGGCGCAGAGCGTGTGACCGTGCAAAATCTGTTCGTCGTCGCTGTGCACCCGGAAGAGAACGTGATGCTCGTGCGAGGAGCGGTACCAGGCCCGAACGGCGGTATCGTTTTGGTCCGCAAGGCCGTGAAAAAGCAGGAGGTAGCTAGTGTCCAGCTCGCTTAATCTGCCGCTGGTTTCTGCGGACGGAAATCAAGTAGGTGAGGTGATGGTCCGCCGGGAGGTGTTTTTCGCACCACTCAGGCCCCACCTCTTGCACGCTGCTGTGCGCTGGCAGCTGGCGCGGCGTCGTGCTGGAACGCACTCCACCAAGACCCGGGGCGAAGTCAGCGGGGGTGGAAAAAAACCGTGGAGACAGAAAGGAACCGGCCGTGCACGTGCAGGTAGTATTCGCTCGCCCCTCTGGGTCGGCGGAGCCGTCGTCTTCGGCCCGAAGCCTCGCGACTATTCCTATTCGTTGCCGCGGACGGCACGAATCGAGGCGCTGAAGTCCGCAGTGTCTTCAAAAGTCAAGCACGGGACGCTGCTCGTTGTCGAGAAACTTGCGTTGGAGCAGCCAAAGACTCGCTTGCTCGCGCAAAGTCTGGGTAAGCTCGGGTTGGACAGTGCGCTGATCGTCTTGCCGGAGCGGGACGAAAACATTGAAAGAGCGTGCCGAAATCTTCCGTGGGCTAAGGTTTTGCCTGCCATGGGCCTCAACGTGTACGACGTCTTGCACTACAAGTACTTGGTCACGACTCCAGAGGGTCTACGCGCAATCGAGGAGAGGTTGGTGTCATGATGGAACCAACTGACGTGATTCGCTCTGCCCTGGTTACGGAAAAAGGGACGCTACTGCAGCAGCAAGGAAATCAGTATGTGTTTGCGGTGAATCCCAAGGCCAATAAGTTCGAGATTCGTCAGGCAGTGGAGCGCCTGTTTAAAGTGAAAGTCACCGCCGTCAGAACGGCAAATTTCCTGGGCCAAGTTCGCCGTGTTGGCCGGAGTGTTGGTCGCCGACCACATTGGAAAAAAGCTTACGTGACCCTGGCGCCAGGACACAAGATCGAACTTTTCGAAATGGGTTGATCCACCATGGCTGTAAAACAGTTCAAGCCAACTTCCCCGGGACGTCGCTTTCAAACCGTTCTTGACTTCTCCGAACTTACCCGCAAGGAGCCTGAACGCTCCTTGTTGGAGCCAAAGAAAAGCTCGGGTGGTCGGAACGCTCTTGGGCGCATGACCGTTCGGCACCGTGGCGGGGGCCATAAACGCCTCTACCGCATCCTCGACTTCAAACGGGACAAGATCGGAGTGCCGGGTAAGGTAGCTGCCCTGGAATACGATCCGAATCGTTCTGCCCATATCGCTCTGATCCACTACCGAGACGGCGAGAAGCGCTACATGCTGGCTCCGTTGGGGTTGACGGTCGGGCAGGAGGTGATTTCAGGTCCCGATGTGGACGTTCGGATCGGTAACTGCTTACCGTTGCAAAATATTCCTACCGGAACCGTGGTCCACAACGTCGAACTCAAGCCTGGGGCGGGCGGCCAATTGGGTCGAAGCGCGGGGGCTGCAATCCAGCTCATGGCCAAGGAGGGTGACCGAGCCTTGTTGAAACTCCCATCCGGGGAGCTTCGCTATGTTCACATCCAGTGCCGGGCCACTATCGGACAGGTGGGTAACCTGGATCACGAGAACGTGTCGATTGGCAAGGCCGGTCGTTCAAGATGGTTAGGGCGCCGGCCGCACGTTCGGGGAATTGCAATGAATCCTGTCGACCATCCGCATGGGGGCGGAGAGGGCCGATCGAAAGGCAACCACCCCCAGTCGCCTTGGGGGCAGCCGGCAAAGGGTTACAAGACTCGCAGGAATAAACGCACGGACCGATTTATCGTCAAACGGCGCAATGCTTAGAGTGTCGGATTCGAAAAGGAGCTCGCGGTGGCACGTTCTTTAAAAAAGGGACCGTTTATCGACGAACACTTGCTGCGCAAGGTCCAGGCCCTGAATCAGTCCGGCCAAAAACAGGCGATCCGTACGTGGTCGAGGCGTTCAACGATTAGCCCGGAGATGGTGGGTCATACGTTTATGGTTCACAACGGCAGGAAGTTCATCCCTGTTTTTGTGACCGAAAACATGGTGGGGCATAAGCTCGGAGAGTTTGCTCCGACGCGCACCTTTCACGGTCACGCAGGCGACAGAAAGGCGGAAGTGAAAAAATAACCGGGGCAGGGTGAACGGTGATGGAAGCTCGGAGCGTCGTAAAGTACGTACGGATTTCGCCGCGAAAACTGCGCCTCGTTGCGGACTTGGTGCGCGGAAAGCGGGTGGAGCAAGCTTTGCACATTCTACAGTTTACTCCAAAACGAGGAGCGCGGATTCTGGCGAAGGCGCTTCGCTCTGCGGTTGCAAACGCAGAACAGAAAGAATCCCGCGTGGATGTCGATGCCCTGATCGTAGCGACTGTAACCGTGGATGGCGGACCCACCCTCAAGAGATTCCTCCCTCGAGCACACGGGCGAGCCACTCCGATTCGAAAACGTACCAGTCATTTGACGGTCGTGGTTTCAGACCGAGCACCAGCGAGGTAGCACATCATGGGACAGAAGGTTCACCCCAAAGGCTTCCGGCTTGGCGTGATCGAACAGTGGGAATCACGCTGGTTCGCAAAAAAGGAATACGCGGACTGGCTGCACGAGGACCTCAAACTCCGGAAATATCTCAAAGAAAAGCTTTACCAGGCGGGGATTTCGCAGATCGAGATCGAGCGCTTTGCGAACAAGCTGCGGGTAAACATCCACACCGCACGGCCTGGAATCGTCATCGGTAAAAAGGGGGCCGAGATCGACAAGCTGAAACAGGAGATCTTTCAGCTTACGAAAAAGGAACCCATGGTGAATGTCCACGAAGTCCGGAGGCCAGACTTAGAGGGCCAGCTCGTGGCCGAGAACGTAGCCCTTCAGCTCCAACGTCGCGTGGCGTTCCGAAGGGCAATGAAGGAAGCGGTGAGCCGTGCGATGCGTATGGGGGCACAAGGGGTCAAAATTCAGTGTGCCGGCCGCCTAGCCGGGGCCGAGATCGCCCGAACAGAATGGTACCGAGAGGGAAGAGTTCCGCTCCACACGCTGCGGGCACGCATTAGTTACGGCTTTGCTGAGGCCAAAACTACTTACGGTGTGATCGGGATCAAGGCGTGGATTTTTCGCGGTGAGGTGCTGTCCCGCGAAGAAAACCCGCTTTTTGGGCAGGTTGCTTCTGTTAGTTAGTCGTCTAAACCACCGGCGGTGGCAGGGAAAGTAAAATGCTTGCTCCGAAGAAAACGAAATACAGAAAGCAGCAACGTGGTCGGCGCCGTGGTGTGGCGTGGCGCGGCTGTACGTTGGCCTTCGGTGACTTTGGCTTACAAGCTACAGAGCGTGGCTGGGTGACCGCCCGAGAGCTGGAGGCCGCACGTGTGGCACTGACGCGCCACATTAAGCGCGGTGGACGAGTGTGGGTGCGGGTTTTCCCCGATAAGCCTGTGACCAAAAAGCCTGCTGAAACACGGATGGGGAAGGGAAAAGGGTCGCCAGAAATGTGGGTTGCGGTCGTAAAGCCAGGTCGGATGTTGTTCGAAATGGAGGGAGTACCGGAGCCAATTGCGCGTGAAGCTTTTCGACTCGCTGCTCACAAACTTTCGGTGGGCACGCAGTTTAGAAGTAGGGCACTGGCTTCGGCATTGTGAGGTTGAGCCATGCGAGCCAAAGAGCTCCGAGATATGCCGACAGCCGAGTTGCGGGCAAAGTTGCACGAACTTCAGGAGAGACTCGTTGCTTTGCGTATGAAAAAGCGCATTGGTGGCCTTGAAAGCCCGGCGCTCCTCCGCACCACCCGAAGGGACATCGCTCGGATTTTGACCATTCTTCGAGAACGACAGGAGGCCATAAGGTGATGCCAGTCCTGGAAAAGCACCGCGGCCAGCGAAAAACTCGTGAAGGCATCGTAGTTAGTGACCGCATGGATAAAACCGTGGTCGTACTCATCGAGCGCCTGGTCCAAGACCCTAAGTACAAGAAGCGAGTTCGGCGGCGGTCCCGAGTGAAAGCGCATGACCCCCGAAATGAATGTCGGGTCGGGGATCGTGTGCTCATCCGCGAGACACGCCCATTGAGCCGAGACAAGCGTTGGGCGGTGAGTCGGATTCTTGAAAGGGCCCAGTGATCGGGGGGCGAAGAATCGATCGGGAGAATAGTCATGGTGCAGGCGGAAACGGTTTTGGACGTTGCGGATAATTCAGGAGCGCGGAAGGTATTGTGTATCAAGGTGTTGGGGGGCACCCGACGAAGGTACGCTACGGTCGGCGACATCATCGTGGTGTCGGTGAAAGAGGCGGTACCAAATGGCAAGGTGAAAAAGGGCGACGTTGCCAAGGCAGTGGTGGTGCGAACGGCAAAGGAAATTGGTCGGCCAGATGGGTCCTACATCAAGTTCGATACAAACTCGGCGGTGCTCATCGACAATCAGCGTGAACCCATCGGCACACGGATCTTTGGTCCGGTTGCGCGAGAATTAAGAGCGAAGCGATTCATGAAAATTCTCTCGCTGGCACCGGAAGTCATTTGATTGGGCAGGAACCAGCATTCCTATGGCAGCAAAAATCAAGAAAGGCGACCTAGTGATGGTCATTGCCGGTCGGGAGCGTGGCAAAACCGGCCGGGTGCTTCGGTGCGATCCGCAAAAATCCGTGGTGCTGATCGAGCGGCTCAACATGGTCAAGAGGCACCTCCGTGCTCGTGGCGGTCAAGCACGCCAGGGAATCATCGAAAAGGAGGCGCCGATTCATATCTCTAACGTGATGCTCATGTGTGAGCGCTGCAACGCGCCGGTGCGGGTAGGTTTTCGACGGGACGAGGAGGGCCGGCCGGTGCGGGTGTGCCGTCGCTGCCACGATCAACTGGATAAGTGAGCGTGGACATGAAATCGAGGTTGCACGAGCGATACGAAAAAGAAGTGGTTCCGAAGCTGATGAAGGAGCTTGGATACCGCAACCGGTTCCAGGTGCCACGGCTGGAAAAGATCGTGATCAACGTCGGTCTTGGGGAGGCAACGCAAAACGCCAAGCTTCTGGAAGTGGCGATGGAGGAGCTTGCGGCCATTACCGGCCAAAAGCCAGTGGCCACCCGCGCACGCAAGGCCATTGCGAATTTCAAGCTACGAAAAGGCATGGCCATTGGGTGTATGGTCACGCTGCGAGGCGAGCGCATGTACGAGTTTTTTGATCGCCTCGTTAACGTGGCATTACCGCGAGTGCGTGATTTCAAAGGGGTGTCTGACCGTTCCTTTGACGGCCGAGGTAATTATTCGTTGGGCATTCGCGAGCAGATCATCTTTCCGGAGATAGACCTGGACAAGGTCGAGAAAGTACATGGGTTGACGGTGTGTATCGGAACGACCGCGCGGACCGATGCGGAGGCGCGTAGCTTGCTCCAGGAACTCGGAATGCCTTTTCGGGCGTAATGATTGTCGGAGAACAGGATATGGCGAGGAAGTGCCTCAGAGTGAAAGCGGAACGGACGCCGAAATTTAAGGTTCGTGCACGAAACCGTTGCCCCCGCTGTGGACGGCCGCGTGGTTTCTATCGCAGGTTTCGACTTTGCCGTCTTTGCCTGCGGGAGCTCGCGCGGAGGGGTGAAATTCCTGGGTTGATCAAGGCGAGCTGGTGAGGTGCACTGGCATGGGCATGACGGATCCAATAGCGGACATGTTGACCCGGATTCGTAACGCGTGCGCTGCGCGGAAGGAGTCCGTAGAGATCCCTTGGTCAAAGCTCAAAGAAACGATCGTACAAATCCTGCGGCAGGAAGGGTTTGTGGGAGATTTCGTCAGGATAGAAAAGGATGGTAAGCCATGGTTACGGGTGGTTTTGCGCTACGACGAGCAAAACCGCCCGTTGATCAACGGGCTGAAAAGGGTCAGTAAGCCGGGATTGCGTGTGTACGTGGGCGTGGATGAAATTCCTTCCGTCCGTCAAGGCTTGGGTGTCTCGATTTTGTCCACCCCCGCGGGAGTGTTAACCGATCGGGAGGCGCGGCAGAAGCACGTGGGCGGCGAGCTTCTTTGTTCCGTTTGGTGAAAAAGTAACTATGTCACGTATTGGTAGACAGCCGATTCAAATTCCCCAAGGTGTCCGCGTCGCAGTAGAAGACGGTGCGGTTCGCGTGGAGGGACCAAAAGGCTCCTTGAAGCAGCCACTTCCTCCGCTGGTACGCACCGAGATCGAAGGTAACGTGCTGCGCGTTGTGAGACTCGAGGAGTCTCGGAAGGCGCGGGCTATGCATGGACTCGCACAACGACTGCTGGCCAATGCCGTCACGGGGGTGTCTCAGGGGTTCTCCAAGACATTGGAGATTGTTGGCGTTGGTTATCGGGTCGAAACCCGAGGACAAGCCCTTTACTTTACCCTGGGTTATTCACACCCGATCCTATTCCAACTGCCCCCAGGGATTACAGCGAAGGTGGAACGACAAACGGTTCTTACCTTGGAAGGAATCGACAAGCAGCTCTTGGGTCAGTGCGCTGCCATGATTCGCAGCCTGCGTCCTCCTGAGCCCTATAAGGGAAAGGGCATACGGTATCAAAACGAGGTCTTGCGACGGAAAGCTGGTAAAGCCGCAGGTGCGGGAGGCTAAGGCATGGCGTTGGCGAAGAAAGTGTTGGCTCGTTACCGACGACAGGCACGAGTACGCAAAAAAGTTCGCGGCACGGATACAAAGCCGCGTCTATGCGTGTTCCGCAGCAACAAGCATATTTACGCGCAAGTCATCTCCGACCAAACCGGACGTACGTTAGCTGCAGCTTCGACGCTGGAGCCAGAACTTCGCGCCTCGGGAAAGACCGGCAATAAGGAAGCGGCGCAAAAGGTCGGCGAACTGATTGCGCAAAAGTGCAAGAACCTAGGAATTGTGGAAGTTGTTTTTGACCGCAATGGGTTCCTATACCACGGGCGTGTGCGGGCCGTAGCCGAAGGAGCACGCCAAGCGGGGCTCAAGTTCTAGATTGGAGGGGCGTGCGGCTATGGCTTTTCGGGTGAGAGAGAGAACCGAGGCGAGTGGTGGCGAACTTCGCGAACGCGTAGTACAGGTGAATCGAGTCGCCAAGGTAGTGAAAGGGGGTAGGCGCTTTAGCTTTAGTGCGCTCGTTGTGGTGGGAGATGAGCGCGGCCGTGTTGGATACGGACTAGGCAAGGCAAACGAAGTGCCGGAGGCGATTCGGAAAGGCGTCGAGGCCGCGAAGAAGAATTTGGTTGAAGTCCCTTTGACCTCGACTGGGTCCATTCCTTACGAGGTGGAGGGTCGGTTTGGTTCCGGGCACGTGATTATGCGACCTGCGGCAGAGGGTACCGGAGTGATCGCTGGTGCTGGGGTGCGAGCGGTAGTGGAACTTGCTGGAATCCGAAACGTTTTGACGAAGAGCATCGGGTCAAACAACCCCCACAACGTCGTGAAGGCCGCGTTTGATGCTCTGGCCCAGCTAAGAAGCCCGGAGGAGGTCCTCCGCGTTAGAGGTAAACTCACGGGTGCGGAGTTGAGCGAGGCAGTCCATGAGTGAACGAGAAACTATCCGCGTGAAGTTGGTGCGGAGTCCGATAGGTTGCACCCAACGACAGCGCGACACCTTGCGAGGCTTGGGGTTGACTAGGGTCGGCAAGACTGTGGTGGTGCCGAAGAATCCTGCCATGTTGGGGCGGGTGGCGGCAGTGCGACACTTGGTCGAGGTGGAGCCGTGCTGAGCTTATCGAACCTCAAGCCAAAACCAGGTGCGGTGCGTAACCGGAAGCGGGTCGGCAGGGGGCCGGGGTCTGGCCACGGGAAAACCTCCGGACGGGGTCATAAAGGACGCAAGTCGCGCTCTGGCGGCAATACTCCGCCCGGGTACGAAGGTGGGCAGATGCCGCTCCAGCGTCGGCTACCGAAGCGTGGGTTCCGCAACCCGCACCGGCAAACGTATGCCGAGGTTACCCTGCGAACTTTGGAGGCGAAGTTTTCCGCTGGTTCTGTGGTGGAGCCGGCCAGCCTCCTTGATCGCGGAATTGTGAAGAAGAAAAACGTTCCGATCAAAATCCTTGCGACAGGTGTTGTCACCAAGCCCCTAACGGTTCGGGCCCATGCTTTTAGCGCTAAGGCAAAAGAGTTGATCGAAGCGGCCGGAGGGTCGGTAGAGGTCATCTAGCGTGTTCCAAGGCTTTCAGAATATTCCCAGGATTCCCGAACTGCGCCGCCGCGTCGGGTTTACCCTACTGATGCTGGCCGTGTACCGGATTGGAGTACACGTGCCGACACCAGGAGTAGACGGAAAGGCGCTGGCAGATTTCTTTGCTCAGATGAGCAACTCGATGGTCGGCATGGTGAATATGCTCTCTGGCGGCGCGTTGGAGCGGTTCTCGATCTTCGCATTGGGCGTCATGCCGTACATCAGCGCGTCGATCATTTTACAACTTCTCACCGTTGTCGTTCCCCATTTGGAGCGGCTTTCGAAGGAAGGAGAAATTGGACGACGGAAAATTACCCAATACACCCGTTACGGTACCGTTTTGCTTGCGTTGATTCAGGGGACCTTCATCAGCGTTGGACTGGAACAGCTCACTTCTCCGGGTGGTAGCCCAGTGGTCTACAATCCCGGATGGGCGTTTCGGTTGATGACCGTCCTCACCTTGACCACGGGAACGGTTTTCCTGATGTGGGTGGGCGAGCAGATCTCGGAGCGGGGGATTGGCAACGGAATCTCACTGATCATCTTTACTGGAATCGTTGCCGGACTCCCCTCGGCTGCGGCAACCGTCATCGAGTTCGTTCGGGAAGGGGAGATGGGCGTCCTCGTGGTTCTGGGGCTGCTCGCCTTTATGGTGCTCGTCGTCGCGTTTATCATTTTCATGGAACGGGCCCAACGCCGTATCCCGGTACATTATGCGAAGCGAGTAGTGGGCCGGAGGGTCTATGGGGGCCAAAGTTCGCATTTGCCCTTGAAGCTAAATACCGCAGGGGTAATTCCTCCGATTTTCGCGAGCTCGCTGTTAGGTTTTCCGGCCACCATTGCAGGGTTCGTCGACCAGCCATGGGCTCGAGTGCTGCAGGCTTGGCTCGTTCCCGGAGGTTTGGTTTACGACGTTCTTTACGTCGGCCTGATTATTTTTTTCTGCTACTTTTACACAGCAGTTACCTTTAATACCAATGACGTCGCAGATAATATGAAGAAATTCGGGGGATACATCCCGGGAATTCGGCCAGGAGCTAGGACCGCAGAATATATCGACCGGATCTTAACGCGGGTGACGCTGGTGGGCGCGTTGTACGTCTCCGCGGTGTGCGTGCTCCCGACGATCTTAATCCAGCGGTTTAATGTGCCATTTTATTTCGGCGGCACAGCGCTACTAATTGTTATTGGTGTAGCGCTGGACACCGTGGCACAAATCGAGACCCACATGCTAACTCGGAGTTATCAGGGCTTTATGCGGCGCGGGCGAATTAAGGGGCGTCGCGAGCCATGATGTTCAGCTTGCGAATTCGGGTGAATCGCAGGTCGCGGGTGCCCGGCGCTAAAGAGCCGCAAGACAGTCGCATTTGATGGAAGAATAGTCTGACGTGGTGAAGATCAAGACCGCAGAACAAATAAAAGCGATGCGTAAGGCCGGGCAGATTGTCGCCCGTGTTTTGCAAGAGCTCGAAGCACGGGTGCGCCCAGGCATTACGACAGCTGAGCTGGACCGTGTGGCTGAGGAACTCACGCTTAAAATGGGTGCTGTGCCGGCCTTTAAGGGCTACGAGGTGGCTGGTCGGGTTTACCCAGCAGCTTTGTGTATTTCGATCAATGAGGAGGTTGTCCACGGCATTCCCAGCCGTAGTCGGCGCCTGGAGGAGGGCGACATCGTAGGGCTGGATTTCGGCGTTTGCTACCAGGGCGTCTACGGTGACGCGGCGGTGACCGTCGCGGTGGGCCGGCCAGACGAGGAGTCGAAACGACTGATGGATGTGGCACGTGCCGCTCTATGGGCTGGAATCCAGGAAGCCCGCGCCGGTAACCGGGTCGGTGATATCTCGGCCGCTATTCAGGAAACCGTAGAGGCGGCTGGTTTCTCTGTGGTTCGCCAGTTCGTCGGGCATGGGATCGGCGAAAGACTGCATGAGGATCCACAGGTGCCAAATTTTGGCCGGCGGGATCGGGGGGAACGTTTGGTCGAAGGCATGGCACTGGCGATTGAGCCCATGGTCAATGCCGGCACATGGGAAGTTGATGTCTTGCAAGATGGGTGGACGGCTGTTACCCGTGATCGACGTCGTTCCGCGCACTTCGAGCATTCGATTTTGGTCACGGCGAACGGGGCCGAAGTGCTGACGCAGCTTTAGGTTGCACTCCGAGTGGGTGAATTCCTCGCTTCTGGGAGGGCTACGATGAAGGTTCGAGCATCCGTAAAAGCAATTTGCAAAAAGTGTAAAGTAATCCGGCGCGAGGGTGTTGTGCGTGTGATCTGCGAAAACCCACGTCATAAACAGCGCCAAGGTTAAATCAGAAGGAGCGAGTGTAAGGCCAATGGCACGTATAGCTGGGGTTGACTTGCCACGGAACAAACGCCTCGAGGTGGGGCTTACCTACATCTATGGAATCGGTCGCTCCACGGCTCAAAAGATTCTTCTTGAGGCGGGCGTCCCCTTCGACCGAAAAACCGACGAACTTTCTGACGAGGAATTGGTGCGGTTGCGGCAGATCATCGACACCAAGTACAAGGTAGAAGGCGACCTGCGCCGCGAGGTTGCCCAGAACATCAAACGCCTGATGGATATCAATTGTTACCGGGGTATCCGCCATCGGCGAAACTTACCCGTGAGGGGGCAGCGTACCCACACCAACGCGCGAACTCGGAAAGGTCCGAGGCGCACTGTTGCTGGGAAAAAGCCACCACCACCGAAAGGCTAATCCGGGCGCGTTCGGGTGAGGAGCAGTTGGAGTCGATATGGCGAAAGGTGATTCAGCAGCAAAGGGACCTTCTGAAACGACGGCGCAGCGACGAAAGCGCGCCAAACGCATCGTGACGGAAGGGATCGTGCACATTCATTCCACGTTCAACAACACAATCGTTTCGATCACGGATTTGGCGGGCAACGTCGTCGCTTGGGCCAGCGCCGGTACTGTTGGCTTCAAAGGTTCCCGTAAGGGGACCCCGTTTGCCGCCCAGCTTGCCGCTGAAAGCGCAGCCCGAAAGGCGGCGGATCTTGGGATGAGAACGGTGCAGGTACACGTGAAGGGACCTGGCGCAGGACGAGAGTCGGCCCTGCGAGCGTTACAGAACTCCGGCTTTGCCATCACGATCATCAAAGACGTCACCCCCATTCCACACAACGGGTGTCGACCTCCAAAAAGAAGGCGTGTGTGAGCGAGGTTCTTAGGCAGAGGAGGAACAGGTTTGGCGCGTTATCGAGATCCAGTGTGTAGGCTTTGCCGGCGGGAGGGCGTGAAACTCTTCTTAAAAGGTGAACGGTGCTACTCGGATAAGTGTGCCCTAGAAAGACGCAATTATCCTCCGGGACAACATGGCCAGGCACGGACGAAGCAGTCCGACTACGCGATGCAATTACGCGAGAAGCAGAAACTCAAGCGGATGTACGGCTTGCTGGAAGGGCAATTCAAAAGATATTTTGCCCTAGCGGAGCGAAGTCGGGAAGTAACGGGCGACCGGCTACTGCAGATTCTGGAGCAGCGGCTGGACAATATGGTGTATCGGCTTGGCTTCGCTCGCTCCCGCGCCGAAGCACGCCAGCTGGTTCGTCATGGCCATTTTGAGGTCGACGGGAAACGAGTGAATATTCCTTCATATCTCGTTCGTCCGGGACAGACGATCACGGTGCGGGAAAAGAGCCGCAAGCTTCTTCCAATCCAGCAAGCTTTGGAAACCGCGAAAAGACGGGGAGTCCCTGATTGGCTAGAATTGGACGAAGCGAACTTTACGGGCCGCGTGAAGTCGCTCCCAACCCGTGAGGAAATCCCGGTTCAAGTGAACGAGAAATTGGTTGTCGAGCTTTACTCGAAGTAACACGAATCTCACCTCAGATCGGGAAGCTCGAGGAGGGTGCACGAAAAGATGCTGCCGCAAGAGAACTGGCGAGGCTTGATTCGACCACGAAAGTTAGAGCCAGACACAAAGGAGCTTAGCGCAACGTACGGCAAGTTTGTGGCTGAGCCGCTGGAACGAGGCTTTGGCACAACGTTGGGGAACGCGTTAAGACGCGTTTTGCTGTCTTCGCTCCAGGGGTGTGCCGTAACGTCCGTGCGGATCGACGGCGTGCTTCATGAGTTCTCCACGTTGCCTGGTGTGCGGGAAGACGTTGCGGACATTATCCTGAACCTGAAAGAGGTCCGCTTCCGGATGGATGAAGGGCATGAAGCTGTTGGCCGAATCGATGCCCGGGGGGAGAAAGTGGTCGTCGCCGGAGACATTGTCCTCGGGCCGCACGTTCAAGTCTTGAATCCGGAGCAGCACATCGCGACGCTCGCCCGCGACGGCCGCTTGCAGATGGAGCTAACGATCAAGTTGGGACGAGGTTACGTCCCCGCGGAAAGAAACAAAGAGGAGGGAGCCCCCATCGGCACGATCCCGGTCGATGCCGTATTCTCCCCGATACGGAAGGTCAACTACACGGTGACGAACGCCCGTGTGGCACAGCGGACCGATTACGACCGATTGACGATCGAGGTTTGGACGGATGGTAGCGTCAAGCCAGACGACGCGATCGCTTATGCGGCTCGCATTCTCCAAGACCAGTTGGCCATCTTCATTAACTTTGAAGAGGTTCAAGTTGCGGAAGAAGAGAAGGCTGCAGCAAAACAGCCGCAGTTCAACGAAAATCTCTTCCGTAGCGTCGCTGAGTTGGACCTCTCGGTGCGTGCGGCAAACTGCCTGCAAAACGCGGGTATCAAGTATATCGGAGAGCTGGTCCAAAAAACCGAGCAGGAAATGTTGAAAACAAAGAACTTCGGTCGCAAGTCGCTGAACGAGATCAAGGAAATCCTTCGCCAAATGGGCCTGGAGCTCGGCATGAAGCTTGAGAACTTTCCTTCTCGAGCAGAACTCGATGCGCGATGGGCTCGTGAGAAGGAGAGCGCCTAAACTGTCTGCTGTCGAAACGGGTTTGAGTGGAGCGCGAACATGAGGCACCTGAAAGCAGGGCGTAAGCTGAGTCGTACGAGTGCCCACAGAAAGGCGTTGATGCGCAACCTGGCAACTGCGCTGGTCGAGCGCGAGCAAATTAAAACGACGGACGCCAAGGCCAAGGAGCTTCGGCGTGTGGTCGACCATTTGATCACCCTGGGAAAACGGGGGACCTTGCACGCCCGGAGGCAAGCGGCCGCGATCCTGCGAAGCAAGGGGGCCGTGAAAAAATTATTCGATGAACTTGCGCCGCGGTTTGCGCAGCGAAACGGCGGGTATACGAGAATCCTAAAGTTTGGCCGTCGTTTGGGGGATGCTGCGCCTATCTCCGTAGTGGAATTCACGGAACGAGGGGCTGACGAACGGAGTGCATCCTCGAAGGCGCGTAAGGCCGAGCCAAGCGCACGCGCCTGATGGCCCAAGAAGCAATTTACAAGTCTGTGTAGTCGTCGAGGGGGCCAGCGCGTAAGCGGTCAGCAACTGCAATCGCCGCGAGGCGAGAAAGCTGGCCTGTGGTGCACGGCTAACGGGCCGGTCCAGGTCCGCCAGGCAATGCGCCCGTCGAGAGTATGCGGGTGGTTAGAGCCACTACGTCTGCAGCCGAGATCCTGCCGTCGCGATTGAGATCAGCGCTTCTCGACAGCGCCTGCGGGCGGAAGAGCTGACGAATTAGGACCCGCAAGTCGTCTAGGTCGATTTCACCATCACCGTCAAGGTCCGCCAACTCTATAGGTGTCGCCGTCGCGGTGGGGGTTGCGGTTGGAGTTGGTGTCACCGTTGGAGATGGAGTTAGACTCGGTGATGGATAGGGCGTTATGGTCGGAGTATGCGTGGCCGTTGGGGTGGCTGACGGGGTCGCGCTAGGTGAAGCAGAGGGGGTCGGTGTTGGTGTAAAGGACGGCGAACGGGTGAAGGTCATCGTTGCTGCTTGCGTGGCCGAAGCCGTGAGCGTTGCCGTGGGTGAGGGCGTGAACGTGAAGGTCGCAGTGGCGCGAAGGGTTGGCGTTGCCGACGGAGTTGCGGTTGCCGTTGGCGTTCTCGTGGGTGTCCTACTCGTCGTGTTAGTTGCTGAAGGGGTCATGGTTGCGGTGTTCGTTGGAGTCCTTGTGGCGGAGGCAGTGCGCGAGGGCGAAGGGGTAGGACTTGGCGTTGCGGAGATCGAGGGACTTGGCGTGAGGCTCGCCGTGCGGGTCAGCGTTGCGGTGATAGTCGCGGATTCCGTTGCCGTCGGTGTTGGCGAAGCCGGCCGTTGAGTGGGTGTCTCCGTCGGAGAGGCCGTGAAAGTCGGGGGGAAGGAAGGTGTCAGGGTTGCTGACGTTGGCGGCGTTTCGGTGTGCGTACTTTCTGCGGTGGGCGATGGCGTTGCCGTACTTCGTGGCGTGGGAGAGGAAGAAGGAGTGAAATCGAGCCAAGGGAGTTTCGTCGTCGAGGGCGTAGGTGTGGGTGTCGTTGTCCCCCTTACCGTTCGGGGAACGGTAGCTGTGCGAGTAGGCGTCATGCTCGGGTAGGGCGTTCGTGTTCGTGTCCACGTACGCGTCGCAGTGCTGGTTCGCGTTGGGCTGGGCGTGGGGGAAGGTGTCGCGCTTCTTGTGTGCGTCGGCGTTGCCGTACCGGTTGGCGTGGGAGACTCGGTGAAAGAAGCTGTAGCCGTAGGCGAGCGTGTTGGACTCGGTGTGGCCGTTGGCGAGAAAGTCTCCGTGGCTGTCGCGGTTTGGGAAGGAGAGTGAGTCGGGGTGCGCGAGGGCGTGACGGTCAGGGTGCTCGTGGGGGACGGCGTTTGTGTGGCCGTCGCCGACTTCGTAGGCGTGTTCGTAGAGGTCGGCGTCCGGGTCCTGCTTGGAGTCGCAGTTACAGTTGCCGTGCCCGTCGGCGTGCGTGTGGGCGTCCTGGTTGGGGTAGCAGTAGAGGAGCGGGTCGGAGTGGGCGAAGGAAAGTTGAAGGCTAGGTGGCCAACCCAAGTGCCCCAGCGGTTTTCCAACTCGTCGGCATATTCCCCATGGACCCAAAAGGTATCGTCGGTGGGGTCTAGAGCAACGCTACTGTAGTCGCCCCATCGGTTGCGTCCTTGAGGGTCCAGAAGCACGAACCGCGCTAGCCCATCGCGCAGAAGTTGAATGTCCGTGAGTTGGTTGCGAGCTCCAGTGCGAAGTTGGCCGGCTACGTAAAGCGAGACAAAGCGGGTGGGTCCGGACTGATTGTAAATCACTACCACGTTGCCCCCGCTGTCGACCGTTAATGCCGGGTAGTACGTGTGCTCGTCGCTAAATCCATGAAGGATGTCCTGGACAATGACCGCCGCGGGGAAATTGGCGGTGTTTACCTGCCAAAGCCGGGCTGCGGAAACGGGTTCGTTTCCTAGAGTTACCCCGACAGTGGCGGCAAACCAGAGCGAGTCGTTCCGCCACACGGCGGAGGTGATGCGAGGGCCACCGGTTTCGACGCGGACGGAAGTCTGCGGCTGAGTTGCATTAGGTGGTGCGCTACAGGGTGGCGTGACAAACAGCTCGCTGAGGGTAAGGCGAGGATCTCCTTGCTCGGGTACAACGACACGCCACACGTTGATGATACAGGAGCTGGGGAACTGGGTGTTTACGATGTAGCCTGCGGGCGAGTCTCCTAACGATTGCGCAGCGTGGAGATGGAAGACTAGGCTACCCCGCGCTCGCAGGTCGGTAAATTGAAAGGACGGCGCCGCCTCTCCACGAAGAAGTGGTCCCTTTGGCACCACCCAGATCCGGGCCCCTCGAAATTCAAGAACGTCAGGGTCGAATGTGTTTCCGGTGAGGTACAGGTTTGATCGGTCAGATCCGACGGAAGGAAGGTCAACAAATACGCGCAGGTCTTCCGAGCTCGCAGGGAACGAATAGAAGTACCAGTCCCCTAAGGCGCTTGAGTCGCGGGAGAGGGCAACGAGCAGGAAAGAACCAAAAGGGGTGTTGCGTCGCGAGGCAACCACGACAACGAAACGGCCGCTTTCAAAGATGGCCCGCGGATCGGTGAGAAAATCGCTAGGTTCGGCAATCGGGGCGAAGAACTCGGAAAGCGAAGTTTCGCCAAGGATTGCTGCGCTGCTCCGGTCCACGATGCGTACCGTCCCGTTCGTCGCCAGCAGCGTCTCCGTGGGCCCGACGGCGATTGTAGGGTTAGGTGGATTCTTTTGGTCGAACGCGATCCCTGGGAAGCTCTTGCGAATCGCGAGCGATACTGAGCCCGCCGAGAATTCTGCTCGGGGCACTGCTTCGCTTGCGGCATCAGAAGAAACAAAAGTGAACGGCCGTCCCACCTGTGGGAGCACGGGCGGCGTCCAGAACGCTTGCAAAGGCTGAGCGAATAGGACGACGACCAAGCTCACGGTCAGTCGTGGCCAGGAACCGAGCACAGCCATGGCGTGGGCGCTTAGCAAAAGAGGCCCACGAGGCGAAACACACCGGTAAGCGCTGTGGAGATGAGTTTCCGTTTCCGGAAAGTTGCCACCTGAAAAATCCTGTTACTCAACCGAGGTGGGATGACAAAATTCCAAGGATAACTGGAAATCCCAAGAACAATCCGGTCGGGCGGTGAGCTAGGTACCTCTGGTCGCATCCTTCCATGAAGTCTGCATCTACAAGTCAGCCAACGTCCTGGCCCGGAGACTGAGACCGCGCGGGTCCTTGACCGACTTGGGAACGTCCTCGTTCTTGGACTGCTTGCCTGCGCTCAGCAACCCTTTCGGGGGTCAGTTCCCGAGCAAAGATCCGTGAGGTTTCGGTTTCGAGCGCCCTTCCTTCCGCATAAGTGAGGGCAAATCCAGTGTCGATGAGCCTTTTGTAAGCTCGCACCAACTGTTGGTCACAGGACAGGATGTCGCGGGCAAGCCGCTCGCACGTGGCTAGCAGCTCCGTGGGTGGGACAACGCGGTTAACCAGCCCCCACGCGAGGGCCGTTTCGGCATCGAGGAAATTCCCGGTCAAGGACAGTTCCTTTGCGCGGTAAATGCCGATGAGCCGGGCTAGCTTTTGGCTCAACCCCCAGCCAGGCATAATTCCCACCCGCGCATGCGTATCGGCGAAGCGGGCCTCAGTGGAAGCAATGAGGATGTCGCAGGCCAGAGCCAATTCGAAGCCACCGGTAATGGCGTAACCATTGATCGCGCCGATGATCGGTTTGCGGCAATGCTCCATTGTGGCAACGACGTCAGCTTGGCTGACCGCCTCTTTGGTTTCCCTGCCTGTGGCTTCGCTCAGTTCCTTCAAATCCAGACCGACACAGAAGGCACGCCCAGCGCCGGTGAGGATCGCAACGCCACTGTCCGGATCGGCGTCGAACCGCTGAAACGCTTCCGCAAGCTCGCGGCGTAGTGCCCGAGACAGGGCGTTGAGCACTCGCGGACGGTTCAGAACAATCCAAGTGATTCCATCACGTTTCTCGACTGACAGTACCGGCTCCATTCTCCGATGCCCCGGCTCCGTAGCCTTACAACAAAGTCACCCGCCGATTTGGTACATGGAGCGCTCTTCCGGAGAAACTCCTTGGTTCAGAGCGTGCCCGGTGGGCTTGCGCTTCACGCCAAGGCGGATGAGCTCCGCAAGCTGGGCTACGGTGGCCCCGCTTCGCAGCAGTTCACGCAAATCGAGTTCGTCATCATGCAGCAAGCACAAGTGAAGTTTGCCATCGGCCGTCAGTCGCATGCGGTTGCAAGTGCCGCAGTAAGGACGGCTCACGGGACTGATGAGGCCGATAAGACCACGGGCCCCGCGGACCCGGTAGTAAACGGCCTCGTCGCTGGAATGGGCGGACGGTACAGCTTCTAACAATCCGAGACTGGACTGGATGCGTTGTAAGGTTTCCTCGTTGGATAAGAAGTGGCTCACAGCAATGCGTGCCTCCTCCCCACCCCCTAGGGGCATGAGTTCGATGAAGCGCACGTGCCAGTCTCGCGTCAAGGTGAGACGGGCCAACTCCACAATGTCTTCGTCGTTGTAACTACGCGTTACCACGACGTTGAGCTTGATTGGGCGCAAACCGGCACGTTCTGCTGCCTCGATCCCGGACCAAATCTCCTCCACCGTCCCAAATCGCATCAGTCGCTGTAGGCGCCCCGGGTGCAGCGAATCGAGATGGATGTTGACCCGTTTGAGTCCAGCTTCCCTTAGCTGGTTCGCCAGCTTCGGGAGGAGGATGCCATTCGTCGTCATGGAAAGATCGGAGATGTGCTCAATGGCAGCGATGCGCCGAACGATTTCTTCCAAGTCTGGGCGTAATGTTGGCTCGCCGCCGGTAAGTCGGACCTTCGTAAAGCCCAGGCTTGCTGCAGCCCGCACCACGCGCTCGATCTCTTCGGCGCTCAGAAGCTCATCGGGACGCGTGAACCGGACACCCTGCAGCGGCATGCAGTACACGCAGCGTAGATTGCAATGGTCAATGACAGAAACACGCAGGTAGTTTATTTCTCGGCCAAACCGGTCTGTGGGCATGATCCCCCCAACATCGACGGCAGCGGTCCTTAAGTCAAGCGAGCAGCTTTGCCCCTGCTAGCAGTCTGCAGCAGGAAGTAGACGGGTATGCCAGACAGGACGATCAGTAGGCCTGGCCACGTGTACAGCGGCTTCACGATCAATAGGTCGGCAACGATGGCGGCCGTCGCGACGATGTAAAGAATGGTCAACCACGGGTATCCAAACGCCCTGTAGGGTCGAGGGAGACCCGGCTTTCGCCAGCGCAGCACAATGACAGCTAGTGCCGTCAGGGCATAGAAGAGAAGAGCGGTACAGATGACGTAATCGAGTAGGTCACCGTAGGTACCCGAGAGCACCAGTGCGCTCGCCCACAGGCCTTGCATGGTAAGCGCGGCGGCGGGGACCCTTCGCGTGTTCAAGAGCCCGGCAGCTTTGAAGAAGAGGCCATCCTGGGCCATCGCGTGATATACGCGCGCCCCTGACAAGATGAGGCCGTTGGCACAACCAAATGTGGACACCATGATTCCTGCAGCCATACAAAGGTTGCCCACCGGCCCAAACAAGACCTCAAACGCTGCCGTGGCTACGCGATCATGTGCGGCGAACTGGATCCCGCGCTCTACCGGCGTCGTGCCGTTTGGATCCCCCCAGAGAGGTAAAACACAAAGGTAGGAGACGTTCGCCAAGAAATAAAGGGCGGTGACACCAGCGGCACCAAGGATGAGACTGGCCGGAATGTTTCGCTCCGGATGGCGAACCTCGCCGGCTGCGAAAGTGACGTTGTTCCACGCATCGGCGGAAAACAACGCTCCAACCATTGCCGCACCGAACAGGGGGAGAAGAGAGGCAGGGTTGGCCGCCTCGCGACCCCAGAAGTTAGCCCAGTTTACTTCGCCAGCCCCATAAGATGGCCCTAGAACTAGGCCTAGCAGCACAACAGCCACGAGAGCGCCCACCTTGGTAATGGTAAACACATTTTGGAGCCAACGGCCCGTATGAAGCCCCAGCGAATTCGCCCAGGTGAGAACAGCAATGACGCCAATGGCGACGATTTTCTGACCGTCAATGGTGAACGCGCCGGGGGTGGCGGCTTCTAGCGGTGGAGCGAACACCGCGGCAAATTTTGCAAAGGCCACAGCCACAGCGGCAATGGTACCGGTTTGGATGACTGCAAACAGGGTCCAGCCGTAAAGAAAGCCAACCAGTGGGCCGTAGGCTTCGCGCAAATAAACATACTGCCCGCCGGCTCTTGGCATCATCGCAGCCAATTCCCCGTAGGTCAGCGCGGCTGCCAGGGTCAGTAGCGCCGTGGCCAACCAAACCCCCAAGAGCCATGCTGGGGACGCTAAAAGCCGTGCAATGTCGGCGCTAACAAGAAAAACGCCGGAGCCAATCATTGAGCCGGCAACGATTGCCGTAGCATCCCAAAGCCCGAGGATGCGGGCAAATTCGACGCGCTGACGTCCACCGACCTGTGCGGCTTGGGGTACCTCGGCGGGCTGGGCCATGAGGAGATGTTACCTCAAGAACGGCGTGCTCGCCGGAGAGGGATTGCCTTGGACTTTGCCAATCGACTGTGATGGCGACTGTAAGCGAAGTAAATGGCTAGCCCAATTGCCAGCCACGCCGCTAAGCGAAGCCAGTTGTGGGATCCAAGGGAAAACATCATGCCAAGATTGAAGAGGATTCCCAGGATTGGAACCAAGGGAAAGAACGGCGTACGGAAAGGGCGCGGCTGATCAGGATTTGTATACCTCATGATCAGCACGGCCGAGCAAACAACCACAAAGGCGAACAACGTGCCGATGTTGACCATCTCTGCCAGCGCCTGGATGGGCAACAGTCCCGCTACAATGGCGACGACCGTACCCGTGAGAATGGTTGACCGGTGAGGTGTGCGGAAGCGTGGATGCACACGTCCGAAAAATTCCTCGGGTAGCAGGCCATCGCGCGCCATGGCGAAAAACACACGGGGCTGGCTCAGCATAAGCACAAGGAGCACGCTCGTAATTCCGGCAACGGCCCCCACGGAGATAATCAAAACGGCTGCGTTAAAACCGTACCGAGCAAACGCTGCCGCAAGCGGTGCATCGACATCGATCTCCGTGTAGGGGACCATACCCGTGAGAACCGCTGCCACTCCGATGTACAGTGCGGTGCAGATCGCAAGCGATGCGATAATTCCAATGGGGACATCCCTTTGTGGGTTCCTGGCCTCTTCCGCTTGCGTGGAGACAGAGTCAAAACCAATGTAGGCGAAGAAGACATACGCGGCTCCGGCAGCCACACCTTTCCATCCAAAGGGCAAAAAGGGTTCCCAGTTCTGGGGGTTTACGTACTGAGCCCCCATGAAGATCACGAATAAAATCACCGCCAGCTTAACGGCAACCATCGTTGCGTTGAACGTGGCACTTTCCCGAATTCCGATGACTAGAATCGTGGTGACTACGAGAACAATTCCAGCAGCCGGGAGGTTGAAGTAAGCTTCCGGAGTGCTGAACGGGTCCGACGTGATTGCAGGGGGCAGGTGGATTCCGAATAGCTCGAGTAGGTGCAAAAAGTACTTGGACCAACCGTGTGCTACCGTGGCGGACGCCATCCCGTATTCCAAGATTAGGTCCCATCCGATAATCCATGCCAAGAGCTCGCCCAGGGTCGCGTAGGCGTAAGTGTAGGCACTGCCCGCCACCGGAATCATCGCGGCGAACTCTGCGTAACACAAAGCGGCAAACGCACATCCAAGCCCAGCTATCACGAAGGAGAGCACGAGCGCCGGCCCAGCGTACTCGTGCGCGGCAAGTCCCGTTAGGACAAAAATACCTGCCCCGATGATTGCCCCTACCCCCAGAGAGGTGAGGGCCCAGGGCCCCAGAGCACGCCGCAAGCGGTGCTCCCCCGCCAGGTCAGCTTCCAACATGGCAATTGGTTTGACCCTGAACAATTGTTCCACCAGGCTCATCCAACTCTCCTTACAATTGGATTTGGGGCCCTTTGGCCTAAAAATCCGCCTCAAACAAGATAAAGGAGCACGACAAGACCGAGTACGATTCGGTACAAGGCGAACACCAAGAAGGTGTGCCGCTGGACAAATCGCACGAAGCCCTCAACGACGATGGCAGCAGAGGCAAAGGCCGTGACGAAGCCAAGAGACAGGGCGACGACGTCGTCAAGGGCGAGATTGTGCCGTGCTTGAATCAGACTGTATGCACTGGCAGCGCCCAGAGTGGGGATGGAAAGGTAAAAAGAAAACTGAGTTGCAACTGGGCGACTCAAACCCGACAAGAGCCCGCCCACGATCGTTGCGGCTGCTCGTGAGACCCCGGGAATCAAGGACAGAGTTTGTGCCAACCCAATCCACAGCGCTTGTGTCCAGGTGAGGTTTTCGATGTCTTGCACAAGATTTGGATGTGTCCGGCGGTCGACCCACAGGAGAACGATCCCTCCACCGATGAGGGCATAGGCAACGACGTGGGGAGCAAAGAGGTAAGATTCAATCCACATGTGGAAGAAAAAACCGACGGCCGCCGCGGGCAAAAACGCCAGCAATACCTTGGCGAGCAAGGAACGAGCACGGGCCTCCTGCGGAGCCCGGGTCAGGAGACTCCAGAGGTGACCCCGGTACAGCCAAACAACTGCGAGGATTGCACCGATCTGGATAAAAACATCGAATGTCGTGCGTTGACTTTCTGGATAGTCCACAAGTGCTGAGACCAGGATCAGATGGCCCGTAGAGGAGATCGGCAGGAATTCTGTGACCCCCTCCACCACTCCCAGCACAAGGGCTTTCCACCAGAGCATATGGGTAGCGGTGGATAGACGCTCTCCTGAAACGTGCAACCCTAAAGAACCATTGCAGGAAAAGCTGGACGGAGCTGCGTGCCTATGCTTTGAGGTCGCTATGCCGATCCGGGCGGTCTCGTTGGACGTTGGCTGGACCTTAGCTTACCCCCGCGAGTCGATGTGGGAGATTTTCGCCGCTGTGTGCCGAAACGCCGGGGCCAGGGTGCATGCAGACGATGTCGAAGCGTTCGTGCGCTCTATATGGACCATAGGGCAGCAACACGCAGAGGAGCAACTGAAAGCCGGCGCGGCTTACTCCGATTCCGATGAAGAGTTTAGTGCGCAATTTCGTGTCCTTGGCGAACTTGTTTTTCGCCACCTTGGATTGATGGAACAGAGCGATAACCTGATGGAGCAATTTTTCCGCCGGTTTTGGGATCCCGAGCAGTGGCAGTTGTTCCCAGATGCGATCGACGCCGTGCGCGCGCTGCGTGCCAAAGGATTGCGTATTGGGGTACTCTCGAACGCTCCTTCGAATATGCCGCGGCTGCTGGAACGGCTGGGTATTTTGCCGCACCTTGACTACACGGTGATCTCCGCAGTGGAAGGGGTAAGAAAGCCGGATAAGCGGATTTTTCTTCGGACCTTGCAGCGCGCCGGAAGCCAACCTGGAGAGACCGTACACGTCGGGGACATGTATGTAGAGGACGTTTTGGGAGGTGTGACTGCCGGTTTGACAACGTTCTTGATCGACCGGGGCCCAAACGCCCTGTTCCCGAACTTTAGGGAGGCAGAAGGCCGGAATTTGCCGCCCGAACGGGTCGTCCGTACCCTGGAAGAGTTCGTACAACGGCTTGCAGAGCTAGGGTAAATTTACCTGGCAAGGCGCCCAACAATCCCTTCGCTGATTTTGGTAGCCAGTGCCATAATGGTCTCTTGTGGGTTCACGCCGACGCAGGTCGGGAATAAGCTAGCATCTGCGACGTAGAGACCCTCCACTCCATGCACTTGTCCGTTCAGACCAACGACGGAGTTTGCGGGATCTGGTCCCATCCGGCAAGTGCCTACGGGATGGAAGGCGGCTAGGTGTAGGTCCCCTGGTTGCCATCTCGGGGCATTTTTGAGGTCTTTGAGCTCTGCTGGGCTAGTCACTCGCTCCAGCCCCGGTAGATTTGTATGAACTGCAATGGCTCCAGCCGCGAAGAAAATTTCCGCAACTAGGCTCATGCCGCGCAGTAACCGCGCTGCGTCGAACCGACTAAGGTTGTACAATACCAATGATCTTCTGAAGCCGGGTAGGGCAGCTATCTCTCCGGTACAGGTGTCGGAGACGAACAAACCGGCCGAGGCGCGAAACGGTAGATCGGCGAGAAAATGCTTGAGTTCTGGTCCGACGGCCTTGGCCGCACTGAGCGCCATTGCTGGGTGGATGGTCGTCACCTCAATCATGACTCCATCTGAGAGATGCAACTGATCGACGTAGTACGACTGCAGCGTCCCACGCCAATGGTACAAGGGCTCCTTAAACGTGGCACTGATGCCAAGGGCCGGGTGCAGGGCAAGATTTTTCCCCACCTGTCCACTGCCGAGGCCGACCCGGTTCTTGCGAAGCAACAGAGGCGTGTGTAAAGCGCCACACGCGAGGACAACCCGATCCGCTCGTACGCGCAGCCTGCCACGGGAACCTGGCTCCTTGTCTGGGCCAAGGATTGCCGCTTCCACCCCTCGTACCCGCCTGCCCTCGATCATGATGTTCCGGGCTTCGCAGCGTGCATAAATCACTGCCCCTGCCTGTTCTGCGAGGGGTAAGTAGCTTAAGTGCATGGCTTGCTTGGCGTCACTTGGGCATCCGAAGACACAGACCCCGCATCCCCGACAACCTTCGATGTTGCGGCGCAGAGGCGCTCCGTGCAGCCCTAAAGCACGTACCCCGCGTTCGAAAACCTCAGCGTTGCTGCCGATGATCTCCCGCGGGACTGGCTTGACGTGAAGCACCTTTTCCACGCGGTCGAAGTAAGGGGCCAGCGTCTCTTCATCGAACCCTTCTAGACCAAACTGCCGTTCCCATGCCGAGAGAACCGGCCCTGGTGCTCGGAAGCATGTTCCAGAATTGATTACCGTGGTTCCACCGACGGCCTTCCCTAAAGGGATTGGAATCGGCGGCCGCCCAAGCGCGGCGACCCCTCCGTGGTCGCGGTACATGCGAAGCATTCGCCGGAATGGTGGTTCCCGGAATTCCTCGGACGTGTAGTAGTCGCCCTCCTCGAGTACTATCACGCGCAGGCCGGCTTGGGCACACTCCGCAGCGACCACTGCTCCCCCCGCGCCCGACCCCACGACGCAAACATCGCACGACAGGTCGACATCGCCGTGCAATTCGGGATACTTGAGGGGATGGAGCCTGGGCCCCGTCGTTGGTTGCGTGGCATCGAGGCAATCGCCGTGTGCCCCAAGGACCTCGGCAACCGGTGGAGTTGCTGCATACGCAAAACCGCAAAGTTGCTTGAATGCTTCCACGACAACTCGCGGGAGCAGTCGGTTGCTGTGGTAGATTTCCTGCACCCTCCGGACTCGCTCTTCCAGCGGCAGCGACGAAAAGCGAGAAAACGGTGGCTTGAGCATATGCGCCCAGTCCCATACCCGGATAAGCCACCGTACTTGCTCCCGAAACGCTGGTTCCAGTCCCTCCAGTTCACGTTCCAGCGTGCCAATCAGGTCGACGTCGCACGCCCCAGGTTCAAATGGACCTCCCTTCGGAATGAGTGCCTCGGCGATCGACTGGAGGGCCGCGCGTTCCGCTACCGAAAATACCTTCTTTTCCCTAGACATCCCGAGTCCCGGTTTCGCAAGATCGCTTCTCGAAGGCAAGACGAATCCTAGAGAACGGTTCGGCTGAACGGGGGGCCGGGGGGAGTAGGGGCGGAGCCAGGGAACTACTGAAGAAACCGCGCAATGCGCTCGTTCACTAACTCTGCCTTTTCCTGGTGGACGAAGTGTCCGGCCCCGTCCACGATCAACTTTTCGAGCCCTGCCGGGAAAAGAGCCTCCATCCCTTCGACAAGGTAACTACCCATGCAACCATCGTTACGCCCGTGGATGACCAGCGTGGGCACGGAAATCGGACTCAAGCTAAGGGTTGACTGTATTTCAGCTAGCGATGGGTCTTGGCGCGTGGGATCTAGGGTGCAGCGGTAATAGGCGAGGGCTGCCTCGACGACGCCGTCGTGACGAAAAGTCGATTTGACGCTCTCCAACGTTTCCAGGGGAAATTTCCAGTCAGGCGACCAATCACGCCACAAGCGTTCGATGAACTGAAAGTCATTGTGCCGCACCGCTGCCTCAGCAAAAGGAGTAAGGAAGAAGAACATGTACCACGAACGCCGGAGTTGATCGTAGTCGGAAAGGAATGCCTGCAGCACCGCTGGGCCGTGCGGAACAGCAATCGTGACGAGTCGCCTTACGTGTTGCGGCTGCAAGATTGCCGCACCGTATCCCGCCAGGGCACCCCAATCATGGCCAATTACGTCTGCTTCCTTGTATCCCAAAGCCTCGATACAGCTCAACAAGTCACGAGCAAGCACAGCACTCTGGTACTGACCGTCGGGGGCTGGTGCTGTTGGGTAGTAACCACGCTGAAACGGTGCGACGACGTGAAACCCCTTCGCGGCGAAAAAAGGAAACTGGTATCGGAACGTCCAGGCGTTATCGGGAAAGCCATGCAAGCACAAAAGAAGTCGACCAGGCGACCCGGCCTCTAAAATCCCGACGGAAAGCTCCCCAACCTGAATGGTCCTTTCGCGCACTTCCAGTTCCATTGGCCGTCCTGAACTGCCGTTTACAGCCCCAACATGTCGCGGACACTGTACCGACCCACAGGCTGGGTTGGTAGCCACAGGGCCGCTGAGAGCGCGCCTCGAGCGAAGCACTCGCGACTTTGTGCTCGGTGAACGAGTTCAATTCGCTCCGCGTGCCCTGCAAAGATGACCGTATGGTCCCCCACAACGTCGCCACCACGCAATGCCAACACGCCTATTTGCTCCTGCGGCCGTGGCCCGACACGCCCCTCGCGGCCGAAACACAGTGCTGTCGGGGCTAATCCTTTTGCTTTCGAAATGGCACTGGCCAGGGAAAGAGCTGTCCCACTCGGTGCGTCCACCTTGTAGCGGTGGTGCATTTCAACGATTTCGATGTCGAAACCGTCGCCCAGCAAGCGAGCCGCAATTTCGGCCAGTTTGCTCAGCAACGCCACTCCGATGCTCATGTTCGACGAGATCAAGCATCTGGTCCGAGGTGCCAGCTCCTCGATCACTTGCTGTTCGGCTGGCGCGAAGCCCGTTGTGCCGATCACGATGGGAGCTTGATGGGCGACAGCAGCGCGAAGGTGACGTAGGGAAGCTGCAGGGGAGCTAAAATCGATCACTACCACGTTCCCGGAAAGGAACCGATCCAGATCGTCCGTGATCGAGACACCATTGGGCTGGCCCCCGGCCACCGTGCCTGCATCCTGGCCGAGCAGCGGGTGCTGAGGAGCTTCAATAGCTGCCTTCAACGAGAGCGTTTTGTATTCTGGGAGGAGCCGGATAATCTCGCGGCCCATGCGTCCGGCGGCACCGCAGACAATGACTCCCGTGGTCATCGGCTCACCTTCACAAGCGAAAGCCATATCTCCGCAGTGTTTCCCGCAGTTGCTGGCGGCTCCGTTCGCTCATGGGCACCAGCGGAAGCCGAAGCTCGTCTTGGCACATCCCAACCATCGAAAGTGCAGCTTTGATGGGGATCGGGTTCGTTTCTAGGAAGAGAGCTCGAAACAAAGGAAGGAGTTCGAAGTGCATTTGCCGCGCCGTCTGCCAGTCCCCCGACAACGCTGCGTTGACCATCGCCACGCAGCGTTCGGGCAACAGATTCGACGCTACGGAGATTACGCCACGGCCACCCACGGCAAGAATGGGGAGGGTCAACGAATCGTCACCACTCAAGACAGCGAGTCGGTCCCCACAGAGGCGAAGCACCTCCTGGACCTCGTCGAGTGACCCCGTAGAGTCCTTGAGGCCAACGACTTCTTCCAGCTCACAGAGCCGGGCTATCGTGGTTGCCTCTATTTTGCACGCTGTGCGGCCCGGGATGTTGTAAAGGATGAGCGGAAAGCGTGCTGCTTCGGCCACGGCTCGGTAGTGGCGGTAAATCCCTTCCTGCGTTGGCTTGTTGTAGTATGGGGCAATGAGCAAGGCCGCGTTGGCACCAGCCTCCTTGGCGGCTTGGGTTAAAGCAATGGCCTCCGCCGTAGAGTTCGACCCAGTTCCAGCGATGACAGGAACCCTTCCGCGGGCAAAGCGCACGACCATTCGTACCACTTCTGCGTGTTCTTGGTGGCTCAAGGTTGCCGCCTCTCCCGTGCTACCGCACGGGACAAGGGCGCTAATCCCCGCTTGAATTTGCGCCTCCACCAAACGTTCCAGTGCCTCGGTGTCGATGGCACCGTCGCGAAAGGGGGTCACCAGAGCAGTCATGCAACCACGTAAGTCCATGCGCCTCTCTCCTCGAGAACTCCGCGCGCCCTTAAGCTGCACGTGGCCAAACGAGTTCTCCGTCGAAGACCTCCTCGGCGGGTCCGGTCATGTAAACGCGGTTGTCCTGCTCCCGCCACTCGATTTGCAATACGCCGCCTCGCAAGTGGACCTGGGCAGTGCGCCCAGCGAGACCTAGAAGAGAGGAGGCGACCACAGCAGCACACGCGCCAGTGCCGCAGGCGTCCGTTTCTCCTGAGCCCCTTTCCCATACCCGCATCCGCAACGTGTCGGGTGCCGCGACCTCGACAAACTCGACGTTCACTCGGCTGGGGAACAAGGGATGGTGTTCGAGTAGTGGACCCACCCGCTGCACAGGGGCTGTAGCAACATCTGGAACGATCAATACGCAGTGCGGGTTGCCCATAGAGACGGCCGTAAACTCCAGCTCTTCCCCAGCCACAGCAATTGGGTGCCGCACCACTGGGGAGTGGTCAACCTTCACGGGTATCGCATGGGCGTCCAAGATGGGTTCCCCCATGTCGACGGTAACACTTCCAACCCTCCCGTTTTGTACGGAGAGGTACAGGGTTTTCACGCCAGCATCGGTTTCGACTCGCAGGGGATTATTTTTCGAAAGGCCACGCTCATAGACGTACTTTCCCACACAGCGAATGCCGTTACCGCACATCTCGCCGCGGCTCCCGTCGGCGTTATACATTTCCATACGGCAGTCTGCCGTGGCCGAGGGTAAAATGAGAATGACACCGTCCGAACCGATCCCTGTACGGCGCGGGCTCACGACACGTGCGAGGGCCGAGCCGTCGGGTTTCGGCTGGCAAAAGCAATCCACGTACACGTAGTCGTTGCCGAGTCCGTGCATTTTCGTAAACCGCAAGCGCCCCATGTTCGACCCTAATCCAGCCAAGTCGGGATGGTTTCTCCTCGAAGGAGGTCTGGATAAGTTTCTCGCAGGCGCACGAGGGAAAAAACGTTGCCGTCAACCAGCACCTCAGCCGCTCGTGGTCTCGTGTTATAGTTGGAAGCCATAACGAAGCCGTACGCCCCAGCGCTCATCACGGCAAGGAGGTCTCCTGGTCGAACGGGCGGAAGCTCTCGGTCGCGCGCCAAGAAATCTCCACTTTCGCAGACCGGCCCCACGACATCCACAATCGCGCTCTCTTGATGGTTGCTCGGTTGAACCGGCAAGATCTCTTGATACGACCCATACAAGGACGGCCGTATGAGGTCGTTCATCGCAGCGTCCACGATCACGAAGGTTTTCTCCCCGGTCTGCTTGAGATACTGCACCCTGGTGAGTAGGACCCCAGCATTGCCAACGAGCGAGCGGCCAGGTTCGAGCACAATAGTTCCCGAGAAGGGTTGTAAGGCGTCGATTACGGTTTGTGCGTACTCAGCGAAAGACGGCGGGTTCTCGTCGCGGTAACGGATTCCCAGTCCGCCGCCCACGTCGATCACCTCGATGTGGAACCCCTCTCGGACAAGACGCTGCCACAGATCGCGGACTCGATGGAGTGCATCGCGAAAAGGAGCGAGGCTGGTAAGCTGCGAGCCAATGTGACAATCGAGCCCGATAATCCTGAGATGACGAAACCCTCGGGCATGGCGGTAAGCATCAACGGCATCCGCCATAGGTACGCCGAATTTGCTCTTCCTTAGCCCGGTTGCAATGTAGGGATGGGTTTGGGGGTCCACATCTGGATTGATGCGTAATGCCACCGGAGCAATGCGGCCCTCCTGCGCCGCCACCTGGTCGAGCATTTCTAGCTCGGCCAGCGACTCGACGTTGAAAAGGAGGATTCCCGCGCGCAATGCGGTACGCACTTCTTCCGGGGACTTGCCTACCCCGGAATAAACCACCTTGGCCGGATCTCCTCCGGCTTGTTGCACGCGGTACAGCTCTCCAGCGGAGACGATATCGAATCCGCCGCCCCTCCGGGCAAATGTTCGCAGGACAGCAAGATTCGAATTGGCCTTTACCGAGTAGCAAATCAGGTGGGGCACCTGGGCAAAAGCAGTTGCGAGGGAGTCAAATCGCTCTTCGAGCGCGGCTCGGCTGTAAACGTATGCCGGGGTACCGACCGTCTCGGCAACCTGCCTTAAGGGTACCCCTTCCACGTGAAGTTCGTTGCCTCGGTAAGTAAAAAATGGCCACTGAGTTTGGGTAGCAGTCATCGTTCGATCTCTACGACATTTGATGGCTGGCTAACGTATCCATCGTACGTTTTCGACACAATGCGATAGCGGCAGGGTAGCAGTTCCTGGGGAACCTCGTGCCGGTAGCGGTAGCTACGTACTTTCCGGAACCGTCCCCGCTCTCCAGTCGCCAGGGTTGTTACCGGAGCAAAGGAGGCGTCGTTCTGGCCGAGGCACTGTCGCTCAACAACGAAAGCGGCAATTTCGTCAAGCCGTCGCCCTGCCTCCGAACGCTGCGGACGTGACCAGCTCAGCTCCACCTCGCGGTCCACCCGGCGAACACGCAAATCTTGAATCGGCTCGGGGCGTACCTCTTCCGGGGCCCGCAGCGGTCCCCGACGTGCACAGCTTCCCGTCAGCAGGAAAAACAACGCGAGCAGAGCAGACAAGAGCATGGCCCTAGTGGTCCTCACGACACGCTCCTCGTGCTTAGCTTCAAAGCACGAAGTTGCGCCTTGACGTTTTCAGGTGAGGTCCCTCCCGGAGCTTGGCGCCGTGCGACTGCGGCCAGGGGATCCAACCAGGGCCGCACGCTCTCATCGAATTTCGAGCAGAAACTGCGCAATTCTGCGAGACTCAGTTCCTCGAGGCGCCGCTTCCGCTCCACGCAGTACCGGACGATGCGTCCGACGATCTCGTGGGCTTCGCGAAAGGGAATACCTTTGGATGCAAGGTAGTCTGCAAGTTCCGTTGCGAGGGTGAAACCTGCAGTGGCTGCTTCGCGCATTCGTTCACGGTTGAAGCGGAGTTTGCTGACCATGCGGGCGAGCACGTCTAAACTCGACTCCACTGCATCCACGCTATCAAAGAGTGGTTCCTTGTCTTCCTGGAGGTCACGATTGTAAGACATCGGAAGCCCCTTGAGTGTGACCAGCAAGGAAACGAGGTTCGCCACGAGGCGACCACTTTTGCCCCGGATGAGCTCGGCAACGTCCGGGTTTTTCTTTTGGGGCATCATGGAACTGCCGGTGGCAAATTCTTCAGGCAAGTCAACGAAGGAAAACTGAGCGGAAGACCACAAAATGAGGTCTTCGCAAAACCGCGAAAGGTGAACTCCGATGAGAGCCAGGGCTGCCAGAAACTCGACAATGAAATCTCGGTCGCTGACCGCATCGAGGCTGTTCATAGAAATTGCCGAAAATTTCAGGAGCTTTGCCACGTAATTGCGGTCGATGTTGAACGTCGTCCCAGCAAGAGCTCCGGAGCCCAAGGGCAGTACGTTCACACGCGGCAACTGATCGGCCAGCCGGCTACGATCTCGCTCCAACATGGCTGCGTAAGCGAGCAAGTGATGGCTGAGCAAAATCGGTTGTGCGGGCTGAAGGTGCGTAAACCCTGGGGCGACGGTGTGCAACTCACGAAGAGCCGCCGCACCGAGAGCCTCTTGTAGGGTCCGCAACCGCCGGTCAACTTCCGCGATGTGGCGGCGCACGAACAAACGTAGATCCGTTGCGATTTGATCGTTACGACTGCGGGCAGTGTGGAGTTTTCCAGCGACGGGTCCCGCGAGTTCGTAAAGCCGACGCTCTACCGCCATGTGGATGTCTTCATCCGTCGGCAGGGGGACGAAGGTCGCATGACGAAACTCTTCCCGGATTGCATTCAGGCCTCGAATGATCTGACGGGCCTCCCTTTGCGAGATGATCTTTTGTTTGGCCAGCATGCGGCAGTGGGCAATGCTGGCTTCAATGTCTTCTTCATAAAGGCGTTGGTCAAACGAGAGCGAGGAACAAAAACGTTCCACTGCCTCGTCAGTTGGCTTTGCGAAACGGCCTGACCAAGCTTTTGCTGGAGGGATGTGCCGACGTTTCATCAAAGGCGTGGGGCGGATGGAAACAAGGACGCACGAACCCGCGCAGTGGCTCCTTTAATATTGCCACTTCCCTTTGGCATACCGAAAAATCTCGGTTACCTCCGTGGTTTCGAGTGCCCGAGGCGGGTTGCGTTCCGCTTCCTCACGAGTAGAGCCGCGTTTCTCGTATCGAACCTCCAAGTACGTGATTTTACCGAGCGGGGTAGAATCAGGAGTCTCTTTGTAGATGCACTGATGTTGGTTGCTGTAACCCACGTAGGTTCCGCGCACCTCCCCTTGCTCCTCCCGCCAATCAATGAGGGAGCGATTCCGTTTTTCACGCTCGGCGAGCTTTTGCATCCATTCTTCGCAAAACTGCGGAAACGAATCTTTTGCTGGCTGCGCTTGGGTGGCGGTCGTCGCGAGGAAAAGCGCGCCCGAAACGAAAAGCCCACAAAGGATTGCTTTACTCATGGTCATGAACCTCCCCGTCCGGTGTGCCTCGACTGCGGCCGTTGACCGGAAAGCCGCAACCTACCGTCACAACGTCCTCCAAGCAAGTTCCTGTTCCTGTAGCCGGCGAATCTCGTCCCGAAGCCGTGCGGCCCGCTCGAAGTCGAGTTGCCGCGCCGCTGCCTTCATTTCAGTACGAAGGCGTTCAATGTGAGCCGCGAGGTCCTCAATGGTGCGCCATTCGGCCGGCGGCTCGGCAATCCGGTCGAGGTCGACGTAATCCGCTTCCGCGATCTCGACCCACGGCTCGGCAATGGCTTTTTGGATCGTCTTGGGCACAATGCCGTGCTTTTTGTTGTACGCAGCTTGCACAGCGCGACGCCGGTTGGTCTCCTCGATGGCCCGGCGCATGGACTCCGTGACCGTATCCGCATAGAGGATTACGGTTCCGTTAGCGTTACGGGCGGCGCGTCCGATGGTCTGGATCAAAGAGCGCTCGGATCGCAGGTAGCCCTCTTTGTCCGCATCTAGGATGGCCACCAGAGATACTTCGGGGATGTCGAGCCCCTCACGGAGTAGGTTGATACCCACGAGCACGTCAAACTGGCCGCGGCGCAAATCACGGATGATCTCCACGCGCTCGATGGTGTCGATGTCCGAATGCAAGTACCGCACCCGAATTCCGAGCTCTTGATAGTAATCGGTTAGATCCTCCGCCATCTTTTTGGTCAAGGTCGTAACCAGCACCCGCTCATTCCGTTCGACTCGCTTCCGAATTTCCTCCAGCAAATCGTCCACCTGGGTCGTTGCTGGCCGCACCTGGACCTCTGGGTCCATCAGGCCGGTCGGCCGGATTAGCTGTTCCACCACAACCCCACCCGCCTTGGCGAGCTCGTAGTCTCCGGGTGTGGCAGAAACGTAAATGACCCAAGCAAGGTGGTCCTCGAACTCTTCGAAATTGAGGGGACGATTGTCCAAGGCAGACGGTAAACGGAATCCGTACTCGACGAGGGTTTCTTTGCGCGCTCGGTCCCCCCGATACATCCCGCCAATCTGGGGTACCGTCACGTGGCTTTCGTCGATAAACAGCAACCAGTCGTCAGGAAAGTAATCGAGAAGGGTAGGAGGGGGCTGCCCCGGAGCACGACCCGTGAGGTGGCGAGAGTAATTTTCAATGCCCGGGCAAAAGCCCATCTCTCGGAGGAGTTCGAGGTCGTAGCGCGTGCGTTGCTCGAGCCGTTGAGCTTCTAGAAGTTTGTCTTGGCGGCGCAGTTCTGCCAGGCGCTCCTCCAGTTCTTGCTCGATGCTCACGAGCGCTGCTTCGAGTCGCTCTCGGTGAGTGACGTAGTGGCTAGCAGGGTAAATCGCGATCTTGTCGAGCCGGCGAAGCACGGTACCTCGCAGCGGGTCGATCTCGCTGATTTGCTCCACGGTATCTCCAAACAGCTCGATGCGAATTGCGTGCGTGTCTTCCGAGACGGGAAAAACTTCGATGACATCGCCTCGGACGCGGAAACTGCCACGGTAAAAATCAAAATCCGAACGCTGATACTGGATTTCCACGAGTTTGCGGATTACCTGCTCGCGGTCGGCGTACCCCCCACGCTCCAAGAACAGAAGCATTTCAAAATAGGCTTCAGGCGAACCTAGGCCGTAAATGCACGAGACGCTTGCAACGATGAGCACGTCATTCCGTTCGAGTAGCGCCTTGGTCGCCGAATGCCGCATCTTGTCAATTTCGTCGTTGATCGAGGCATCTTTCTCGATGTACGTGTCGGTACTCGGTACGTACGCCTCGGGCTGGTAATAGTCGTAGTAGCTGACGAAATAGCGCACTGCGTTGTCCGGGAAGAGCGCCTTGAACTCATTGTAAAGCTGGGCCGCTAGGGTCTTGTTTGGGGCGAGAACGAGTGTGGGTTTTTGCACGCGCTCGATCACGTGGGCCATGGTAAAGGTTTTCCCTGAACCGGTAACCCCGAGCAGCACTTGGTGCCTTCGCCCAGCGCGGATGCCACGCACAAGCTCTTCGATCGCCTTAGGTTGGTCGCCACAAGGCTCGAACGGTGCAACTAACCGGAAACGCCCCTCACGCTGCATGGGTGACGAAATTTCTTAGCGTTCTCTCCACCTTCCGCACAGCTGACACAAGGAGGTGCCAATGGTGAGGTCCACTCACTAGAGGGGCCATCCCTTTTTTGGACCAAATGGCAAGCGAAACTCCTGCCGCTTTTTGTTTTTCGGAAGCTTTTCCGCGGATGGGAGGCTTGAGTCGTGGGGAGGAAGTTTTGGCGTTTACTTTGCAGAGCCCCAACTCGCAAAAGCTGCAAGGGAGGAGAGTGAGCACGATGAAAAAGGGAAAAATTTTGCTTCTCTCGACCACCATTTTGTTCACTACGCAGTGTGGTGGCATCGCCTGGGCGAAGGGTTTTGAGGACTTGGTGAGCCCTGTTTCTAACCCGACGCTTTTCGAGGACCCTCGTGTGACCTCGGAAGTTCGGCCAATCTTTGTCTACCATGAGATCAGTGATCAGTTCGTGAGCGCCGGTGGAAACGCAAAGGTTGGGGCTGTGCAGTTGCGCGTGGCCATTACCGATCGCTTGGGCTTGATCGCCACAAAGGATGGTTACGTTTGGCTGGAGCCTGAGTCGGCTTTGCCACGCAAGAACGGCTGGGCGAACCTAGCCTTTGGGCTCAAGTATAACTTCTTGCGGGAAGAGGACTGGGGCCTGTTGGCGACTGCCGGGCTTCGATACGAGACAGCGTCTGGTGACAAGGATGTCTTCCAGGGAAGGGGAGACGGCGTGCTGAACCCGTTCCTGACCGCGGCCTGGGCTCATGATGGATTGCACGTTCTCGGGTATACCGGTCCACGCTTACCAATTTCCGGGAATGACACGACTTTCTGGGACACATCGCTACACGTGGATTATGGAATCGGCCGATTTTACCCCCTCATCGAGGTTAATTGGGTTCACGCTTTAGACGGTGGTCGCCGACTGCCGATCGATCAGGAAGGTTTTGACTTTTTCAATTTGGGCGCCCGAAATGCTGGCGGTCGCGGTGTGGTCACCCAAGCCTATGGGTTTAGGGTGCGTCTGGCCGATGGTGTATCGGTAGGAGACCAGGTAGCCGGCATCGATTGGGGAGCTGTTTACGAGACCCCGTTAACCGATCGTGAAGACCTGTTTGCTTGGCGTGTGACCACAGATATTGTTTTCTGGTTGCGGTGAACGGCGTGAAACGAAGGCTTGCTGAATCGCTTTCGTTGTTGGCGGCGGGTTGACAGAGGTGGACGAGGGATCTCGGGTGCACCCGGTTGCGAATCAACGCGGCGGGCCGATGCGATCTGTCCCGACATAAGGCTGCAAGACTTCGGGAATGACCACGCTGCCGTCAGGCTGCTGATAGGTTTCCAAAAGAGCGATCATGATCCGGGGGAGCGCCAAACCGCTCCCGTTGAGGGTATGGACAAACTCGGGTTTGCTCCCAGGGGCACGACGAAAGCGGATGTTCGAGCGCCGAGCTTGGTAGTCGGTACAGTTGCTGCACGAGCTGACCTCTAGCCATTCTGCGCATCCCGGCGCCCAAACCTCGAGGTCGTATTTCTTTGCGGCCACGGCGCCCAGGTCGCCCGTGCAAATGAGAACGACGCGGTAGGCGAGGCCGAGTCGCCGTGCGATATCTTCGGCATCGGCCACGATTTGCTCTAACGCAGCCGATGAGTCCTCTGGTGCAGTGAGTTTGTACATTTCCACCTTGTCGAACTGGTGGCCGCGTTTGATACCCCGAACATCACGCCCAGCCGACATCTTTTCACGCCGAAAGCAAGCCGTATACGCAACGTAAGAGATTGGCAGGCGGGAGCCGTCCAGAATCTCGTCGCGGTGCAAATTGGTGAGCGGAATCTCTGCGGTGCCAATCAGCCACAGGTCGTCTTCGACATCGTGATAGATGTTGTCCGCGAACCGAGGGAGTTGGCCAGCCCCAACGAGGCAGTCCCGTTTAACCAGGTAGGGAGGGTAGATTTCCACGTACCCATGCTCTTTGGTATGAACGTCGAGCATCCAGGTGATGAGACCACGCTGCAGTCGAGCCCCCCATCCCTGCAAGATGTAAAAGCGGGATCCGGCAATCTTGACGCCTCGTTCGAAGTCGATAATGCCGAGGGCAGGGCCGAGCTCCCAATGTGGTTTGGGTTCGAACGAGGGTTTCAGTGGCTCTCCAACAGTTCGGACAATCTGGTTGTCGCGCTCGTCACGCCCCACTGGGACAGAGGGATCCGGCAGGTTCGGAAGAAGTAACAGCTTTGATTCCAAATCTTGCTCCACCTGGGCAAGCTCCGCCTCCAGGGCGGCAAGCTCCGCGGCCAGTTTTCGAACTTCTTCCTTACGAGTTTCTCGCTCTTCTGCGCTGAGTTTGGGAATCTGCCGCGAGATCTCGCTGCGACGCGCCCTGAGCGCCTCCACCTTTTGCAAGAGGGTACGGCGTCGAGCGTCCACAGCGGTTACCGCATCAACGTCCTCCCCTGGGCAACCGACTTTAGCCAATTGCTCCTTCACCCATTCGGTGCGCTCGCGGATTAAACGCAGGTCGAGCATATGAGCGGCGGCTAGCACGCCGGTGGCGCGTGCTCAAGGAAAACAAGCTCGCAAGCCTTCCTCAGTGGCGATCTTCGAAGGCGCCGATAATAAGGGTGCAAGAGGTCTCCTCGCCAACTCCAGTGACGATGACAACATCGAACCGGGTTTCGCGAGGACAAAGGCCTGCCCGCGCAAGGTAGGCTTCGGCTGCGCGGAGCAGCCTGCGCTGTTTCCCTGGGTGCACAGACTCCACAGTTGCCCGCAGCCCTTCGCTGGTGCGAGTTTTGACCTCGACGAACACAAGCGTGTCGCCTTGCCAAGCGACCAGGTCGAGCTCTCCAGCTCGGCAAAAAACGTTCCGATCGATGACCCGGTATCCACGCGACTCAAGGAACCGACAGGCAATCGCCTCCCCAACCGCACCCGTTGCTGCTGAGGTCGCTTTTCGACGCATATCCCTAAATACCCTGTCTCGCTGTAACGGACTAGGTCAGAATTTTTGGTGCGTCGTAAGTGCCGTGCGTTCGACCTTGTTCCGGCGGCGAATTGAAGCTCAACCTAGGGTGTGTTAACGCCGCGACCATGCCGCTTGACAGAAGCGTCGTGCAAAATATCGCGCATCTAGCTCGCCTGGAGCTAAATGCCGAGGAAGAGGCGCAGTACCTAAGCCAGCTCGAGAACATCCTCGGCTATTTTCGTTCGCTGGATGAAGTCGATACTTCCGGTGTCGAGCCGGCAACGGAAATCGTGGATCCCGGGGATGTGGTCCGTGACGACGTGGTCGACAATCCGCCGGCCGGCGAGGAACTCTTAGCGAACGCGCCGAGCCGCCACGGCAGGTTTTTTCGGGTGCCAAAGATTATCGAGTAATGGCAAGCGGCGACTGACGAGGACGGAAATAGAGAAAACAAGCCTATATGTTGGAACCAATCTGGCAGCCGCTTGCGCAAGTGGCCAAGGAGCTTGACGCGGGTCGATTAAGCTCAGTGGAGCTAACCACCCAGGTCCTGCACCACATCGAGGCGACAGAACCGAAGATTCATTCGTTTCTCACTCTTACGCCCGAGACAGCCTTAGAGGAAGCACGCGCGGCTGACGAACGAAGAGCACGGGGGGAACGCGGTCCGCTACTTGGAGTTCCCATCGCCGTAAAGGATGTGATCCTGACCAAGGGCGTGCGGACGACCGCGGCGTCGAGGATTTTGGAAAACTTTGTAGCGCCGTACGATGCCACAGTAATTCGACGCCTGAGAGAGGCGGGGGCGGTGTTCCTCGGAAAACTCAACTGTGACGAGTTCGCCATGGGATCCTCCACGGAAAACTCCGCATTCGGGCCAACGTACAATCCGTGGAATCTCCAGCGCGTACCCGGCGGGTCGTCGGGGGGATCCGCGGCAGCGGTTGCCGCAGGCCAGTGCTTTGCTGCGCTCGGAACCGATACGGGAGGTTCCATTCGGCAGCCTGCAGCATGTTGTGGCATCGTCGGGGTGAAACCGTCCTATGGACGGGTGAGCCGTTATGGGTTGATCGCGTACGCATCGTCGTTTGATCAGATTGGGCCAATGGCGAGAACCGTCGCTGACTGCGCCTTGGTTTTAGAGATCATTGCTGGTCGCGACCCGCGCGACGCAACTTCGGCCGCCCAGCCGGTGCCTCGCTACTCCGCAGAACTGGAACGGCCCTTGCGCGGCTTACGGCTCGCATTGCCCCAGGAATGTTTTGGCGAGGGCGTTCAGGCCGAAGTTCGAGACGCTGTGTTGTCTGCCGTGCGATGGTTTGAAAGCCAGGGAGTTGCGGTAGTGGAGACCTCATTACCGCACTCGCGGTATGCGGTACCAACTTACTACCTTGTGGCCACGGCCGAGGCGAGCTCCAACCTCGCTCGTTACGATGGCGTTCGTTTTGGTCTGCGGTTGGCCGAGGAGGCTGGGCTATTGACGATGTACGGGCGCACGCGCGCCTCGGGTTTTGGAGCAGAGGTAAAGCGGAGAATTATGTTGGGTACGTACGCGTTGTCGGCAGGGTACTACGATGCGTACTACCTGAAGGCCCTCAAAGTGCGGACCTTGGTGAGGCGTGACTTTGAAGCCGCATTTACCCGTGCTGACGTGGTCGCCATGCCCACCGCGCCCACGACGGCTTTTCGTTTAGGCGAGAAAACGGGTGACCCGCTGCAGATGTACCTTTCCGACATTTTCACCATCGCGGCAAATCTTGCTGGGTTGCCAGCCCTGTCCCTTCCCTGTGGCTTCGATCAAGAGGGTTTGCCGATCGGACTACAGTTAGTGGGCCGGCCCTTCCAGGAAGCGCAACTCTTGGCAGCGGCCCACGCGTACGAGCAGGCACATCCTTGGAAAAGCCAACATCCGTCGCTGTGAGGAAGATGGATTACGAGGCAATCATCGGACTCGAGGTGCACGCCGAATTGTTGACGGCTTCGAAGATGTTTTGCGGTTGCTCTGCGAAATTTGGGGCTCCGCCCAATCAGAATACGTGCCCGGTGTGCCTTGGTCTCCCTGGAGCCTTACCCGTGCTGAACCGGCGTGCCGTGGAGTTCGCTATCCGTGCCGGGCTGGCCACGAACTGCCGGATCGAGTTGTTCAGCCGATGGGCCCGGAAAAACTACTTCTACCCAGACCTGCCCAAAGGGTATCAAATCAGCCAGTACGAACTGCCAATTTGTGTCGGTGGTTGGCTTACCTTGGATACGGAAGAGGGGGAAAAACGCATTCGTTTGGCGCGCATTCACATGGAAGAGGATACGGGCAAAAACATCCACGACGCCCAGGTTGACGCGAGCTTAGTGGATTTCAATCGGTCCGGGGTGCCTTTGCTCGAAATCGTGTCGGAACCCGACATGCGGACTCCGCAAGAGGCCAGTGCATATCTTCGGAAGCTCCGGCAAATTCTGCAGTATCTTGAGATTTGCGACGGCAACATGGAAGAGGGCAGCTTTCGTTGTGACGCCAACGTGTCGGTGCGGCCCCGGGGTAGTGAGGCCTTGGGCACGAAAGTGGAGATCAAAAATATGAATTCCTTTCGACACGTGGAGCGGGCCATTGAGTTTGAAATTGGACGGCAGGTGCGTGCCCTGAGAGAGGGTGAGCCGCTCGTACAGGAGACCCGACTCTGGGACCCGGAGCGAGAGGTCACGCGTTCCATGAGGACGAAGGAGTACGCTCACGACTACCGTTACTTCCCGGAGCCGGACCTGCCGCCAGTCCGGCTCAATCGCGAGTGGATCGAGGCGATACGACAGTCGTTACCGGAGCTCCCCGATGCGCGCCGGTCGCGGTTCGTGCAACAATATGGCTTGCCTGCCTACGATGCCGAGGTGTTGACCTCCAGGAGGGACCTCGCGGATTATTTCGAAGCTGTCGTTGCTTCGGGTGCGTCGCCTAAAGCGGCGAGCAACTGGGTGATGGGCGACATCCTTCGGGTTGTCCGTGAACGGGAACTCGATCGCCACCTACGCATCGACCAATGGCCAGTGGCACCCAACTTTCTCGCGCAACTGATTCAGTTAATTGAGAGTGGCACGATCAGCGGCAAGATCGGCAAAACCGTTTTCGCTCGCATGCTTGAGACCAACCGGGCTCCAGAGGAAATCGTTCGCACTGAGGGGCTGGTGCAGATCACCGACGAAGGGGCGCTCCTGAGCGAAATCCAACAGGTGCTTGCGGAGAACCCAGACAAGGTGGCTCAGTATCGCAGCGGCAAGGAAAAGCTGTTTGGGTTCTTTGTCGGACAGGTGATGAAGCGCACCGCCGGCAAAGCCAATCCGCAGAAGGTGAACGAGCTCCTTCGGTCCCTGTTGGAATCGAGCTAGGGCGGGAAGGGGCTGGCCTCAAGGGATCCGGGCGGAACAAAATGTCCGATAATATGCCTTATGGGCCACAGCGGAAACGCCGGCGCGTTTCTGCTGTGAAACCGCCACACGGCTCGTTACGTTAGCCTCCGGGCGGACTAGGCCGCTAAGCGCTTGGGGCTGAGCCGGACGGAGCCTCGGCTGGGAGTAAAAACTTGGTCCAGGTACTCTCGGGCGCCGACGCGTGTTCGCGTTGAAGCTTATCGACAAGTTCGCGCGCTCTTGCCTCGTTCCCTGCCCGCAGGAAAAGCCGGGCGGCTTCGTAAAGACTTGGTGCGGTGTACGGGCCGGTGAGATTTGCCGCGCGTTCGGCGTACTTTGCCGCTTCATCGTATTGGGCCGTGCCTTCGAGCGTGAGCGCACGCGCCAGGAGAAGCTGCTGCTCGAGATAGGGAGACAACGCGGAGCCCCGCTCTGCAGTTGTAATCTTGGCCTGTGCCTGGTCGAAGCGTTTTTCCCTCAACTCGAGTTGGGCGGCGACGAGCGAGCCTAGACGTCCGGGTGCAGTGTTAGGCCACTCGCTTTGGAGCCTGTTCAAACTCTCCACGGCTTTCGCCCAATCGTTAGACCGTGTGGCGGCAAGTCCTTGAGCCAACACCTCGTTCGCGCGGCGAAGGTTGGCGGTACGGTACGCATTTACGATGCCCACAAGCACAAGGAGGGCCGCTGCTGCGCCCACGGACCACATGATTGCGGCTCGATGCATCCGAGACCACAAGAGCACTCGCTGGCCCAAGTGAACGAACTCATCTGGCTTTTTAAGATCTTTACGTCGAATCCGTGCCCGCGTCATAATTTCATGCTTGGCGGAGGGCCGCCAAGGTAAGGCTCCGAGAAGCCCCTTTTACATCTTGTACTTGAAGTCCTCGGGACTCAGCTTCTCCAAAATGTCTGCCCACTGATCCCGAGAAACGTTCGAGATGTCTGTGGTTGGCGTTTGTTCTTGGCTTTCCTGCAAGATGCTGGAACGTTCCAGTACGTGTTTTTGCACGTAAATCGGGCTTTTCGTGCGCAACGCCAGGGAGATCGCATCGCTCGGTCGCGCGTCGATTTGCAGTGTCTCGTCGCCTACCCGGAGGTGAATCGTCGCAAAATAGGTATTTTCCCTCAGGTCGCTGATTTCAATGGCTTCGACCTGGACGCTCAGCTCCTCGAGAATGTTCTTGAGCAAATCATGCGTCATGGGACGAGCCATTTTAATGCCTTCCAACTCCGTCGCCATGGCTGTGGCTTCTAGTAACCCGATCCAGATGGGCAGATTGAGCTTGTTTTCTCGGTCTTTGAGAATCACGATGGGACTCTTCGTTACTGGATCGAGGGTGAGTCCGCCGACGACCATCTCAATCGCATTTTCTAACGCCATGGCTTCTACTCGCTTTCTGCATTGTGTCCAAAAAGTCCCCGCCGCGTCAATGGCCCCGGTTAATGCACGATCCGATCGATGACCCGATAAAGCTGATTGAGATTGCGACATTCTTCGACCACATCGCAATATACTAGGTAGCGATCCATCTCACTATCGCCAAAGCCCCAGGTCAGACGGTTCTCTGGATTCAACCAGATGAGCTGCTTGGCACGTTGGCGGATGTCTTTAAGCGTCCACTCGTGGGGCAAGTTATAGTTATTCCGAGCGTCGCCAAGAATGATCACCGTGGTCTTCTTATTGACCGCCGGCAGAAAATCGCGGTGGAAGATCCGAAAGGCCCGGCCAAAGTCCGAGTGCGCGAACACATTAACGACTTGGCCACTTAAAGCCTGCTCAATGGCGGTGTGAATATCTTGCTCCTCGAACAAACGGGTGACCTCGCCAAGATCGCTGACGAACACAAAGCTGCGCACTCGGGAGTACAGATCCTGCAGCGTGTACACGAACTGAAGCATAAATCGCGACACGTTCCGGACCGAATCGGAAACGTCGCACAGTACCATGATTTGCGGCTTGTCCTTCACGCGGCGGTCGAACTCGATCCGGAACGGCACGCCACCGTACTGGAGATTTTTCCGCAACGTGTCTTTGATGTCGAAGCGACCCCGTTTGCCGCGTTTCCTTTTGACCGCGACGATGTTTTTGAGCCGTTCCGCCAGCTTGGTTACTGCCTGCTTCATCTGGCGGATTTCCTCTTCCGTGAGGTAGTAAAAACTTTTTTCCCCGAGGCGATCGAGTCGCTCGCTTTCCCGCAATGAGGGTTCTTTTTTTTCCAGTTCCTGGCGCACGAACCGTTTGATCGTGCGAGTCAGGTCCTGCAGCCGCAGGTCAATGAACCGCTGGACCTTCTGCCACTCATCCGCCGGAAGCGCGGCGGCCAGCCTTTTTTTTAACTCTTCGAGCTCGGCAGCGAGTCCCGACAAGCCGAGGGTCTGCGCCAGCATGTGAGCGTAGCGCCCCTCTTGAAAAGGTCGCTCGATGGCTTCCAAACCAATTTCCCGTGCGGCCTGACGGAGCATTTGCTCTAGACGCCCATGGTCAGCCGTAAGGAGCTGGCGGGCGAGTTCCGAAAGAGGAATTCCTAATTCCTCTAAGGACTGGGCGAGTCGGTCGAGCAAGTGCTGCAAGTCACGATCGCTCATACCGAGCGCTGACTCTGTTGCTCTCAGTTGCTCGGTGAGTTCATGCCCGATTCCCAGAAAGTACAACTGGAACAACGCGTCGAAAGTGCTTTCGTCGATGTGGCGCTTGATCAGTGTCGCTCGCAAAGCCTCCCGGAAGTCCCCTGGATTGCTCAAGCCGACCCTGGCAACTGCCACAAGGCTGTCCAAGTTTTCAGCGAGCGAGACACGCACTCCATTTTCGCGTAGCAGCTCAACAAAACGCAGAATCTTTTGTTCCATAGCGCTAGTGCACCCGAAAACCGGGTCGCATCATGAGCTACCGGCTTCGACCACTGCCAACGAAGCCGGAAAGCACGATGCGCAGCCAGGGGCCCTCAGTGCAACAAGTCTTTGTCTGCATCCGTCTCTCTGGCATGCCGCTCCGTCTTGCGGTGGCGCAGGTAATCCTTCAGTTCCTCTTGTGCTTTGCGGATGTCGCCCTCGTACTTGAGCACGGCATTCAAGGTGTCTTGAACCAGTTGCTCTTCGAGCGCATCCGCGTTCAACAACACGAGCGCTCTGGCCCAGTCCAAAGTCTCGCTGATGCTAGGAACTTTCTTGAGGTCCAATTGTCGCACCCGGTGGATGAAGTGGACAAGCTCTTCAGCCAGGCGAGGTGGAATTTCGGGAACTTTCAGCTGAACGATTTCTAACTCTTGTGCAGCAGAGGGAAAATCAATGTAAAGGTGCAGGCATCGACGTTTCAGTGCATCGGACATCTCGCGTGCGTTGTTGCTTGTCAGAACCACCAGGGGCACGTGTTTCGCCTTGAGGGTGCCTAGCTCAGGCACGCTGACCTGAAAGTCGCTGAGCACCTCGAGTAAAAAGGCCTCGAACTCTGGGTCAGCTTTGTCGATCTCGTCCACCAGCAAGACCGTAGGCTGCTCCGCCGTGATCGCGCGGAGTAAAGGCCGCGGCAAGATAAAGCGGTCGGAAAAGAAGACATTGTCCTCGCGTGCGATCCGATCGACAGCCTCACGGAGGGAACGAGCCCCACCGATTACCTCGTTGATCTTGTCCTTGAGAATTTGCGTGTAGAGCAGTTGCTTTGCGTATTCCCACTCGTACAAGGCTTTCGCTTCGTCGAGCCCTTCGTAACACTGGAGCCGGATCAGGTCACACTGCAAACTGGCGGCGAGTACTTTCGCGAGCTCGGTCTTTCCTACCCCAGCAGGACCTTCGACCAAAATCGGCTTCCGCAGGGAAGACGCCAAGTAGACCACGGTGGCAATTCGCCGATTGCAGATGTACTTGTGGCTGGCGAAACGCTCGATGACCTCGTCGATCGAGCTAAATGGTTGCGATGGGTGAGTCATGTTAGGTCGTTGGTAACACAGTGCCCTGCTCCACTCAATGAAACGTATTATAAGGAGCTTCGCGGCCATCGCCTAGATTTGGCGTGAGTACCCGTTGCCGACTATAGTCGTCATTGTGTGCACCCTTGCGGCATTTGTGGCGTGTCATGCCGAGGCTCCGTTGGTGGTTGCGGCCAACCGGGATGAGTTCTTCTCCCGGCCCACCGCAGGCCCCGCTTGGCTGGAGTCTCCCCGATCCGTGTGGCTCGGAGTCGATTTGCGTGCGGGAGGAACGTGGCTAGGGGCCAATGAGTACGGCGTGGTTGCCGGAGTCCTCAACCGCCGGGCAGCAACCTCCCCAGATCCAAGTCGCCGGTCGCGCGGAGTTTTGGTTGCCGATGTGCTTCGGTGCAAGTCAGTTGACGAGGCAATGGGGCTGGCCAAGAGTTTTGCTCCGGGCGCGTTTAATCCGTGCACCCTCTTGGTTGCAGATTTGTCGCAAGTGGTATTGCTGGCAAACGAACCAGACCGTTGGCGCTGTCGGGAGCTCGGTCCTGGATTGCACGTGGTGACCAATCGCGAAACCGAATCGCTGGAGTGCCCGCGACACGAGCGCACGGTGAGGCTTCTTTCGCCCGTTGTCCCGGTCTTGGAGGCAGGCGAATTGGAACGAGCGTTGACGATGACTCGGCAAGCTCTTAGTGACCACGGCGACAACTCGACTGCCGCTAACGATCCTTTGTCTGTTCCCTGCGTGCACACTCCTGAGTACGGAACTCGATCGTCCGCGCTATTGATTTTGGAGCCTTTGGCGGGAAGGATTCGATTGTTCCATGCGCCGGATGCACCTTGTCGAGCGCGATGGGAGGAGCTCCCTTCTCTCTCCCTCGCATCCGAGCGCTAGACTTCTGGCTGGTTCGTGATAGGGTTTCGCACCGTCATGGTTGGTGCCAGCATAGCCAGGCGGAGGTGGGTGGTGCTTGGGGTCATTTGCCTCTGCCTTGGGGGATGTGGCAGGTTTGGACGAACCTCGGCTCTGCGTGGCGAGGCTCAGGATGCGGGTCAACATGTGCCCCCTCAGGTTGCAGCACGTCTGGCCGAGTTGGAAGAGCAATTGCGGCAGCGCGAGCAGGAACTGGCGGCAACGCGCGCGGAGCTGGCAAGACTGCAGCAGCGAGCCATCGGAAAGACCTCGGGAACCTCGCAACCACCGCCAAACTTAGAGCCAGCGGAAAGCGAACAGGACCAAACACAAGGTGGTGCGGCGGCACTTGCTGCGCAGCTTGCACGAGAACGACAAGAGCGACAAGCGTTGCTGGAAGAACTCGAACGATTGCGACAGGAAGTGAGCTCCCCATTTAGTGAAAGCCATGTGCCGGAAGCCGACTACCTAGCCCTCAAGCAAGAGCTCATGGAATTACGGCGCGTGGTTCAGCAACAAGAACAACAACAGCGCGACTTGATGCTGAAACTCGCCGCGCTTCCATCTCAACCACCTGGTGACAAAGGTGGTGGTCCCGATCGAGGAACTACCCCGGAACACGTACGGCTCGCAAAAGAAACGCAACAGGAGCTTGCACTGAGCCAGCAGCGGATTGCCCAGCTCGCGGCAGCCCTGGAAGAAGCCAAGAAGCAAGGTGACCGTGCGGCTGCTTTGGCTGCGGAAAACGATTCTTTACGTTCCCAGCTTGCTGAGGAGCGCAGACGGGCGGAGGCACTGGAGGCCAAACTCAAAGTGGCGGCGCGGGTAACTGACTTGATCTTTCGCATGCGAACACAGGAGCGCGAGGGCTCCCACAAGGGATCGCCTCGATAGGGTTATTCCTCAGTTTTTTCCTCAGCGAACCAAAGCTGGGCCAATCGCGGTGGCCTCCATGCATGGAGGCGTAGGCCGCGCAGGCGGTCGCTGGACAGAAGCATCGTGCGTGGATGGTACAGCAGAACCCACGGGGCATCGTCGAGGATGCGCTGCTCGGCGAGCAAGTAGAGCTCAGTCCTCTGCGCGGGTTCGGTCGTCGATGCCGCTTGTTCCAGCAGCGCGTCAACGACCGGATTCGAATAGTACGTGTGATTATTGGCCCCGATTTGCCGCGAGTGAAACAGGACCTCGAGGAAATTGCTGGGATCGGGGAAATCGGCCTCCCAACCCAACAAAAACATGTCGATATTGGGATTGTGGCGAACGGCATCCAAAAACGGACCCCACGCAACTGGCTTGAGGCGTACACGCACCCCCACCCTCTCCCAGTCCTGTTGGAGCGACTGGGCAACCCTTATTGCCGTCTCGTCGTTCCGAAGCCAAAGCGTCGCGCGAAACCCACCTCCCAGTCCGGCAGCTTGCAAGAGTTTCAGCGCTCGTGGTGGGTCAAACGGATACGGCTCGGGGCGTTGCGGGTAGCCCGGCATGGTGGGCGGCACGATTCCTTGCGGAGGTGAAGCTCGATGGTGCAGAATCGCGATCAACTTACGCCGGTCGATGGCGTAGTTCATCGCCTGACGCACGCGCACGTCGGTGAAGGGAGGACGCGCGCAATTTAAACCCACGTATTGGGTCCGCAGCGTGTCCGCAGTCCGTAGGAGCCTCGAAAGCTTTGGATCCCGCAAAACGATAGGGATCTCTGCTGGCGGAATGATCGCGAGGTCTAGAAGCCCCGCCCGATAGCGCATCCACGCGAGGTCCTCCGGAACGCCAACAAAGCGGACGATACCCGGCAACCGCGGCTGGACGGCTCCCCGGTAGTACGGGTTTGGCTTAAGAACCAGTCGTTGCCCAGCCACTCGTTCGGCTAGGAGGAATGGCCCGCTTCCAACCGGGCGAAAATCAAAGTTCTCCCCTTCGCGGACGATGATCTCTGGGGGTACTGCTGAAGCAAACGGAAGTGCCATTTTGTGCAGGAATAAGGGGTCGGGCTGCTCGACCTCGACGGCGAGTGTGTTGTCGTCCAGCGTCACGAGTCCGGCCACTTCGCATCCGGGTTTGTCGCAGGTTCGGGCGCCGCGAATGGAAAGAAAAAAGTCGCGCCCGGGGGAACCCGTTTCCGGCGCCAGCACGCGGGTAATGGCAAAGCGAACGTCTTCAGCGTTCACCTGCCGACCGTGGGAGAACATGGCGTCGTCCCGAAGGCGAAATACGAAGCGGGTTCCGTTGGCCTCCGCTCTCCACTGTTGCGCCAACTCACCGATGATTTGTCCCTCGTCGTTGTAGTCCACAAGGGTTTCGAAAATCAGGTCTTCGAATTGCCAAGACGCTGTGTCGTAACCTCGAGCTGGATCGAGGGTCGGTACGTCATCCTTGTCCGCAACCCGAAGATATGGCCGGTACGGATCGCCCTGGTCAGGGCCCTGACAAGCGGTCAAACTGATGAGCAGCAAAAGCCACCGCCACGTCATCTCGCGTACCGGCCTTACCTTCTTCGCTGGGTGCATCCGTGCGCGATGAGCTGAAAGGCTGCCACGGCGTACGTGAGCATCAGCCCTGGAAACAGCATCAGCCAGGGAGCAATCCGATAATAAGCTTGGCTCTCGCTGAGCATCCGTCCCCAACTTGGGGCGGGTGGTGGTACGCCCAAGCCGATAAAGCTGAGACCCGCATCCACCAGCAAAGCATGGCTCGCCGTGATTGCGGCCAACGTTAATAGTGTAGGCCAGAGTAACGGCAGAATGTGTCGTAACAAGATGCGCGTGCGACTGGCGCCAAGCCCCCGGGCAGCGGCGACATGGGTGGACTGCGCAATCGACATGACTTCCGCGCGCACGGTTCTGGCCGTGGTCGTCCAACCAACGGCGACGATTACAAGGAGTAACACCGTGCTGCTTGGCTCGAAGAGCGCCGCTACGCCGATGGCGAGAAGGAGCATGGGAAAAGATAGAACCACGTCTGTGCTGCGCATGAGCACTTGATCGACGAAGCCTCCGAAGTAGCCCGCAAGCAAGCCAATCCAGGTACCAGTCACGACACTTCCAATGGCTGCGCACGCGGCGATGAACAAAGAAAGTCGCGCCCCGTAGATTAAGCGACTGCACACATCTCGACCCAGCTCGTCTGTACCGCAGGGATACCGAAGCTGTGGAGGCCAAGGTTCACCAAAGGATGGCGCTGCCGGCTGAACGGGATCGGGGAGCGGCAACACCGGTGCTCCAATGGCAACGAGGGCCAGGGCCAGGATCATGGCGAAGCCAACCCTCGCGCTCCACGCCACCGTTGCCCTACCCTTCCCTGTTAACTGTCCGCACGTACGCGGGGGTCCACCCAAGCGTACGAAGCATCGACGCAAAAATTGACCACCACGACGACAACCGCCGCAAATAGCACCGTACCCATCAACATGGGCAGGTCTTGATTGAAGACGGCTTCGACCGCAAGGCGGCCCAATCCGGGCCAATTGAAAACGGTTTCCGTAAGGGTCACCCCGCCTAGGAGCCCTGCCAAGTCCAGACCTAAGAGAGTGAAGACGGTTAAAAACGCGTGTCGTAGAGCATGCCGCAGGACGATGCGCGAGCGCGGAAGGCCCTTAGCCTTGGCCGTTCGGATGAAGTCCTCTCCCATGACCTCCGACAGCCGGGTCATCACGATTCGAGCGTAGCTCGCGGCCAGGCCCAGCCCGAGTGCACAGGCCGGAAGCACGACACCGGAGGAGCTGAACCCGCCGAGAGGGAACACGGGGAGGCGATAGGCAAAGAGATAAAGCAGAATGAGGCCTAGCCAAAAGGTGGGCATCGCCAGACCAAGGAAAGACAGAGTGAACACCAACCGCGACGATTGTGGCCAAAGGCTCGGTAGGCAACCCAGTCCTACGCCAAGTGCGGCGCCCAGGGTCCACGCCGTCACGGCAAGGAACGCGGTTGCTGGCAAGCGATCGAGGAGCGCGCTGACCACGGGCTCGCGGGTGATGTACGACCGCCCGAGGTCTCCTCGGGCTACCCTACTTACGTACCGCGCGTATTGCAGGAGGATGGGCTGATCGAGGCCAAGCTCCTTTCGGATCTGCTGAAGAGTTTCTGGCGAGGCCTTCGGCCCCGCGATGGCCGCTGCGGGATCTCCGGGTAACAACTGCGTCAACGCGAAGGTGAGGAAACTGACGCCGAGCAAAACCACCAACGCCGACACACCCTTCAGCACGACATAACGGAGCATCGTAGAGCGTCCTCTCCTTCTCCGATAAAGTTAAATTGAGGGCAATACGGGAGCGGGTCGAAAGCGCAAGAGTGCGGCCCCAAATCTGGGCAAACACGGAAACTCGCGGCAAGAAGAGCTTGTTTCTGATGTTGGAGTTTGACACAGAGGGAGCAATCAACGAAAAGCATATTTTCGGAGACGTTGCGTGGTGTAAGAGGCTAGCGGTCTTGGCGGCAATTGGTTCGAAACGGAGAAAGCGCCGTCGCGGACAACGGCTCGAGTTGTTCACTACCGGCCAGGCTGGCCGGGTTTTGGGAATCCCCTCAGCGCGCGTGCGACGCCTGGTCACACTGTGCAATCTACACGTCCACCGTCGCGGGCGCAGGTATCTACTGGCGTTTCGCGACATTGCGTTGCTTCGCCAGGTCATTCGTCTGAGCAATCAGACCCGAACGGCCCGTGAGCTGCGAACGGTCATCGAGGCGTGGAAGAATCAGGGATGGGATTGGAAGATAGAGGGCACCGCGCGCCTTCGATCGGACACCTTGGGTCTCGTCGTCGAGGAAGGCAGTGCCTACCGAGAGTACACGGGCGGACAACTGCTCCTACCCTTCCCTAACCTGGTCGAACGGAGACGCCGCGAGGGCGCTGTCGTAAAAACGCTGGACGATTTCCGTGAACCTCGTGCGCAAGCGTGCGCAGAAGAAGAGGAGGATTCAGCCGAGAGGTGGTATTCGCTAGCGATTGCCCGCGAAGAAGCTGGCGACTTCGAGGGCGCGCGGCAAGCATACTTGGCGGCATTGCGCTTCGATCCGAACTTATCCGACGCGTGTGTCAACCTGGGCCGCCTCGCACACTATGAAGGATTCGTGGAGCGTGCGGCAGAATGGTACCGTCGTGCTATGGCAATTGCACCGGACGACCCAATTGCCCATTACAACCTGGCTATTGCTCTGGAGGATTTGGGGAACCTTCCCGCAGCGGTGGCCGAATATCAGCGGGCACTAGAATGCGATTGGGAGTTTCCCGAAGCGCACTTCAACTTAAGCCGCCTCTTGCGCGCTCTCGGTCAACAGCTTGCTGCAATGCGACACCTAAGGGTGTACCGCCAGTTGACCGGGTCGTATCGCTAGACGGGGACGCGGAGGGACCTGGAGCCCGCAAGCGGCGCTCATTCGTAGTGGCAAACAGCGCACGCCTCTTCTCGATGTCCAATCAGGGGCGGGTCGTTGTTTGGATCGGCGTCTTTATAGAGGGCGACACGCTGAGCGGCGGTCGCCAAGCGCTGCTCAGCGATATGCCGAAATCGCCACGGTTTCCCGTTGCCTAACGATGAGAAGTCTGCGAGCGCAAGTCGGTAAAAGCCTTGAGCGCGGCTCAAGTCTCCGGCCTTGGCAAACAAATCTCCAAACAGCACCAAAGAGCCTTCGATGTTGTGGGGAGCTTTGCCAGCGTTGCCGCAAATCGTGGGCTGGGTGAACGGTGAGCAAGCAGCGTTGAGCGGATCTCCCAAGTATTGCATCGCTTCCGCAAATAGGGGGCTGTCCGGTGGGACGACAAAGGGGACAGTCCCGATGAAATCGAAGGTGTTAAACTCGGGATAGAGAGCAATCGCGGCGCGAAGTTGTTCGAGTCCCAGCTCCTGGAGCCTCGCATTCTTCTCGACAACGCCTCGCATGTACGTTGCGGCAGCACGAAAACCAGGGATTCGACGGTCATCGGGTACGAGCTCCACTGCGCGATCGAGGGCTCTCTGAGCCCGGAGGATTTCCTCCCGCTCGAACTGAGTAGCGTTGTGATAGTCAATCACACTTTGGGCAAATCGGAACATGTGCATCATGCCAAGCTGAAAATGTGCGATTCCGTTGTCCGCGTCGAGTTGCACCAGCCGGCTGAGAACATCGACGGCTTCTTGTGCCCGGTCGCTGCGTCCCAAGAGTGTGTCGTAGAAGGCTTCCTCCCCCAGACGCGCGAGTTCCGCCTTGTTGTAACTGCCCGTCGCCTGCTCGCCGTCAGTCCCGCAAGCGGAAAGAACCGCTAAAAACACTACAACAATCGCCCCAACCGAATTGTACATACGCCTTTGGATAAGGCGAAGCTGGCGACGAAACAATAGCTTTTTGTTGCGGTGGCCTCTGGGCGTGGAGCAAACTTAGTGCGGGAACTACCCAGGTAGCCAAGCACCAACCGATCTTCACAACGTCAGGGCTTACCCCCGCGCAACAAGCTCGTAGCTTCTTCGCGCCCGAGCGCGCGAGTGACGCGACGCTTAATACGCCACGAGCCCTCCTGCCGGGAGAAATCCCAACGATTGAAGCTCAGGCGCCACAGGGTCACTCTGTCATCGTCTTCTAAGACGTAAAGACGTGAATAGCCGCGAGCAGTGGCACGGTCACCCTGCACGCTGATGACCACCGGTCCGATGGTATGAGCACTCGCCACCATCATGGGGTTATCCCGTTGGCCAATGATCGTGGCAACGATTTCGTCCCTTCCTTCAATCCGCAGCTCATCGAGTTCGTAGACCGCATCCGCGGTAAACATGGACAACAGGGACTCCGCATCGCCGCGGTCGGCAGCAAAGCCATACTCGGTGAGCAAATTGTGCAAAGCGAAGGTATCCTCGAGCGTCTGCAAGCGCTCTTCTAGTTTCTCGGGATCGTTCATGATCACGCTACTCCCTTGGCCCTTGGTCCTCGGGCTGCCACACAGGCAAGACCACGACCTCGTTGAGTCGCTCGAATGCCACCCGGACCGGCATCCCAAAGTGAACCTCTTCGGGGCGGCAGCACACTAAGTAGCTGACCAAACGTGCCCCTTCTTCCGTTTCCACAATGGCGAGGATCAACGGTAGCCGACGGTGAAAGGCGGCCAAGAAGGGCTCGTAAGCAACGACGTAGGAGAAGACCGTTCCCCGTCCCGATGCTTCGAACCACTCCAACTCGGCCTCGCGCCAGTAAAGGGGCTTGGGTGGCCAGTGGAGACGGCGACTGGCCTTCTCGCGTTGCAGCATGAGCCGGCCTTCCCGTGCGCCCTCCCAAAATGGTCGCATGACCGGGTCCTCAAGGTCAGGGAGCGGATAATCTGGGTGAAGTGGATGCTTGCTCTCTAGAAAAACCGGGCTACGATCGGCCAACAGTCGTTTCCTCCTTTGTCGCCTTGCGTACCCGAAATGCTATCTCCCCATTTGCTCCGTGCCTCTGCCCTGCTCCCTCCCAATGCGCGGTTTGGCTTCCCCCAGCGTCGTCTGCGCCCGCACTTCTTTGTTGTTCCTCTGAGGCGAAGCGAATCACCGTTGGGCGAGGACGGCGGGGAATGGGTCTGAGTGTGTCCCGGAGAGTTCGTCGGATAACTTCGAGCTCACGCTCGGCCGGGCGGCACTCCAAAACCACGCGAATGCCAGGGTCGTGAGGTCCGCGCTCAAGGTGAAAACCGAAAACAATACCCAGCCTCCGTAAAGTGGGCAGCAATGCTTGTTCAATCTCTCGAACGCGTTCGCTCGGAAGCTGCTGCCCGTCGGTCTGAAAGTGGGTGTGGATGAAACTCTGCCACTCGTCGATGATGCGCATAGAGCACGTTTGCACTTCCAGCTTCCTAGTCGCCTACCACTTTGCGGGCGAAAAATTCTTTAAAGCCTTTTGCCTCCAAACAAAAGTGGGTCGTCCAGTCACGGAGCAAACACCGAGTCCAGCAAAAGCCACGCTACCCCATGGATGACCGACAACCTGCGCGGGTGAAGCGCCTTTCTCCGTTCGAGTAGCGAAAGTCGCAGCCGGAAACAGCGGATCGCCCGCATCAGGTGAGCAGCGCCAGTGCAAGCAGGGCGGCCAACACAGCCACGACCCACCAAGCACGCCGAACCCCGCCCGTTGCGGTGTAGGGATTCCAGGAACGGACAGTTCGCCCGATGACGAACGGAGGACCAGCGCTTCTTGCGCGTGGAGTTCGCCTTTTTCGTTTTCCCTCGCGCGGCGTCCGGTCCATGATTGCACCCCGGTTTGGAGACACAGCTCACGAAGGTAGTTGCTCCTTTCGACTCTCCTATGCCGCGATCGAAAGGGCGAGGCAACCATTGGCTACCCCATCCAATGCTGGGGGTGGGCGACCGGTTTTTCCGCCGGCTGCCGGCCCATCTAGCGGGAGAAAGGCAGCCCCTCAGTCCGGACTTCGTAAAATCATGGCACTCGTTGCTACCCCGGCAGCTCCTGTAACTAACACGGCCCGACAGTCTGGCACTTGATTCCAAGAGGTACCACGAATTTGCCGTACACCTTCGAGAATCAGGTTGAAACCGTGGACATAAGCTTCCGACAGCCCGCCACCGGAGGTCAGGACGGGCAATTCTCCACCGATCTCTATCCGCCCACCCTCGGTAAACGGGCCGCCCTCTCCTCGCCGGCAAAAGCCGTAGTCTTCTAAACCCATAATGACGAGCGGCGTGAACGCGTCGTACAGTTGGGCGCAGTCGATGTCCTTTGGGGTCAACTCTGCGCGCTCCCACAGCAGGCGGGCACAGAACACTGCGGTGGTCTCCATATCTTTCGTGTTGTTGTAGTTGGCCAGATGGACGGGATTGGGACCACTAGCCTGGGCAACGGAATGCACGAGGGCCGGTTTTTGCCGTAGGTCCCGGGCGCGCTCTGTGGAAGTCACGACGCATGCCAGAGCGCCGTCTGTTTCCAGGCAACAATCGTACAGGCAAAGAGGGTAACTGATCATGCGGCTGCTGAGATAGGTGGGTAAGTCCAAGGGCCGGCCACGCATCATGGCAAAAGGGTTCTTCTGCGCGTGCTTCCGCGCCGCAATGGCAACATTGGCAAAGTGCTCTCGCTTGGTGCCATAAAGATACATGTGGCGGTGAGCGTAGAGTCCAATGATGTCCACGGGGCGGATCAGTCCCCAGGGTAGGTATAGCGACTTGTCATCGCGGGCGACGCCCCGCTCTTGAGCCCAGGGCCGAGAGGTCTTGGCTCCGCGGTTGCGGGCTCGATGGCAAACGACCACCGATGCCAGGCCCGTTGCGATTGCCGCGGCAGCGTGCATGATGGTTGCGGCGGAAGCCCCACCTCCGTAGGAAATCTTGTCCCACCACCGCAGATTCTCCACTCCTAGCCGGCGGGCAATGGTGACCTCGTGAGTGGCCTCCATTTCGAACATGCTCATGCCATCCACGTCGCGAGCACGCAGTCCAGCGTCCTCCAAAGCCAACTGGATGGCCTCGACCGCTGTGTCGGCAATTGGACGACCGATGTCCTTGGCGAACGGCAGGTGACCAATCCCAACAATGGCAACCCGATCCCGAATCCGCCGAAACAGATCACGGTCGAGGGAATCGCCTGCACCTGCAACCATGGCTGCCGACAACCTCCACGGATTCACCCTGTGTCCGCTTTGGGTGACACCCACCACGCGCTACGTCGGGTCCACAAACCGGGGCGCTCGTTTCTCCAGGTTCGCGTTCACAGCCTCGATTTGATTGGGTTTGCCAATGAGGGAGAGTTGTAATTGCTGTTCCAGGTTCAGTCCTTCAGGTATCGACACCATCGTGGCGTCGTTCCAAAGGCGCTTTGCGGCTCGAACCGCATCTGGGGACCGAGCAGCGATTTCCCGGGCTAGAGCCATGGCTTCTTCGAACGGGTCAGGTGCGCAGCGCGTGGCGAGCCCGAGCTGCACGGCCTCCTCTCCCCGGACAACACGCCCCGTAAAGGTCAGCTCCTTGGCCAAGTCCAGCCGCATCAATCGTCGTAGCGTTTGCGTGCCACTCATATCGGGAATGAGCCCCCACTTGATCTCCATGATGGAAAGCTGTGCGTCCGGCGCTACGATGCGCAGGTCCGCGCCGAGCGCGATCTGTAAACCACCGCCAAACGCCACACCGTGCACCGCGGCAATCACCGGCACGGGGATTTCCTGCCAGACCCAGGCCACATGTTGCGCCAGGTTCCCAATGCGGCCCTCGGGGCGGTTCAAGAGTTCTTGCCCCCCAGAGCCCGCAGCCATAGCTGCGAAGGAGCCAAAATCGAGGCCCGAACAAAATGCCCGCCCGGCTCCCCGCAAGATGACGCTCCGAAGCGAGTGGTTGCCCTGTAAGGCTTCAGCAGCCTGGGCAATTGCCCGGAACATTTCCAGATCCAAGGCGTTGAGTTTCTCCGGCCGATTTAGGGTGACAATGGCAACCCCGTTGTCGAATTCTGTGACAACTCGCTCACTCACGGTTTCTCTCCTTTCCTGGGCGAGTGCTCGCATAGCTGCGCGGGAAAAGAAAGCACGCCCGGTGCGCTACGGCGTGCTCGCAGAGGTTACTTGACGAACAAACGTTCATTGGCTTAGGCAAGCGAGCCATGACACCAAAGCGGAAAGTGCCGATCAAGCCAGGTTACTTTACCATTCCCGAAGATCCCCAAGAACCGCCAAGGCTATTGGGGAGCCGCTGCGAACGATGTGGGGAGCACTATTTCCCACGGCGCGCCATTTGTGCGAAGGCAGAGTGTCTGTCGGATCAGCTGGTCGATGTGGAGTTGGGGCCGCAGGGGACTTTGTACAGCTTCACGTTTGTTCACATGCCCCTTTTCGGATCCAGTAACCTCGAACACATGGACGGCTATGGCGTTGGCCAGATTGATCTCCCGGAAGGTCCTCGCGTGCAGCTCCCGTTGGCTGGCCGTAAGGAAGACTACTTCATTGGCCAGCCCTTGGTCGCCGAGTTGGACAAGATGCGGGATGAGGGGGACGCGGAGGTCGTGATCGTTCGGTTTCGTCCAGTGGGGGGAAAGAAATGAGGGATGTCGCGGTTCTCGGTGTGGGGATGTACCGCTTCGGTATGTGGGATGTGCCGAACGCGGTTATGGCACGGGAGGCCGGATTGGCGGCCTTGCGCGATGCAAATCTGTCGTTTCGCGACGTGCAGGCGGCTTACGTAGGCCACATTTTCGCCCCGGTGATGAGCGCGGTCCGGGTGATGAAAGAGTTTGGCCTCACGGGTCTGCCGGTGCAGCATGTGGAGAACGCCTCGGCCACTGGGTCGGCAGCTTTTCGTGAAGCTTGCCTCCAGGTGGCGTCCGGAACCTATGACGTGGTGATGGTGCTGGGCTTCGACAAAATGACGACCATGATCCAGCAATCGACCCAAGGTACGGCGCCGGAAAACATGGAGGACGCAATCTTGCCTGCGGCGTTTTTTGCCCTCTGGGCTACGCGCCGTATGCACGAGCGCGGGATGAAGCCGGAGCACTTGGCGAAGATTGCGGCGAAGAATTGGAACAACGGTGCGTTGAACCCAATGGCGCAACGTCAGCCGCAAGAGCCGATGACACCCGAGCGGGTGCTTCGTTCCCGGATGGTTGCCTGGCCGCTGACCACCATGATGTCTTGCCCGATGGGAGATGGGGCTGCATGCGCCATCGTGGGGCGTGCGGACTTGGCGAAAAAATTGCGCCCGGACAGGCCGGTCGTGCGAGTGGTTGCGTCTGCCTTGCAGACGGAGAAATATGCCCCAGGCCACCTATTCATGGGACCGGTCGTGGGTCCCGCGCAGATGACCGTCGACACGGCAGCACAGGCCTACAACGAAGCCGGGATCGGTCCGGAAGACCTGGACCTCGTGCAAGTACACGACGCGTTTGCCATCGAGGAGCTCGAATATTACGAGCTGCTCGGGCTTTGCAAACCGGGCGAGGCAGAGAAATGTATCGAGGAAGGCCACTTTGAGCTGCACGGTCGGCTGCCGGTTTCTACCGACGGTGGGCTCATCGCCCGTGGCCACCCCGGGGGGCCTACGGGGCTAGCGCAGATTTGGGAAACGAGCTTACAGTTGCGAGGCGAGGCAGGAAAACGCCAGGTCGAAGGCGCCCGCATTGGTCTTTGCCACATGATGGGTGGCGGCAGCGTCTGTGTCATTCATATTCTTCAGCGGGACTAGGGCAATGCCCGTATTCTGGGGAATAGTGCCGGCAGAGCGACCGGTGCGACGCGACACCCTGGTACGGATGCAACAAAACCTCCCACCGCACACGTGGCGTCGGCCTGACCGGCCACTGGTTCGTGCCGGTGTGACCGGCAGGGGAAATGACTTGCTCGTCCTAGCTTGGACGGCGCAGATGCTCTCCATGGAGCGAGCGGCGGGGGTTCGTTTCCTACAACGCGCGGGTGTACAGCGCGGCCATCGTGTGGCCAACACATTGCCGGGCGCGCTGGCAACCCCCGGAAGCCTTTTGCTGGGTGACGTCGTTGAGGATATCGGCGCGCTCGACATTCCCTTAGGTGCGATTACGAGTGCACAAGCGGCAGCGACCGCATGGGAGCTGTTGCGCTTGGTGGAACCACGCGTGCTCGTGTTAGAAACGACGAGCGCAGCGACGTTTTTTGCAGCGATGCCCTGTCAACGGGAGTGGTTTTTGGACACGGTCGTTTGGCTCCATCGTGAGCCGCCAGATACTTGGCCGACTTTGCCTGAAAACGTCCGGGCCAAGCAAACGATGCACTGGCTCACCGTCCCGGAGGTCCAATGCTTTTTCGCCTACTCTTGTGACGGAGGCCATTTTCATGTCGATGAGTGCTTGGGTGTGCGAGTGGTCGAGTCTGCCGGTTCCACGGACACCGCGTCAGGCCTCCTGGAAGTTGCGTGGGACGACCCGGAACAAGGAACGCTTTCTTACCTCGTACCGTGGGCAATCAAACGAGACTCTCAAATATGCCCTCTAACAGGACAGCAGGCAATTTGCCTGCTGGAATCCCCGCCTCTGTGCGCCGCTCCTAGCTAGGCGGGGTTCGAGCAAGGAGGTTACAAGGGCCAATGGACCTGCGCCTAACTCCATCCGAAGAAGCTTTCCGCCGTGAGGTTCGTACGTGGTTGGAACGGAACCTGCCGCCTGGGTGGGGGACACCCAGCTACCGCCCGCCGCGTACGCCTGAGGAGCAGGTTACCTTTGCCCGTGAGTGGCAGAGAAAACTTTTTGAGGGAGGTTGGGCTGGCCTTACCTGGCCCAAAGAGTACGGCGGACGCGGTGCCACCGTGATCGAACAACTCATTTACAACGAGGAGTACGCTCGCTTCGCCGCACCCGACATCTTGTGCCTGAAAATTGGATTGAGTTTAGTTGGTCCGACCCTGATCGCTTGCGGCACAGAGGAGCAAAAGCGCCGCTTCCTCGCGCCCATCTTGAGGGGTGAGGAAATTTGGTGCCAAGGTTTTTCGGAACCCAATGCTGGATCGGACTTGGCATCGGTTCGTACACGTGCCGAACTGTGTGGCGACGAGTTTGTGGTTAACGGCCAGAAGATTTGGACCAGCGTGGCCCGGTACGCCGACTGGTGCATGTTGGTGACCCGCACCCGCTTCAGTGAATCGAAGCATCATGGCCTGACTTTTTTGCTCGTGGACATGAAAAGCCCGGGGATCAGTGTTCGGCCCCTGCGGGAGATGACGGGCGAGGCCTGGTTCAACGAAGTATTTTTCGAGGGCGTGCGTGTCCCACGGTCAAACGTCGTCGGGGAAATTGACCGAGGTTGGGATGTCGTTCTCACCACACTTGGGCACGAGCGAGCCGGCACCACCCCTCACGTGCGGTTACAGGCGGAGGCACGACGGCTGGCACGCTTGGCGCGCAGTACGTCGGTCGGAAAGGAGACGGCAGCCTCGAATCCGCTGATTCGCCAAAGGGTTGCTCAATCGTGGATGGAAACTCATATCTTGCGCCTGAGTGCGTATCGTAACGTAACGCGTTTGTCGCGCACGGGAATACCGGGACCGGAGGGATCGATTTTAAAGCTGTTTTGGAGTGAGCTGGAACAGCGGCTGAAAGACACTGCATTTGAGATACTCGGGATGCGAGGGAACTTAACGGAAGAAGACCGGTGGTGCGCCGATGGAGGTTTTTGGTGTCACGAGTTGTTGTGGTCGCGCTCTGCGACCATTTATGCGGGCACATCGGAGATTCAGCGAAACATCATTGCACAACGCGTGTTAGGACTGCCCCGGGGGTAATGACTGGCCGCTTGGCCGTTTCGCTGTGTGAGGTAAACCACAGATCGAAGTACCGTGCCGTGCAGTCGATCTTTCCTCAATTTTGTTCGCTTTGTGGGCGACCTTTGACGAACGTTGTCGGTGGTGTTGGCGTGCATTGCCCCACCTGCAACCACGTGCACGCCCGCAATCCGACAGTCGGTGTTGCCGTGGTGTTGCTGGAGAATGGGCGTGTCTTGCTCGTGCGGCGCGGCCGGGGGCGCTTTGCAGGATTGTGGTGCATCCCGTGCGGCCACGTGGAGTGGGACGAGGAGGTGCGCGATGCCGCCCGACGGGAGATGAAGGAAGAAACCGGGCTTGAAGTCGAGATCCTAGGTGTGTGTGACGTACGCTCCAACTTCCACGACCCTGCCCGGCAAACAGTTGGAGTCTGGTTCTGGGGGCGAAGGACTGGCGGCGAACTCGTAGCAGGCGATGATGCCAGTGAGGCAAGCTTTTTCCCGCTGGTGGCCCTCCCGGAACTGGCCTTCCCTACTGACCGCGAACTTCTTGCAGACATTCGAGCTGGACGATTGCGTCTTCCTCCTGGTGAGCCTGCGTAATTCCCTAGGGTGGGCAAATTTTATAAGCCACGCTCGAGCGCCCGTTGAGTAAACTCGTCGTCACTTAGGCCGGTATCGTAGGTGACTTTTGTGAAATCCACGACCGTTCGGCTGCCGGTAGTTTCGTTGCGCATCTCCATGCGAAACGGAGTGGGAATTGCTCCCACGCGCCGAACATCTCCGAGGACCAGGGTCTTCACTACCTGCCCCCCTTTATCGACCAGCTCGTACTTGCGAACGATCAAATCTTTCGTGTCGATCCAAGTACGCACCTTGGCATAACTGAGATCCTTGCCGGTGGGTGTGAACTCTAGGACGTGGCAAGGAGTCCCGTCGAATTCTTCGTCCCGAACGAACTCGGCCCGGGCTTCCGTATCGTCCCAATCCAGAATTTGGGTGATTACGGCTAAATCCTCATAGCTGAAGTCGGTGCCCACAAAACTCTCACGTTTTGCCGCCCCACTGATTTGCCGGATCTTGCCGAGCTCCGGGAGGTACAGCCACTGCTCATCTTTGCCCTTAGGATCCGCCCACTGAAGCATGCCAACTCCACGAACATCCTCTGGGGCGGAGAAGAAAACGATGGAACGGGTTCGGTCCTGCTCGTACTTTTTAAGCTTGATGAGGAGCTCGCGCGACCGCTCTCCCCCGCGGCGATCCACGATTTTCAGCTTGAGTTCCTGTGTCCGATCGTTCCACTTCCGTTCGCCATCTGCCAGCTTTCGTGCTGCTTCGAGGATTGCGCGTGCCCGATTTGCGTCGTCAGCGTAAGCAACGAGCGGGACGCACTGAGGTGCAAGTAGCAGCCAGACGTAGAGCCAGATTCGTACGTGCCGATCGTTCATTTTCCCTCCCCGCAAAATTTTATTTTGTCTCGGTGCCATAGCCCTGCACCCAAAGCAACCCTGTATAGACATAGTGCAGCCCGGAGAGCGTTGTTGTCCCGGCAGTGACATACCAAAGAGCCTGATTGAACGCAGTCATCGGCAGGTCCGGGCGGGCGAGCGTGAGTAGAGCGAATCCGATGGTGAGCATACCGAAAAAGGTGTTCACCTTGCTGATGCCCGATGGAGCGACTTCCATTGGTTTGGCGAAGAAATAAAGAGCAAGGTAGCCGGCAAGAATGACCACGTCGCGCGTTGCGACGAGGATGAATAGCCACACTGGTAGCACGCCGTACCAAGTGAGGCTCAAAAACGAGCTCACCACCAAGAGCTTGTCTGCGAGAGGGTCCAAGCTGGCGCCAACGGCACTCTTGCTGTTCAGTGCTCTGGCCAGCGCGCCATCTATTGCATCGGTGATTCCAGCGAGAAGAAATAGCGCCAAAGCGGCGGCGTAGTGTCCGCCGGTGAGGAAGATGAGAAAGGCAGGCACGGCTACAATTCGAGCTAGGGTGAGGAAATTCGGCAGCGTGAGCATCGCGAGGCGACGTGTCGTCTATCGCGGCGGAGTTACGCCCGCAAGACTCGGAATCGCCGCCACCCTTGGCCTTGCGTGTACGCGGAGCAGCGCTAAGCGGGTTGTCTCTCTTCGGTGAGCCCTCGGGCTGTTGACCAGTTGGCTTTAAGGGAGGAGACCGTGTCGGAAGAAAATGCGCGACAGCGATTCCGGGCAGCGCGAATCTTGTTAGTCGAGGACAACCCTGACGACGTCGAGTTAGTCAAGCGGGCTTTGCAGCGAGGTCATGTGGATAATCCTTTAACGGTCATGAACAATGGCCGTGAAGCGTTGGATTTCCTCTTACGAGAAGCAGGCCGGCTCGACATGCCCCCGTTCGACCTACTGCTGCTCGATCTGACGCTGCCTGGGTTGGACGGGAGAGTCCTATTGCAGGAGATGCAGGCGGACAAGCGGCTCCGCCGGATGCCGGTTATTGTGCTGACGGGTTCGGTCCGCGAAGAGGATTGGATTCGTGCTTACAAAACCGGAGCGGTTGCATTTTTGAGGAAGCCGTTTGAGCTGGAACGCTTTCTTGCCACCATTGGCGACTTGTACGGCTACCGGATCTTGATCGTGAAGGACGAGAGCCTGTGAGTGTGGCATTTTCAAAGCCGTGGCGCTCGAAGCGCCGGGTGCGGGTTCTTGGGGATGTGCCGATGCGCCTGCTTTGCGTCCCTGTCCCAGCTTGGACACATAGTTTCTATCGGATGACTTGGTTACAACGTCCCCAGAACGCCATTGCCAGTTGTAGGCATTCTGCGTAACGTTGAAAATCGGTCGGCTTGGTGATGAACGCGTTTGCGCCTGCCCCATAGGCCTCGCGAATTTCGGCAGGGTCGTCGGAGGAGCTCAGAACTACGGCGGGTATGTACCGCAGAGCAATCTCCCGGCGAAGGAGACGGAGAAACGTGATTCCATCCAGTTGAGGCATCCGCAAGTCCACGAAGACGACCACTGGCAAACCGGAGTGGCTTGCAAAGGGATCGGCCGCGAGCTGTTGCAATCGCGCGAGCGCAGCCCGGCTGTCCCGGTGCCACTCGAGGGCGCTCTCTAACCCCGTGTCCTCCACCAAGACTTTCAGCAACTCCCACTCAGCTGGGTCATCGTCCACCAGCATGATGGGTGCCTGGTGAGGCCAATTGCCTAACGTTGCTGCCCGTGAAATTTGGGGCACAGGTTGGTTGTGGCTTGCTGTTGCAGGAGCTGGCGGTCGAGACATGGTGGAGTTGTCCAAGCCCAGCGTAGGTAAACCCAAGCGCAGGTGCAGCCACCGTGACTTACGCGCTTCGAGCTCAGCAAAGGGGTAGTGGTCGAGGATCGTGCGAGCGATGCCAAGCTCGATTGCGGCCTGGCCCTTCAGAACTGGCCCTTCGTGGTTGCCGTTAGGCTCTTCGCCGTCGAGAATCCAGTCGAGCCCCACCTCGCCTGGAAAGGCATTTCCGCGTATGTGGACGCTTCGAAGCTTTGCCTGTGAGTGCAGGCTTTCCGTGTATTGGCAAAGTGTTTCCACCAAAAGGCGGAAGTGCCGGGCGTCCCACCCGTGGAGGTCAATGTCCAGTTCCCTGTCTTCGATTCGGATCGGAGTTTCGGCTTCAAGCCTCGTGGTACAGACCTCTATGATCGTGGGAAGTATCCGAAACGATTCAGATACTACTGGTGGCTGTAGCGCTCGGGCTAAGCGAGTCAGAGAGTCGCTTTGAAGTTCCAAACGCCGTGCATTTTCTCTGATGCGATCCAGGTAGCGTCGCGCATTTGTGGGAAGGTTGGTGTACATGTCCTCTTGCAAGGCTTGCGCGAAGCCCGATACCGCTCGGATGGGGGCACGGAACTCGTGCAAAAATTCGCAAAGAATTTCTGCCAAGGCTTGGGATTCCATCGCGCAGCCTGTCAACGGCAAGACGTCGGCTTTGTCGAAGTTACCTTTAAGCTGCCTGCCTTTTGGAGAAGAGGCAACCAGAAAGTCACCTCACCTGCTGGGAAAGCGCGAACTCAGTGGTTCACGCTTCCGTGCAAAGAGTGTTTCCGCAACTGCCCGGCGAGTTTTGGGGGCACGAAGGCACACAGCTCAACGCTGTCCGCCGAATAATGCTCTTCGACAATCCGCCCGAGTCGGCGGACTCGCGCGACTAAGTCGCCGCGATGCAAAGGAAGCTGAACACGAACCTCCTCGAAGAGCGTCATCAGCTTTTCCTCGATGCAGTGAAGGAGTTGTCCCAAACCCTCTCCCGTACGGGCCGAGACGAAACAAGCCGGCGAACCAGGCGGAACAAACGGCGGATCACGGACCAAGTCAATTTTATTGAAGACGAGGATCCGTGGTTTGTGGGCAACTTCCAGCTCGCGTAAGACGGATTCCACCACTTCTTGCTGGTGCGCCATCATTGGGTGGCTTGCATCCACGACGTGCAGTAACAGGTCCGCGGTTTGTACCTCCTCGAGCGTGCTTTTAAATGCGTCGACAAAACCGTGTGGCAGTTTGTGGATGAAGCCGACGGTGTCGACCAGTAACGCGGTCATCCCCGCGGGAAGGCGGAAGTGGCGGACCATCGGGTCCAGCGTTGCGAAGAGTTGATCGGCCACCAGGGCGTGTGCAGCCGTCAACTGGTTCATCAAGGTCGACTTGCCCGCGTTGGTGTAACCAACGAGTGCTACGACGGGAAGCGGAACGTCGGAGCGACTTTGCCGGTGGATGTGCCGGGTCCGAGCAACCTCGCGCAAACGACGCCGCAAAACGGCTACGCGCTCCCGCACTTTGCGTCGATCCACTTCCAGTTGCGTTTCGCCGGGCCCGCGCGTGCCGACTCCGCCACCAAGACGGGAGAGGTGTTGCCACTGCCTGGTCAGACGCGGCAGCAAGTACTGGAGCTGCGCCAGTTCCACCTGAAGCTTCCCTTCCAAGCTACGGGCACGCTGTGCGAAGATGTCTAATATGAGTTGGCTTCGGTCGATTACCTTGATCCCCAGCGCAGTTTCTAAGTTTCTTTGCTGTGCAGGGGCGAGTGATTCGTCGAAAATCACAACTTGAGCCTGATTTTCCCAAGCGTAGCGTCGGACTTCGTCGACCTTGCCGGAGCCAATGAACGTAGCCGGTTGCGGGCGAGCTAGCACCTGAAGGACGCGCCCCACCACCTGGACACCCGCACTCTCCGCCAGCCGCTCGAGTTCGTCGAGCGATTCCAGCCCGCCAACGGCATCTCGTTTAGGCCGTTCCACACCCACCAAAACGGCTCGTTCCCGACTTTGTGGCCCCCGTTGCCAGCGAGCGGGTACGGATGGAACCCATGGCGGGTATTGATACCCCTCGCCCTTGTGAACTCTACTCGATCCGTTCGGTTGCCTCACTGCAAGTAAACCGCGCCCTCGCCGAGAACTTGCTCAACCTCGCTGATGAAGCCTTCGCTAGGCGTTACCCTGAGGCTTGGCGGCAACGCTAGGACGACCTCGTATTTGGGTTCTGCGAGCCACAGGTGGACAAAGGCTTCGCAACTTCCACGGTGACGCGAGCAGGCTTGCCGCAAGCGCAGCAAGGTATCTTCCGTTGCCAGTTCCTCACGGAGCGCAAGTCGTACCTGTTTAAACGCCTTTTGTTGCACCTCGGAGAGTAACGTCACCGTTTGGGCTATTAATTGGCACCGTTCTTCGTCGATCTCAAGCGTCCCCTCAACAAAAACGGGCTCTTCTGCGTGGATGGCCGTTTCGCACTGCCGGTAAGTGTCTGGCCACGCAACCACCTCCACGGTGCCGGATCGATCCTCTAACACGAAACTTGCGTAGCGCTCGCCTTTCCGCGTGTTCTTCGTTTTGAGGGTGTGAATGACACCCCCGAGTCGCACCTTGGCATTTTCCCCACGGGTCCGTACCTCCGCAATGGTTCCGTCGGTGATCCGGCGAAGCGGGCGCTCCCAACGATCCAGTGGATGACCCGTAATGAAGAACCCGAGGGCCTCTCGTTCGAGGCGTAAGCGCTCTTTGGACGACCACTCCCCCACCGGCGGCAGCTCCGGCGGAGGTGCAGTCGAGGCTAAAGTTTCCGGTGCGAACAAGGTGATTTGGTTACGGGGTGCAGCGGTTTCTTGCTCCGTAGCGGCCCACCGCAAGATCGCCTCGAGCCCTTCGGCTAAGCGCTTGCGCGGCTGACCAGTGAAATCGAAGGCCCCACAGTTGATCAAACTTTCAATCACTCGCTTGTTCACCTGTTGCAACGGCACCCGCCGACAGAAATCGGCAAGTGAAGAAAACGCACCCTCTTGCCGGGCCTCAAGAATTGCTTCCACCGCCTTTTGACCCACGCCCTTCACCGCCCCCAGCCCAAAGCGGATGGCGCGCTTGCCTCCTGGACTTGCGGTAGAACCGACCACGGTGAAATCCAAGGCGCTCTCGTTGACGTCTGGCGGCAAAATCTCGATCCCGAGTTCTCGGCAGGCGGCAATGTTCTTGTATGTCTTCTCTGTGCTGTCCATTTCCAGGGTGAGCAAAGCCGCCATGAATTCTTCCGGGAAATGGGCTTTGAGATAGGCGGTTTGGTAGGAAAGAAAGGCGTATGCGGTCGAGTGGGATTTGTTGAAACCGTACGCACCAAAAGTTTCCATTTGTTCGAATATGGCCTGTGCCAATGCCTCCGGCACCCCGCGCTCTACCGCACCGCGCACGAAGCGTCCTTTTTCGCGCTCCATCTCGTCCTTTTTCTTTTTGCCCATGGCGCGGCGCAGGTTGTCGGCATCGCCGAGGGTGTATCCCGCCAGCACGCGGGCAATTTGCATCACTTGTTCTTGGTACAAAATGACGCCGTGGGTTTCTTCTAAAATGGGCTTCAGTGCAGGGTGAAGATACTGGATTGGCACCTCGCCGTGCTTGCGTTTAATGAACTCTTCCACCATGCCGGAGTCGAGAGGACCCGGCCGGAACAATGCCAGCACCGCGATCAAGTCTTCGAACTTGGTTGGCCTGAGCGACGTTACCAGCTTACGCATGCCGCTGCTCTCCAACTGGAAGACCCCGACCGTGTCTCCGCGGCAAAGCAGTTGGTACGTGGCAGGGTCGTCGAGGGGCAGTCGTTCCACATCGATGTCGATTCCCCGTCCGTTGCGAATCCGCTCCACGGTCTTGGCGATCATCGTGAGCGTTTTGAGGCCGAGGAAGTCGAACTTGATGAGCCCGATGGCGTCGACGTCGCCATACGGATACTGCGTCAAAACGGCGCCATCCTTATCCACGAACAGCGGTAACGTTTCCATCAATGGCCGGTCACCGATGACGATACCCGCAGCATGCTTCGAGGCGTGACGGAGCAACCCCTCCAGGCGCAACGCGTAGTCGAAGAGTTGTTGCTCGCGAGGTCCACGCTCGCGAATCTCACGCAACCGAGGTTCCATCTGGAGAGCTTCTTCCAGCGGAAAATCTTTCCCCTGCTTTGGCGCGGGATAGAGTTTGGCGATGCGGTCCGTCTCGGCAAAGCTGAACTCGAGTACGCGCCCGACGTCTTTGATCGCCTGCTTTCCTTTGAGTGTTCCAAAGGTAATGATTTGTGCCACGCAATCCTCACCGTATTTTTGGCGCACGTAGCGGATGACTTCGTCGCGGCGCTCAAAACAAAAATCCATGTCAATGTCCGGCATGGACTTGCGTTCGGGATTAAGAAAGCGTTCGAACAGCAAGTTGTAGGGAACTGGGTCAACCGTGGTGATGCCGAGCGCGTAAGCTACCAGGCTTCCGGCTGCGGAACCTCTGCCAGGACCCACAGGAATCCCTTGGCTTTTCGCGTAGCGCGTGAAGTCAGCAACGATGAGGAAGTAGCCCGAAAAACCCATTGTTTGGATGATACGAAGCTCTTCTTCCAGCCGTTGCCAGTACTGGCGCTCTTTCTCCTCTGTCCAACCTTTTTCGCAGCGTTTGAGGCGCAGCCGTTCTTCGAGCCCCGTGCGGGCTAACTGCTCCAGGTAATCCTCCAAGGATTCGTTGTTGGGCGTGCGATAGACAGGGAACTGATACCGCCCAAAGCGCATCTCGAATTGGCATCTCCGCGCTACTTCCACGGTGTTGCTGACCGCTTCCGGTAGCTGTGGAAAAGCCCGAGCCATTTCCGACGGGTCTTTCACGTAGAGCTGATCGGTTTCGAAACGCCACCGGGAGGGGTCGCTCAGCGTCTTTCCCGTTTGGATGCAGAGAAGAACCTCGTGAGCCGCGGCATCGTCCGGGGTCAAATAGTGGCAGTCATTGGTAGCCACGATGGGCAAGGAAAGTTCCCGAGCAAGGCGAATGAGTTCGACGTTGGCCCGTTCTTGTTGTGGCAGGCGGTTATCTTGGATCTCGATGTAGTACCGGCCATCGAACATGGTACGGTACTCTTCCATGACCGCTCGCGCGCGTTCGATCGAGCCCGCAGCAATCGCCTCGTTCACTTCGCTTGCCAGGCAACCCGATAGGGCGATGAGCCCGCGATTGAACTCACGCAGCAGTTCCTTGTCGATGCGTGGTTTGTAGTAAAAGCCCTCTTTGTAACTTAAGGTCACCAAACGGCAAAGGTTGCGGTAGCCCTCCTCGTTCATCACGAGGAGGATGAGGTGGTGGTTCCCAGCCGACTCCGAGTCGTTCGCTCGCGCTTTTTTCTCGGTACGGTGGCCGGGGGCAACGTACATTTCGCACCCAATGATCGGCTGAATCCCTGCAGCCACTGCCCTGCGGTAAAATTCCACGGCTCCGAACAAATTCCCATGGTCGGTCATGGCAATTGCCGGCATTCCTGCCGACTTCGCTTTTTGGACCAAATCCGGGATTTTGTTCGCCCCGTCGAGCAGAGAATACTGGGTGTGAACGTGCAGATGAACGAAGCTCATCTTTCCGCAACCCTCCCAGGATAGCCTTTCACTCCCATTCGATGGTGGCTGGTGGTTTGGAAGAAATGTCGTACACCACTCGGTTGATGCCCTGAACTTCGTTGATCAGACGGGCGGAGATTCGGGCGAGCAGGTCAGCGGGTAATCGGGCCCAATCCGCGGTCATCCCATCGACGCTTTGCACGGCCCGCACGGCGACGACATTCTCGTACGTACGGGCATCGCCCATGACGCCCACCGTCTTTACTGGTAAGAGCACGGCAAAGGCTTGCCAAAGCTGTTCGTACCATCCGGCAGCGCGGATTTCCTCTTCGACAATCGCATCGGCGTGTTGGAGGACGGTCACGCGTTCCTTCGTCACCGCACCGATGATGCGGATTGCAAGTCCAGGCCCAGGAAAGGGATGGCGGTGAATGATTTCGTGAGGGATGCCGAGCACGGTGCCAAGTTCGCGGACTTCGTCCTTGAACAGCTCGCGCAAAGGTTCGAGGAGTTCTAGGTGCATGCGCTCGGGCAGGCCACCCACGTTGTGATGGCTCTTGATCGTTGCCGACGGGCCTTTGAACGACACTGACTCGATCACGTCGGGATACAACGTCCCCTGCGCGAGAAAGCGCACATTTGGCAAACTGCGGGCCTCTTTCTCGAACACCTCGATGAAAGTGTTGCCGATGATCCGCCGCTTTTGCTCCGGGTCTTCGACTCCTGCGAGCCGCTCGAGGAACAAGTCACTGGCATCCACCCTGCGGATCCGGAAGTGGAAGGCGTTGGTCAAAAAGTCCATGACCCGCTTCGCTTCGAGGCGCCGCAGCACGCCGTTGTCGACAAACACGCAGGTGAGTTGATCGCCAACGGCGCGGTGAACCAGGGTGGCTGTCACCGTTGAGTCGACTCCCCCGCTGAGGGCGCAGACAACTCCAGCGGTCCCGACTCGTGCGCGGATCCGCTGGACTTCCCTCTCCACGAAGTTCTCCATGTTCCAATCGGGCGAAGCCTGACACACGCGGAAGAGAAAGTTGGCCAAAATGTCCTTCCCCCGCGGTGTGTGGGCCACTTCGGGGTGAAATTGAACGCCGAAGAATTTGCCCCCGCGGTCACCGAAGGCTGCAATGGGCGAATTGTCGCTGCGGGCAAGGATGCGAAAGCCCGGTGGCAAGCTTTCGATGCGGTCGCCGTGGCTCATCCACACTTGCACAGTAGCCCCACCCAATCCGGCAAATAAGTCGGAATCGTCGAGGATGGTTACTTGCGCTGGCCCGTATTCCCTCTCCGCTGCAGCCGACACGCGCCCACCAAAATGTTGGGCAATGACCCCCATTCCGTAGCAAATGCCGAGAACGGGAATGTCGAGCTCGAACAAATCCGCCGCGGGAACCGGGGCTCCTCGGTCGTACACACTGGCGGGCCCGCCGGAGAGGATGATTCCTCGGGGCATTCGTTTACGGATCTGCTCGCTGGAGAGGTTGAACGGATGAATTTCGCAGTAGACGCGCAGCTCTCGAATGCGCCGAGCGATCAACTGAGTGTACTGACTGCCAAAATCCAGGATGAGAATCATGGCTTCTCGCGGTCTCTCGAGGGTCATTATTCTCGCCGGTAGTTCGGCGGTTCCTTCGTCATGGTCACATCGTGGACGTGACTTTCCTCGAGCGATGCCCGGCTGACGCGGATAAACCGCGCTCGCTCGTGCAACTCGGCAATGGTCCGGCACCCTGTATAACCCATCCCGGCTTTGAGGCCGCCGACTAACTGCGTGACGATGAAACTGAGCGGGCCCTTGTACGGTACTCGGCCTTCAATGCCCTCGGGCACCAGTTTCATGGGTTCTTCGGTATCTTGCATGTACCGGTTGCGGGAACCTTCCCGTTCGCGCATGGCTTCGAGGGATCCCATCCCTCTATACAATTTGTACGTGCGGCCTTGATACAAAATCGTTTCCCCTGGGCTTTCCTCAGTGCCCGCGAACAAGCTGCCGATCATGACCGCATCGGCCCCAGCGGCTAGCGCCTTGGTAATGTCTCCTGAGTATTTGATCCCGCCGTCAGCGATAACGGGAAGCCCGTAGTCCCGTGCGATTCGGGCACATTCCGCTACAGCCGTGAGCTGGGGAACACCGACGCCGGAAATCACCCGCGTAGTGCAAATAGACGCTGGCCCCATGCCAACTTTGATCGCGTCAGCACCGGCGCGTGCAAGCGCCCGTGCTCCCTCCGCAGTCGCCACGTTCCCCGCGATCAGGTCCACTGTGGGATACGTCTCCTTGACGAACCGAATCGTGTCCAGCACGGATGCGGTGTGCCCGTGAGCTGTGTCGATCACAAGCACATCTGCACCGGCCCGGATGAGCCGCTCCGTTCGCTCCTCGCGGTCCTCCCCGGTGCCAATGGCCGCACCCACACGAAGACGCCCAAATTGATCTTTGCTCGCATAGGGGTACTGCGCGGCCTTTTGAATATCTTTAACCGTAATCAGCCCCTTGAGGCGGTTTTGGCTGTCCACGATGAGCAGCTTCTCGATGCGATGCGTATGCAAAATTTCCTTCGCTTCTTCGAGGCCGATCCCTGGATGTGCAGTGACGAGGTTTTCTTTGGTCATCACCTCACTGATCTTGCGGTCTAGTCTCTTTTCGAAGCGCAAATCTCGGTTGGTCAAGATGCCAACCAAGTATCCATCTTTCGTCACCGGTAACCCGGAGATATTGTATCGTCGCATGATTTCGAGAGCGTCGGCAATACGTTGGTCCGGTTCCACAGTAATCGGGTCTAAGATCATCCCGCTCTCCCACTTTTTTACCTTCTCCACCTCACGTGCCTGCTCCTCAGGAGAAAGGTTGCGATGGATGATGCCGATGCCCCCCTCTTGCGCCATGGCGATCGCGGTGCGCGATTCGGTCACAGTATCCATCGCCGCGCTAATCAGCGGTATGTTCAGATGGATGTTCCGGGTGAGGTAGGTGCTGCAGTCTGCGTCCTTCGGCATGAAGTCCGACTCGCCGGGCAAGAGCAAGACGTCGTCGAATGTAAACCCTTCTGGGAGATCATGGGTAAACATGGCCAACCTCCTTTACGTCGTGGGCAGCCAAAAGCACGCCAGCCCATCTCCGGGGCACGGCGATGGGCTGGCGAACGAGCACGTATTCTTTAAGGGCCAAACCATGCTAACGTCTATCAAACGAGCCCTGGAGCGTGCAAGGTTGCGCGGCTTTTTTCGCGCATTGCGTGCTCATTCAAGCTGCAGTACGTGGCAGCCATGATCGTCTCTTTCGAGGGTAAGGCGCCCAGGGTGGATGCAACGGCGTACGTTCACTCTACGGCGCAGGTGATTGGCGACGTGGTACTTGGTCCACACAGCAGCGTGTGGCCCAACACGGTGATCCGTGGAGATGTCCATTACGTCCGCATTGGTGCTCGCACGAATGTGCAAGACGCCGTCGTGATCCACGTGACAACGGGTCGTTGGCCCACGGTGCTGGGCGAGGATGTCACCGTTGGGCACCGCGCAGTTTTGCATGGCTGCCGGATTGGCCACCGGTGTCTCATCGGCATTGGCGCGATCGTCCTGGATGGCGCCGAGGTTGGAGACGACTGCGTGGTGGGTGCGGGAGCGCTGATCCCCC
>FMJZ01011109.1_pt1 | contig 73049 bp, 80 predicted proteins | sample 1987881 | NCBI WGS metagenome assembly FMJZ01 (sample SAMEA4378227, study PRJEB15110) | soil metagenome | biome: soil; feature: Field; material: Soil | place: India | collected 2015-03-11 | depth 0 m
GAAGCGCCAGCCGTTCGGAAGACTGCTATTTCTGGGGACTTCTGCCGCAGTCCCAACCGTCAGCAGGAGTCACCCTTGCATAGCTCTCTGGTGGAGGGGGGAGGTGCTGCTCTTCGACTGCGGGGAGGGTGCTCAGAGACAGTTGATGAGCGCCGGCCTCAGCTTCGAAAAAATATCAAACATATTCATAACGCATATGCATGGGGATCATGTTCTGGGGCTTCCGGGGCTGCTTATGACGATGACTCTTCAAAACAGGAGGAGGCCTCTCAACATATATGGTCCGAAAGGGCTTAAATCGTTCATCGAATCCTGCCTGCCGATGATATTCTACCAGCCTATTTTCCAGATCAGCATCAAGGGGGTTGAGAACGGTCTAGTCGCCTCCGGAAGGAAGTATAAGGTTTATTCGCATGATGTCAGGCATTCTGTTGAATCCTATGCTTACTGTTTCAAGGAGGATGATAGGCCTGGCAGGTTCAATGTTGAGAAGGCTGAGGAGCTAGGTGTCAAGCCTGGGCCCTTGAGGAGCATGCTGGTTAAGGGTAAGCCGGTAACGCTTGAGGACGGTAGGATTATTAGGCCTGAGGATGTTGTTGAACCCTCTCGCCCAGGGGTTAAGATCGTTTACACGGGTGACATGGGGAATACTCCCGGCTTCGAGGAATTCTGCATGAATGCTGATATTCTTATTCACGAGGCTACTTTCGACGAAAGCATGAGTAGCGAGGCGGGTAGTCTTCAACACTCGACCTGTGTTGAGGCTGCAAAGCTGGCTGCTGCTGCACGCGTCAAGAAGCTCATACTTACTCACGTAAGCTCCAGGTATGGTGATGCTTTAATCCTGCTTGAACAGGCTAGTAGGTTTTTCAAAGACGTTCGGATCGCTGAAGACTTTCTATCTATCGAAATTTTTTGAGAGAATTTCCTTCAGCTTGCTTTCAACTGTTTCAGCAAGATTCTTCAGGCTTCCGTCGTTCACTACGTAGACGTCGCTTAAAGCAAGCACCTCCCCCAGCCCTACTGAAAGCTCCACCTTATCCCTCTCCTCAAGCTCCCTGAGCATCTTAGGGTCGTCGGGCCTGTTTCTCTTGGAAAGCCTACTGTATCTAAGGCTTATTGGAGCCAATACTCCAACCAGAATTACAGAATATCCTTCAGAATTAAAGTATTCTACTTCTCTCAACGATCGCACCCCTTCCACCACAGCACACTCCTCTCCTAAATTCTCAATCTTCCTCTGCACAAGCTTGGCAACAGCATCATTACCCAGTTCCCTCCTAAGTTCAACCATAAACCTGCTCATCGACACTATGTCTCCGCCTACTCCGCGAGCTTCAGCCTCCTCCCGGACAGCGTCTCCCATGGAAACTACTGTAAAACCATGTTTACCGATAATCTTTGCAACCGTCGTCTTACCTGAGCCCGGCATTCCGGCGATAAGGATCAGTCGCTTCAATAAGCGTCTCAAACGTGACGGTAAGGTATATAAATTCTTACCCAGTTTTCATTGGGATGGTGAGAGTATTCGTTTCAATGGATGTTGAAAACGAGAATGTAAGCCGGAGAATACTTGAGGTTCAGAGGAGGCTTGTTGAAACCGGGGCTGACCTGAAGCTGGTCGATACGAATATTCTTCACTTAACACTATTCTTCATAGGGGAGGTTCCTGAAAGCATGGTTAACACGATGTGTGAAAGACTTTCCGAAGCTGAGGGCAGCCCGATTGAAATAGAGCTAAGGGGCCTTGGAGCTTTTCCAACTGTTTCACAACCCAGGGTTGTCTTCGTGAGAATCGGGAGGGGGAGTAAGGAGCTTGTTGAAAGGGCTGAGCAGGTTTCAAAAGCCTTGTCCAAAATAGGTTTCAGGATGAACGAGCAGTTCTCCCCACACTTGACCATCGCAAGGGTTAGGAGCCGTTTAAACATGGATAAGCTTATCCTTTTCATCAAGAGTAACGGGGATATCCTTATGGGAGAGACTCCTACAAGCAGGCTCAGGCTTAAGAAGAGTACCCTGACGCCACGGGGACCAGTATACGAAACCCTCTGGGAAAAAATTGATTAACAGGCATCCGTGTCAATAATATATGCCGAATACTCTTCAAGAGGTTGTCCAGGAGGCTCTGAGAAGGGTTAAGCCCAGTTTAGAGGAGGAGGAGCGTGTTAACAGGATGCTTTCAAAAACTGTTTCAATGCTTAGGGAAGAGTTTAACAGGTTTGAGCCTGAAGCCGAGGTTCTCATAGAGGGATCCGTTGCTAAGGACACTTGGCTTAGCGGCGAGACGGATGCAGATATCTTCGTAAGGTTCCCCGTTAAATGGAAGAAGGATGAAATGGGGGAAACCCTGATAGAGAGTGTTAAAAAAATATTTGGACCGGAGAAATGCAGGCTCCGGTTTGCGGAGCACCCGTATGCAACGGTTAGGGTGGATAATATCAACGTGGATATTGTTCCATGCTACAGGGTTGAGAAAGGTTTCTACAAGAGTGCAACCGATAGGACTGTTTTCCACACGGAGTTCGTGAAGGAGAAGCTGAGCCTTGAGCTTAGGGATGAGGCTCGGCTCCTTAAAAGGTTCTTCAAGGGAATAGGGGTTTACGGTGCAGAGATAAAGACGAGGGGGTTCAGCGGCTTCCTAGTTGAGCTCCTCGCATACTCTTTCGGCGGCTTCGTTAAAACCCTGGAAGCACTTAGGGACTTTAAGCCTCCTCTTATACTGGATCCTGGTGGGCTCTACGAGAATAGGGAGGAGGAGCTTGCTAGGAGGGCTAGGGGCAGCCTGCTATGCGTCATAGATCCTGTGGACGAGCTTAGGAATGTAGCCGCCGCGGTTAGTGGCGAGAGCCTAAGCATGGCACAGTACGCTGCTCGCATGATGCTTGAGAAGCCTTCTATAGAGTTTTTCTACCCTGTCTACAGGACGTCTAGGGAGGAGCTTAAGGAGATTGTGAGAAGCAGGGGGCTCAACATCGTTTCAATCACGATACCGGCTTGGACGAGCATCCCGGATATTCTATGGGGCCAAGCCTACAGGCTTCTTTCAAGGCTCAGCGGCTTTCTTGAGGAAAACGAATTCGGGGTATTGATGGATAGAGCTTGGAGCGACGAGGAGAAGCATGTTGTTCTGTTATTCATACTGGAGGAGGCTGAGAAGAAGACGGCCATACTCCACATGGGTCCACCGTACTTCAGCAGCAATGTGCCCAGGTTTGTTGAAACCTATTTGAGCAGCGAGAGGATGCTGATCCACCCGTTTCCGCGGAACGGAAGATGGTGGACTGTTCTTAAGCCTAAAGTAAGTGATGTCGGGGAAGCTATTTCTAGATTCTTTTCTTCAAGCGAATCTTTGAAGGGTTTTTCGGAAAAGATCCTTGAGTCTCTCTTAAGATCCACCGTATGCTTGGGCGATAGCGTTGTGGATGCGGTTGAAAATCCCGAATACGCTTCTTTCTTAGAAAGATGTATAAACCCCTTTCCTTGGCTTTCTAAATAAGCGTTAGAAAAAGCTTAGCCGAGTCAAACATCTTAACGTTGTTGAACAGCACGTAGACTTCCTCAGCATCCTCAAGACCCTCTATCAGCGTTTTCAGCCTCTTCAAATCTTCACGGCTATACTCGTACTTATAATTATAGCGCTTCCCGAGCCCGTGAAGCCTAAAGTAGTACACGCCTCTAGTAAGAGGCTGATCCCAGAAAGGATCTACCACGTGAGTAAGGTCAAGCTTCTCCAGAATGCTTTTCGTCACGCTTTTCCTCTCAAGCCATTCTCCCCGCGGTTCCCAAGCCAGTCTAACTCCCCCCCTGTCTATCTCCCCCAGGAATTTCCTAATGTTGCCGATGTTTTTCGGGGAAGGGGTGAAGCTCGGGGGAGTTTGGAACACGGCTATCTTGGCGTCAAGCCTCTTAACTATTTCCAGGGTTCTAAGCCATGCTTCCAAGGTTTTTCTCGAAGGGTTGAAATCGCCATAACCCTTAAGCTCGTTCTTACTTAAACCGCTCCTTTTCCAAGTCGGGCTGTCAGGCAGATGCGTTATCCCCTGCCAGACTTTCACAGTGAACTCAAAGCCCTCAGGGGCTTGAGCCCTCCATTTTTCAGCCGTCTCCACCCTTGGAAGCTTATAGAAGGTCGACTGGGTCTCGACTAGGCTGAACTCGGAGAAATATTTCTGCATTGAGACAGGATAGCCGCAGCAACCAACTTTAATCACGGTCAACCCGATTATCATTGTTAACTGGTTGCTTAAACTTTTCCCGGGGAAAGCTTAATACCCCCTGCTTATAGGGGGATGAGCTGCTGGAAAATGCTCACGGTCATCGTGTCGGGTTTCTTCGGCGACGAGGGAAAGGGGAAGATCGCCGCCTTCCTGGCGCTTAAGGAGCGTCCGAAGATAACTGTTCGCGCGGGCTCCGTTAACGCGGGGCATACCGTAGTATATCGTGGCGTAACTTATAGGCTTAGGCTGGTGCCCTGCTCGTTCATAGTTCCAGAGACAAGGCTTCTGATAGGTGCTGGTGCAAACGTGGACTCTAGGGTTTTCACAGAAGAGGTTGGTTTACTCGGTGTTAAGGGAAGGGTTTTCATAGATGGTAACGCCTCAGTTATTGAGGAGAAACATGTCGAGGCTGACAGGCACAACGGTTTCTTCAGAGAGTTCATAGGGACAACGGGTACGGGTGTTTCTCCAGCACTGGTCGACAGGGTTGCTAGGAGAGCTATGCTTGTTAAAGATGTTCCAAGCCTAAAGAGCTACGTTACGGACGTTGCCGAGGAGGTTAACTCCGCACTAGACAGAGGGGAGAACGTCCACCTTGAGGGTACACAGGGCTTCTACCTTAGCCTTTACTATGGAACATATCCTTACGTGACTGGGAGGGACACTACTGCTGCAGCGGTGTGCAGCGAATGCGGCGTTGGTCCAAAGAAGGTTGACGAGGTGGTTCTCGTTTTGAAAAGCTTCGTGACTAGAGTTGGCAACGGCCCCCTTGACGGGGAGCTCTCCCCGGAGGAAGCCGAGAAAAGGGGCTTTGTTGAGAGGGGAACTGTAACCGGTAGGCTTAGAAGAGCCGCCCCATTTAATTTTCAGATGGCTAGACGTGCAGCCATCGTAAACAGTGCAACCCAAATAGCTGTTACAAAACTGGATGTCTTGTTCCCAGAGTGCTCCCACGCTAGGAGGAGGGAGGAATTGTCGGACGAGTGCTTGCGCTTTCTGCGAAAAATCCAGGATGAAACAGGCGTCCCGGTGACGTTAGCCAGTACTGGTGCTGAGGCGGAGGACGCCGTTTACATCGGTCTAGGGGGAGTGTAATCCTAATGGAAATAGTAAATAGGATTTCTTTTTGCCCAGTTTTTCAGCTTACTGCTGGTTTTGCATGACGTTTTGAAGCCTTACTACGAGCGGGCTGTCTGCGTCGCGCTGCCTGTTACCATTGTTGATAGCTCTCAACAGCTCTATGAAGTTACTTACTCTCTGTTGAGTCACTACTTCTGGAGACATCTTCTGCCTCAAGTTTTTTAGCCTCGCCATTATCGACTCCGTCTCCTTTATCTCTAGAAGAGTTATGTCCAGGCTGGTCTCCAGCATTGTTTCAGCAGCCTTATAGCTTATCTCATCCACCTCGCCTGTTGAAAGCTGAACCTTGTTTATGGATCTAACTCTCATAAGTGTGTCCAACCTGTTTTTAAGCTCCTCCTGAATCTTGCTGAGCTCTGAAGATAATTCTACAACCTTGTTGCTGAGCTCATTCATATCCTTTAAATATGTTCCCTTAAGCTCATCATATATGTTTGTAGGTATCTGGTGTTCCTGCCTCAGGTTTTCAAGCGCCTCAAGCCTCCTCCTAGTTATCTCAATGCCTCTTATCAGACTCTCAGCCTTTATTTTCCAGAAGTTTTTCAACAGGACATAGTCTTTCCCAGCCTCCACAGCCTCCCCGTCCACCTTTATGAAACCACCGTTTGGCATCATTATGAAGAACTTTGAGGGCATGCCCCTAGGGTCTATTTCGAAGCCAACCAAGGTTCCTATTTCTCTGTCGTAAACATCCTTAACAGGTAAGCCTAGAATCCTACTGTTATCCATTGCTAATGGATTGTTTATGGCTGTTTATTTAACATAATTCTAAAAAGGCGTTGACAATACGCGACAATATTTTTGACATCCTCTATGGTTCTTTAAAGACGGGTAGCATTTTTTATTGATTAATCGCTGAATTCGTTGAGGCTTGTCTGAACACCCTCCTCCTTACGCCTCCTCTCCCATTCTTCGCTACGTATCATCCCCCCCGCCTCCTTCTTAATGTTTAAAGCAAGTTTTTGACCAATGCCGGGTATTCTTGAAAGCTCCGCAACGCTTGCAGAGGCTATTTCCGAAACCTTTTTGAAACCATGGTTGTAAAGCCTTCTCGCCCTAACCCTTCCAACCCCCTCCAGGCATGATGCTAGCTCGATGAGCTCAGGCTTGACACCATACTCTATCCTCGCCTCAAGCTCACCGAATCTTTTTACAGCGTCGAAATCCTTCACCAGCCTGGCTATTTCCTTCGCCGAGTAAGCTAGCCATTGAGCAGTCTCCTTACATGCGTAAAGATCTCCTGGTTCAACGCCAAGCTTAAGGTAGATATCGTCTTCACTATACTCGTTTATCCACATCCAGAGAGCCGCCGTCGTCTTGTAGGTTTCCATCGGGTCAACATCCCCTGTGTCCACGTAAAGCTCTTCCTCATGCCTGCCTACGAAATCCACTACAATGCTCTCGGTAGACCCGGTTACGCTGAACTTCAGCCTCATATCTGGGGATGCACATATGAGGTTTAACCCGCTTACTTCGGTGAAGACGCGCGGCTTATTCTTCAAACCGTTGAGGAACATTATTCCGGTGGAGGGAGAGATATACAGCTCCGATATTCTCCTACCTAAAGGCGTTGCCTCGAGAAAACCATTCTTCTCAAAGATAAGCCCGTCTTCCATGAGAATCTTAAGCACCCGCTTTACACGGGTTGAAACCCCCTTCCCCTTCTGAACATGGTAGAGGGTGTTTCGGAAAACTTCAACCATGCCTTTAACATCAGTAGCTATCCTACTGGCTACGCACGCCAGTATCGCTGTCGAGAAGTATGTTCCTAAGCCGAGCTTGGAGGTTATTTTTTCAGCAGTCGAGTCAACGTATCTCGCGATAAGGTAGTCAACGTCATTCTCATTCCTAGCGTAGATCACTGCTTCACCAAACTTATCGTATTTCGGTCTCCCAGCTCTACCCGCCATCTGCTTATACTCCATAACGGTTATCATGTTGCTGACGTGCGTTTCAGGGTCAAACCTGTTTACTGAGGTTACGCAAACAACTCTTGCAGGAAGATTGACGCCTGCTGCAAGCGTGGGAGTCGCCGTAATGACTTTCAACAGCCTTTCTTTGAAAGCCTTCTCAATCGTTCTACGCTGGAATGTTGTTAACCCTGCGTGGTGGAATGCAACCCCTTTTTCAACGACGCTCGCAAGGTCTTCCCCAATTATAGTAGACTCGCTGTTCTCCCTTATCTCTGCAGCAAGCTCTCTAAGCCTCTCCCTTTCTCTCTCAGAAAGGTGAAGGTAAGATACTGAGGAGAGTTTCCTCGCCAAGTATACTGTTTTCTTCCTTGTTTCGACAAAGAAGAGGGCTTGACCTCCTTCTCTCAGAGAATGGGCGAGCAATACGTGTAAGGGTTCGTCGAAATCCCCGCCTAAATCAACAATACTGCCATCGTTAAAAATGATTTTCGAATCGTAGAGAACTCCTTCCCTCAGGCTGACGGGCCTCCAGTCTGAGACAACACATTTAGCGTCCAGCCATTTCGCAACCTCGTCGGCGTTGGAAACCGTGGCGCTTAAAGCTATGAGTTGTGCTTTAGGAAGAATCCTTCTCGTAAAGGATACTAGGGTTTCAATTCCTGGGCCACGGTCCTCAGAGTCAACGTAATGGATCTCGTCGAATATTACGAGGTTTACTTCATCAATCCATCTGGGCCTATGCCTGATTATAGAGTCGAACTTTTCATAGGTTGCAATGATCACATCATAATCTGCAAGTTCCTCCGCCTTCGAATCATAATCTCCGGTTGCTAGGGCTACCCTGACGCTTCCTTTCAAACCCTTAATCTTCCTGAGGATGTTGAAATCAACGTATTTCTCCCAAGCGATTGCCCTTAGCGGTACCAGGTATACTGTTTTACCGCCCTCGTTTTCAAGCTTATGTACAGCAGCCAGCTGTGCCACCAGCGTTTTACCGGAGGCTGTGGGCACAGCCAGCAGAAGGTTTTCCCCTTTAAACAGCCCTGCTTCAACAGCCTGTTCTTGCGGCGGGTAAAGAGTTTTAAAACCCGCCTTAAGAAGTTCGTCCTTAGCCTCCTTGCTTAGGGGCAGCTCTGCAAGTTCCATCTCAACGCTTTATTCTCCTAACGGTATCCTCATCCGGAAACATGATCACTCCCTGCTCCCTCATCTGCTCTATAAGCTTGTAAAATTCATCCGGCTCAATCTTCTTATCTACACACCTTCTTCTAAGCTCGCTTAAAGATGCTTTCCCGATCTCAGCCTCAAGGTTCTCAATCTCCTTGAGAATTATTCGCATCTTCTCCCATCTGCTCCTAGACCGGCCCGTCATAAGGATGTCTATGTCTATTTTCCCTGATGAAACGTCCAGCCCGGCTGTTCTCAGACTATAGTCCATCAGCCTTATTGCTGCTTCTGCATCCTCCACAGTAACTTCTTCCTTCAACAGGACTCTGGCCCTTGCAACGCTAAGCCTTATCAAAGACTCCAAGTGTCTTGGAGTTATGGGTATCGGCGCATTCGCCTCCTGGCTGCTGCTTCTCAACTGAAGGAAAAAGTTTTTGATTCTTTCAGTGGCCGCAGCTGACAGTTTCGGGGTTATTTTCTTGCAGTAAGCCAAGTATTTTCTCAGCATGCCCGGAGGTATAGTCTGGTCACCGTAATCATAGGTCTCCATGTGAAGCTGCAGAATATGGTCTGAAAGCCTAGCGTCCCCCTCCTTATCCGGCCTGTCTTTTATTATGAAGTAGAGGTCGAATCTTGAAAGCAGCGTCGAGGGAAGATCAACGTTCTCGCTGAAATTGAGACTGTCATCATACCTGCCGTAAACCGGGTTCGCCGCTGCAAGTATCGCTGTCCTCGCGTTGAGAGTCGCCACTATTCCCCCCTTGGCTACGCTAACCGTCTGCTGCTCCATTGCCTCGTGTATTGAAACCCTGTCCTCTGCCTTCATCTTCTCGAACTCGTCTATCGCAGCTATCCCCTTGTCAGCAAGCACAACTGCTCCTGCCTCCAGCGTGAAGCTTCCAGTCCTGTCCCTGACAACGGCGGCCGTGAGGCCTGCTGCTGTAACACCTCTACCGGAAGTATACAGTCCTCTCGGAGCTATCCTTTGAACGTATTTGAGAAGCTGGCTTTTAGCAGTCCCAGGGTCCCCTATTAGGAGCAGGTTAATGTCACCCCTTACAGTAACACCGTCAGGATATGTTCTCCTGACTCCGCCCACCATTTGAAGAAGGATTGCCTCCTTAACCTCCTCCAAACCGTAGATCGAAGGAGCTATGGAGCCTATCAGCTTTTGATATATCCAAGGGTCTTTGCTCATCTCTCTAATCTTCTTCTCCTCCTCAGGGCTAACAGTAACCTCTCCAAGCTCCTGAGTTAATGCTTCTATGTAGTTGACTTCAATCGACAGGGTGAAAGTACTGTACTGAAGGTTCTTCACAGGGTGTCTATCAGGCATGGCTACCACTACACCGGTTATCTGGACCCTGTCGCCAGGCCTAACCCTGTCTGTTAAATCTCCTGTCAGCCTGAGGCTTATGCTGTGAGGCATGACTCCTGCTGGAAGATCCTCGGGCTTCTCCTGAACCCTTATCTCCTGATAGTCTATGAACCTAGACTGGTCTTGAAGCAGCTCGAAGTTTGCGAGCCTGCTCGTCCCACACACCTCGCAGCGAGGAGCCTTCAGGATCATTCCTGTCTGAAGCTCCTCGTAAACCCTGTCGCACGTCTTACATCGGAAAACACCCTTCGAAAGTATGCTTTTTATCTCAGATATTCTCACTACAACTCCTTCGAAACAAACTAGTCTACCCAGTAGGCTTGACTTTATGTCCCTTATTGAGATCTTTTTGCCAAGCCCTCTTACCCTAACTGAGACCTCCTGTATTTTTGAAGCATAATCCTTGTCCAAGCTGCTTAGGATGGAGAGGGCTACCCTGCTCATTTCTCCCAAGATAGACGGGTTTTCAATGAGCTCTTCAACCATCTCCCTGCTGTAGGAGAGCATGTCTTGGAAATCTGTGACGATGGAGGTTCCCCCTAAGGACGGTAGGGACGCTATCTGCTCGTAATACTTTCTCTCACCGTTCTCATCTCTAAAATTACGAATAAAGTCTAGGAACAGGCTCTCGACAGGCGGCTTGGCTTTAACTCCGCTACTCATCCGTATACATTAACCCCCGTCGCCACCCGTTTAAAGCTTCCCTTAAAAGATTATAGAGGAACTTCTCCTCTGGCTGAAGCTTTTCAAGAAGACCTGTGGGAGGATCCTTTAAAAACACTAGTTTAATTATCTTCCGAACCCTTATATCCATGATCTCTTGAAGATCGTTTTGAACTGCGGTTTTCCTATCGTCCCTATGTGTCTGTGCAAGTTTAGCAGCTCTTATGTAAAAGTAATCAGGCAGCTTGATGAGTCCTTCCTCAGAGGCTTCAAGCCATCTCATCGCAGCAACATCTTTCAGCGTTAAAGGCTCCTCCCCCAGCCTCACCAAGCCTGAATCCGCCAGCTGGCACGCTATTCCCCTGGAAACCCTTATGGCCCTTCCCCTCTCAATAGGGAGCTCCCCCAATCCAGGTAGTTTAAGGCTCTTCGAATCAACCTGGGGAATCGCCACAGTCTCCTCTAGCCCGTACTCAAGCCTTATCCTCTTTAACTCGCTGCTTATTACCCATTCCAACAACTCTATGCCCACGCTGGCCAAACCTTGTTTAACCGTGTAAGCGAAACATTTAACTTTAAACAACCACTATTTCCGCTAACGATGAGCGTAGCCGATCTCCTATGGGTGGAGAAGTATAGACCCAGGTCTCTCGACGAAATAATCGACAGGGAGGAGGTTGTGAGCAGGCTGAAATCCTTCATTAAAATAGGCAATGTTCCTAACATGCTTTTCGTAGGCCCCCCTGGAACTGGGAAAACAACTGCGGCACTAGCTCTTGTAAACGACCTGTATCAGGGTTCCGCTTCCGGAAGGTTCCTGGAGCTTAACGCTTCAGACGAGAGGGGTATAAACACGGTAAGGGAGGTAGTCAAGGATTTTGCAAGAAGCCGGCCTTCAACGGGTGTCCCTTTCAAAATACTTATACTGGATGAGAGCGACAACATGACTCAGGATGCTCAACAGGCCCTTAGGAGAATAATGGAGAGGTATGCTTCTGTGACTAGGTTTATCCTCTTGGCGAATTATCAGTGGGGAATAATTGAGCCTATTCAATCTAGATGCGCGGTCTTCCGGTTTCCACCTTTGAGCCCCACGCATATAAGGGAGGGCTTAATAAGAGTGCTTGAAAAAGAGGGTGTCTCCTGGTCTGAGGAAGCGTTGGAGGAAATAATTAAGGCTTCAAGAGGAGATATGAGGAAAGCGATAAACATTGCTCAGTCTGCATCAGGCGGTTCCAAGAAGCTTACTAAGGAGAGTATCCTGCAGGTTGTGGGCGTTCTGCACCCTAGGGAAATAAGGGAGATGATTAACGAGGCTTTGAAAGGAGATTTTGGCTCTGCAAGGAAGAGGCTGGCTAAGCTTCTCTACGATGACGGTTTATCGGCAAACGACATTCTTAGAGAAATGAATACCGAGCTGATGTCTATTGAGATGGATGAGAGAAAGAGGTTTCAGGTTGTTAACGCCTTGGGGGAAGCCAACTTCAGGGCGTCGATGGGTGCTGATGCTGAGATACAGATAAGCACCGTATTGGCTGCTCTAACGGCTGACTTTCAGAAATGAGTGGTTCAAAGCTAAGCTGGGTGGAGAAATATAAGCCGAGGACTCTAGACGAAATAGTTGGAAACGACGCGGCTAAGAAGGATTTCATAGACTGGCTTCAAAGATGGGATGAGCGCGGCAAGGCTGCTATGCTTCACGGCCCACCCGGCGTTGGGAAAACCGTGCTCGTCGAGGTTGCAGCCTCCACACTCAGCTACAGGCTGATAGAGACGAACGCAAGCGACACTAGGAGGGAGGACTACTTGGAGAACGTCATTAAGCCTGCTGCTTTTAATAGGAGCCTCTTCAGCAGCAGACTGATGGTTTTTTTCGACGAAATAGATGGTATTTCAAGAGAAGACTCAGGAGCCTTAAGTTTCATTCTTGAGCTAATAGAGACCTCTAGAGTACCGATCGTTATGGCTGCGAACGATCCTTGGTCTCCAAGCTTGTTTAGAATAAGAGACAGGGTGTACATGATTCCGATGCACCGGATAAGGGTGCAAAGCATTGTTAAAAGACTTAGGGATATCTGCAGAAATGAAGGAGTTAGGTGTAAGCAGGAGGTTCTCATGGTGATTGCAGAACACTCTGAGGGAGATATGAGGGCCGCGATAGAAGACTTGGAGCTTCTTTATTCTTCCCGTGAAGACGTGGATCTTGACGAGGCGGATAAAATACTGTCTTACAGGAACGTTGAGAGGAACATATTTGAAACACTAAGGACGGTTGCTTTCGCCACCACCTTGGAAAAAGCTTTAACAACATTATCTTCATCGGAGGAGAAGCCTGAAGACATGTTCGAATGGGTTTTTGAAAACGTTCCTCATGTTTCGCCAAGACAATCGCTATACCAGTCTTTGAGATGTGTTGCTGAAGCCGATTTTCTTTTTAAACAAATATCGAAAAACTCCATGTGGAAGCTTTTGCCCTGCTTCTATAATAAGCTGGCCAGCGCTTTCCTCGTTATCCCCCAGAAAAACAGAGCTAGTTTCTCGTTTCCAAACAGGATGAGGGAGAGGTTTAAAAGGTTTCAGCGCGAGAAAAACTTCAGGGAGCTCGAATCCTTTTTCATGAAAGATCTTCACGTAGGCAGGGCTGCATTCAGAAGAGATTTAATCCCTCTCCTCCGGTTCCTCTCTAAGAACGAGGATTTCAGAAGGAGCCTGCTTAACAGGCTGGTTGACCAGCATTTGAAAGAGCTTTACAGCTCAGTTATTCTTGGAGAGGCTCGCAAGAGGTTTTCTTAACCAAGTCCAGCAACAGACGAATATTCTGGTTCTCCTGGTTTATCATGTATATTCTGATCCTCCCGAAAGACTTTTCCTTTACCAGCCCCATTTCGACCATCCTGCCGATCCTCTTCTTTACAACATTGTGGTTCAGATTAGTCTGTCTTATTATTTCAGAAAGACTCATCTCGCCATTTCTCAGCAGTCTCCAGAATATTCTTGACCCGCTAACAGAGTTCGATATCTCTTCCAGCATGCTTATAATCTCATCGCCCAGTTTAAATCCTTCCTCCAAACTACGCCTGTCCTACCACCCTCAAAACTTGAGACTTTAAAATCCAAAAGCATCTTGTTTTCAAGAATTCTTATTTTTTTCCAAAGCTGCGTATATCCTAAGGGCTTAATCCCGTTCTCCTTAGCGATGATCCTGTATTCTTCAAAAAGATTTTTGAGACGTATTTTTGGAGTATGTTCTGAAACAATTTTCAGAATCATTCTCTCATGAACATCGCTAAGATTTGCATTCATGTATTCTAAGGGATTATCGGCTAGTTTTCTCGAAATCCTTAAAACATGTTTTTCATCAACATGCTTATCCTTTGAAGTGCTTAAAGAGGTTTTTAGAATCTCTAGGGCGAGCCGGATATCTCCGCTAAAACTTGCTATTCTGCTTACAGTGTTCAAAGCCTGCTTATCCACGGAGAAACCTTCATGCCACCTGAGAAATTCCATAAGAATAGTGCGAATCTCCTCAGAAGTATATGGCCTAAAGTATATTGTGTAAGCGGGCGGTGGAACCCTGCTGATGTCAACCGGAATGCTATCTGATCTGAAGATCAACATTATGAAAAAGCTCCCTCGAGGGAAAGCCTCACTGATCCTTAAAACTGTAGAAACATGTTTATCTTCAGACGAAAAACTTTCAATGTTGTCGATCACTATGAGAAACCTGTTCCTTAGAAGGCGGAGTATTTCCAGTCCAGAATAGCCTCTTAGGCCGCACGCATGTTGAAGAGCGCTGAATAACCCCCGGCACCCGGCGGCTTCAGGATCAAGATAGATCTGTTCAAGGTTTTTCCAAGCGTGTTTAGCATTATCCATAATCCTCCTCGCAACGGTTGTTTTCCCGGTTCCCGGCCCTCCCCATATTATTACCATTACAGTCAAAGGGTCCTCGCTTTCCATGAACATTCTCAGAAGCATCCATATCTTTCCATACTCTTCAACTCTCAGCCGGATCGATTCCCTGCCTAAGGCTTCTTCCAAGGCCTATGCTGGACACTATCTTGCCATGCTGCTTATTTTGGATTGCGAATGTAAATTGGTGAGGGAGAGAGTAGGGTGAATAAGTAATGTTTTTAAGGAACCCTGGGAAACGCATAGTGATGCCGGAACTTCAGTGTTTAGCCTGCAACAGGGTTATAAGCGAGGAGGAAATGTCGGAGTTTAGAGGAGATGTGAGATGTCCCTATTGCGGCTTCAGGGTTCTGAAGAAGACACGTTCGAAAAAGATTGCTAAACAGGTTTTTTCCGAGTAAACTTTATATAAAGCTCCTTAGGCCTCTATCGGGGAAACGGTGAGGGTCGTCCTCCGTGTATTGCTTGATTCTAAATATCCGTGAGGACATCCCCCACCCTCACCGTTTTCCGTTAACCATTACGATGGTGGGGCTCATGCTTCAAGATTCTTTAAAAAAAGCTAGTCTGGCGGCAGAGCGAGTGAAAAAAATAATTTCTGAAAACAAAGTTTTTAAACCGGTTGAAGAGCTTTGAAGAAGGGGGTCGTCGTCTAGAGTTGAAACGGGCAGCTTGGTCTAGGATACCAGCCTGGGGCGCTGGCGACCTGGGTTCAAATCCCGGCGACCCCATTGTTTTAACCATACTTACTAGCCTAACTTCTCTGCAAATTCCCATGCTTCCCGAAAAGTTTATACGTCTACTTCTTCCTCTGTTCAACGTTGCCTGCTTACTATTGTCCAGAATGCGGGGGAGAGTTGAGATACGAGCCCACTACTAAGATATATATTTGCAAGGCATGTGGAAGAGTTTACGAGTTGGAGGAGCTGAAGACCACCAAGGAAAGGTTCCTGAAATCTGTGATGGAAAGCGATGAGGAGAAGAGGAAGAAGCGTAGGCGGGAAATTGTTAAATGGTGGCTTGACGAGAAGTCGGCAGAGGAGTAGCTCAGCATCCTTTTTCCATTGGTTCAAATTGCTTTTCATTCCTAAAATGGGTTGAACATCAGAAATAAATGTAAATGAGTGATTAAGCAGATTGGATAAATGTCTTTTCGAACCTCTGGAGCATTCAGCCGGGCTATGAGTAATTTTTAAAAGCCTAGGGTTTTCCGAGTCTATTAACGAGAATGACTGATCTAGCTGATCGTTTTAGGCTTTCTAGCTTCAGCGGTGAGGAAAAACAATACGTTGAGCAGATAATGCTTGACGTAAGGAAGAGGGGAGACAAGGCGCTTTTAGACTACACTTCTCGCCCCAAGCCTTTCGACCATGTCAGGCTTGCCAAGAGCCAGCTTATGGTCAGTGAGAAAGAGCTTAAAGAAGCTGAAGAGAGAATAACGGTTGAAGTTAAGAAAGCAATCCTTTTTTTGATGAAAAACGTTAGGAAGGTAGTTAAGCTGCAGATGAGGGCTTTTCGGCCAATCGCCTTCCGGGGGAGAGGATTCGAGTATTCCCTGCGTCCATACCCTCTTGAGAGAATTGGTGTTCTGGTTCCGGGTGGAAGAGCATCCTACGTTTCAACGTTAGTCATGGCGGCTTACCCGGCTGTCTTAGTTGGCGTTAGGGAGATTCATGTTTTAACTCCCCCGAGGCCAGACGGGTCTGTCAATCCAGCGATACTTTACGCTGCTAGGCTAACGGGTTTAACAAGGGTTTACAGGTGCAACATGGTTGCAGGGGTGGGTGCTTTTGCTTTCGGTACAGAGTCCATTCCAAGGGTTGACAAGATATTCGGCCCAGGAAACAAGTTTGTGATGATAGCGAAGATGATTGCGAGCAGTTATGGTGTTTCGATAGATATTCCCGCCGGGCCTTCGGAGCTCGTTGTGCTCGCGGATTCGAGCGCAGACCCTGGTTTAATAGCGCTAGACCTAGCTGCGCAGGCTGAGCACTCGCCAGATGCTTTTACAGCACTCATCACAGATTCACACCGAATAGCGAAATCCGTTGAGAAAATGTTCAGGATTATTTCGGAAAGGAGCCTTTTAAAAGCAAGGCTGAACCTATATCTGGTCAATTCCATCGATGAAGGTGTGGGGAAATGCAACATGTTGGCGCCGGAACATGCTTCACTGCACGTCAAGAATCCTAGGGAGATAGCTAGTAAGCTGACGGTTGCGGGAACGGTTTTCCTAGGAGGATGTTCGCCACCGGCTGTAGGGGATTATGCCTCTGGGAGCAACCATATTCTTCCAACCTCCGGGTATGCGAAAGCAAGGGGCGGGGTGACTGTAATAGACTACCTAAGACTCGTCTCCTATCAGGGTTTTTCCGCGAAATATGTGGAATCGGTTAGCAGGCATGTTGAGGCCCTAAGCAGTGCAGAAGGCCTCCCTCTTCATGGTGCGAGCGTTAAGGCGAGGCTCACTAGGAGGCTGGCCGTATGAAAGCTGTCTTCCTAATAGGTACTGCTGGAAGCGGTAAGACAACCTTTGTAAAAAACTTCTCACAATGGATGGAGGATAAGGGGGTGGATGTTGCAAGGATCAACTTGGATCCAGGAGTTATAAGCCTGCCCTATTCTGCTGGTTTTGACGTTAGAACATACGTTGACACGGAGAGGCTGATGAGGGATATTGGACTCGGGCCTAATAGTGCCCTGACGGTTGCTTCAGACCTTATAGCTGTGAAGGTTCATGAGATAAGTGGGGAGATTGAAGCAATGGGTCATGAGCTTGCCCTCATCGACACTCCTGGCCAGATAGAGCTTTTCGCTTTTAGACCAGTTGGGAGAGCATTCTCTGAGAGATTCCTGAAGGGTCCGAGGATGGTAATATACCTGTTTGATTACGTACTAATGCTTGAACCATTGAGCTTCTTAGCCTCGCTCTACCTAAGCATTTCTGTTTACGCTTCCCTCGCGATGCCTCAGCTTAACGTTATTAACAAGGTTGATTTAGTTAACCCCCGCGTGGTTAAGAGGATTGAAGAATGGTATTCTAACCCTTTGAAGCTCTACGAGGCCATTACTAAATCATACAGGGGGGAGAAACTGAAGCTTGGGCAAGAGCTTTCAAGAGCATTGTCTCTCTTAAGCAGCCTAAATAAGCCTCTGCCTGTTTCAGCCGTCACGATGGAGGGATTTGTAGATGTTTATTCTCAGGTGACAAGGATTCTCGGTACAGGCGAGGAATTCTCGCACGAACAGGCTTTTTAAACTATTTCTGGGCATGGGAAATATTTATTAAACCATTGTTGAGGTTCCTCAACGATTTGCCCGCCTTCCAGGAAACAGAGGGCCTTGAGACAAGGGCTTATGTTAGAGAGATTGAGAAAGAGCTTAAGAAACAGAAGGAGAAGCTTACAGAGCTCGTAACCCGTAGAAGACAGTTAAGGGACGAGATTGCAGCAATAAGCAAGCAGATTGATGAATATGTTGCTAAGAGAAATGAGCTTAACGATCAGATTAAGAAGATTAAGGGTGATATAGAGCAGCTAAGGGCTTCAGAGAAAAACCTTAAGGAGGAAATGGAGCGTAAAAGAGTAGTCATAAAAAGCCGTTCCAAGAAGATAAGGATAAGTGAGAGGGAGGCTAGGGCGCAGCTCTCCAAGCTCGAATGGAGGCTTGCGACGGAGCATTTAGAACCTAAAGAGGAGGCTGAGCTTGTTAAAGAGATCGAGAGAGCCAGGGTGATTCTGCGCGAGGTTGAAGCAGTCGTCAACATGAAGAAGAACATCGGTGATTTCGAAAAGAAGATAGGTGAAAAAACCTCCATGATAATGGAGAAGAATAATGAGAAGGCTAAGCTTGTCGAATCCTCTAATCTTTATCATGCTAAGATTAAACAGCTTTTGGAGGATAAGAGAATAAAGAAGGACGAGCTTGCTAAACTTGATTCAGAGATAGATGAGGCTAAGAAGAAGAAGGACGAACTTTTCATGAAAATGGTTGAGATAGATGCTAAATCCTACTTGGCGAGAATGAGGCGTGTGCTCATGATGCAGGAGGAACATGCTAAGCGTTTAAAAATGGAGGAAGCTGTTAGAAGCAAGCTTGCTCTTGACGCTCAGGAGAAGCTTAAGCGCGGCGAGTCGCTGGACTGGGAAGAGTTTAAGGCTATGATAGAGGCGCAGGGTGGTCAATCCTAACTGGGATAGTTTATAGTCGTTTTTAGAATTTTTGGACATACAAAAGTTTTTTAACTATAGAATGCTTAATCATAATAAAGAGCCCATTGGAAGAGAATGCTAAAAGGGCGTTAATCATATGCGTGGATATGGATGACGATGTGGGCAGTAAGACCGGGTTAGAGACCCCCATAATCGGGAGGGATAACGTGCTTAGAGCGGCTGAAAAGCTTGCTCTAGTCGATCCTGAGGAGGCTGATTCAAACGCTATGTTCGCGTCAATCAGGCTTTCCGACGAGCTTTTTCAAAAAGGCTATTTGACGGAGGTCAGCGTGATCGGCGGCGTAAGGGACGGTGGTCTTGAAGCATCCCGAAAGGCTATAGATGAGATAACGCGCATCGCAAACTCCTTCAACCCCTCAGAGGTCTACGTTGTGACAGACGGGTTTGGAGAAGAGGACATTGAGCCCGTCATAAGGGCGAAGCTGCCTCTTGCCGGTGTGAAAAGGGTTGTAGTTAAGCAGAGCCGTTCAATCGAGGCATCCTACATAATATTCGGAAGATATTTGAAAATGCTTTTTTCGGATCAAAGGTTTAAGAAATGGTTCCTCGGGCTTGGAGGCATCCTCATAATTACGTTAACTATCTTAAGCTACTATGGCTCCATAAGGGAGGTTTCAACCGCCTTCTGGAGCATAATAGGTTTAGCTGTTTTGATGAAGGGATTTGACCTAGACAGGCTTGTTTCAGCTGGTCTTAAACATGTTTTTGGGGGCGAGATGCCTCCGCAATTCCTAATACTTAAAACACTGTTACTAACCACAGGCATATCCCTAATCCTGTTTGCCCTTTCCACAGGGCTTTCCGCAGGGTCTCTCCCAGATGAAACCTTAATAGCTAGAACCGGAAGGTTCATCGCGCAGACAATCGATGTCCTGCTTTTCGGCTTTGCGATAACACTTTTGAGCGGTGCAATAAAATATCCTTTAACGGCTTCAAGCATTCAAGACTCGCTAACAATACTCGCGAACATAGTGACCCTTATCCCCATGCTTAGAACACTGGGGCTGGCTATAGCAACCCCCTCGTTCGAGCTTAGGATACTCCTCCACGTCAGCCTTCTCACCCTCGTGCTTGTTTTCGCGGTAAACGTCATGGTTTTCTTAACGATGAGGCTTCTCTACTCGCTGAAAATACTTAAAATCAGCCAGAGAACAAAGATAGCCTAATGCTAGGGATCGTGGAAAGCATTGCTTCAAGAATTTCGAGAAACAGGCTATCCCTATGGCTTTACGAGAAGGCGCTCGTAAGGCAGGTTAGACAGCTACCGCCCCCGAAACACATAGGCATAATAATGGATGGTAACCGAAGGTGGGCCGAATCAAAAGGCTTAGAAAGATACTTGGGGCATGTTTTCGGCGCGAAAAAGGTCGGCGAGGTTCTCAAATGGTGCTATGATCTCGGCATCAACACAGTAACTCTCTACGTTTTCTCAACCGAGAACCTTAAAAGGCCACGTGAAGAAGTCGAGTTGATATTAAAGCTCTTCAAAGACAAGCTTATCGAGATGATGGACAAAAAGGTTCTGCACGAGAGTGGGACGCATCTAAAGGTAATAGGTAGGAGAGAACTTATTCCCGAGGAGATCATGCAGTACGTTAAGAAAATAGAGATGGAAACAGAGGGCTATTCCTCACACTATTTGAACATAGCCTTCGCATATGGCGGGAGGGCCGAAATCGTAGACGCCGTTAAGAGTATTGCTCGAGAAGTTGCTGAAGGATTTTTGGAACCGAGCAGCATAGATGAGGAAACTATTTCTAAAAGGCTCTACACTGCTCATCTTCCTGAGCCTGATCCAGATCTAATAATAAGAACCTCTGGAGAGGAGCGGCTCAGCAACTTTCTCCTCTGGCAGTCGGCATACAGTGAGCTAGCGTTCATAGATGTGTATTGGCCTGAGTTTAGGAGGATAGACCTGCTTAGAGCAATAAGAACGTATCAGAGGAGGAAGAGGAGATTCGGTCTTTGAAGGCTTTAAGGGAAGCGGCTGAAGAGGCTCACCTAAAGGAGGAATTAGTGAGTTTTAATGCCCCGGAGTCTGTTATGAGGTAAGTGTCTTCAACCCTGACCCCGCCGACGCCAGGCATGTACACCCCGGGCTCAATCGTTATAATGTTCCCTGCTTTAAGCTCCTCGTTGCTAAAGGGAGAGATGGAAGGTGGCTCATGAATATCTATTCCAACCCCGTGTCCAAGGCTGTGTGCAAAATACTTGCCTAGCCCGTACTCTTCTAATACTTCATAGGCCGACCTGTCTATCTCGCACGCCTTAACGCCTGGAAACGCCTTTCTCTCAGCAGTCCTCTTAGATTCCTCGACAGCCTCTATAATCCGCGTCGCCTTGCTTCCCTCAAGCCTTTCTCCAAAAACCATCGTCCTAGTCAAATCACTTTTATAATTGAGATAGTCCGCACCCGCATCTACCAGCACGATATCGCCTCTCTTAAGTAGTCTCGCCGATGGCGTTGCGTGAGGGTTGGACGTGTTTTCTCCAAATGCCACTATTGTTTCGAAAGAGGGTTTGAAAGCACCCTTTAAAACTATTTGGGCATCATATTCGCTGGCAACCTCCACTTCCGTGGTGCCCTCGCTCAGCCTGCTTGTGATTTCGCTGACAGTTTGGCTCGCTATTTCAGCAGCCCTCTTAACCCTATCTATTTCACGAGAATCCTTAACCAGCCGCATCTCCCTAACTATCCTGCTGCCTGTTTTCAAGAGGGCGCAGAGCTCTTTTTCAAGCCTCAAAGCTTCATGCATTTCTAACGTGTCGAACTCCACATACTTAAAACCAACTGGTTTTTCTTTCAAAAGCCTCTGCAAATATCCTTCACCCCTATCTAGCTTCACAACTCTAACCTCATTCAACGAGGAAGACATGTTAACGCTTTCTAGTGGTGTTACAAGCAGCTTGGCTTCACCGCTCTTAGGTATCAGAAGCATTCCTGAAACAGGTTGCTCGCTGTCGACAGCATAGATTATGTTTCCCTGATTCCTTAAAACAAGCAGGTCTATGCCTGTTCTACTCAACCTGTTTTGAATTATTTCTATTCTGCTCATACGCTTGCCCTGTTTGAAGCCGTGCTCTTAAAGCTTGCTTAAGCTCATCATCGCTGCACACACCGAAAATGCTTAAGCCGGTTGGAGTTAGCCTCAATACCTTGCTCCTCCCCTCCCTGCTTGCTTCAAGCAACCCCATTTCAACCAGCCTCTTAATCTGCCTATATGCATGGGATCCCCTGAGGCTAACAATTCTGGATTGAGCTATGGGCTGTTTCAAACCTATGAGTGTGAGCGTTTTCAATACGGCTCTACTCATCATTGGTTTAACACCTATTCTTTTAACGAAGCCGGAGTACTCGGGTTTAACCCTTAACATGTAATTTCCCTGCCCTATCTCAACTATTTCTAAGCTCGTGTCCCTAGCCCTATACTCTTCAACGAGCTCTCTCAACGCTTTCTCAACCTTCTCAACCTTTCTGGCACCTGCCGCCGACTTTAACTGCCTTATTGTCAACGGTCTTCCAGATGCGGAGAGGGCTGCCTCAATCCTCTTCCTATACTCCGAGTCCCTGGAAACCATTCTCCATCACTATATAGTAGTTTCCCTCCTCGGAAAGAATGTCGAAGCCCGGCTCAGACAGGAGGAAGAGAATCAATATAAATGTCCTGGCCATCTCCAAGGGCTGTTTGCCTTCAAGTAGGGAGTTCAATGAAATTCTTCCCTCCTGGCTGAGCATCGTGTAAAGAGTGTTCCTGAACTCCTCGACTTTCTTCTCGATCTCCCTTATGAAATCATCCGACTGGGTTACAATGGGTGGAAGCGCCTCCTCCTCTGGAGCCCTCTTAGAGTAAGCCTTTTCAAGTATTTCAGAAAGTGCTTTTACGAGGCGTTCAAGATCTATGACTGGCTGAGACGGCCTGATGGGGGCTTCAAGAGGGCTTATTTTCTCAAGCAGTTCTAGAGGAACATCCAGCGTCTCCTCCGCATTAAGGGACTCCTTATGCTTAAGCTCAGAGTCTATTGAGAGAAGCGCCTCTGTCTTCCTAAGATAGATTATTGAGGATGCTAGCAGCACTAGTCCGGACAGCGTGAACTGCAAATATCCTTTTTCACGGAGCTCCCCGGATAGTTGCTTCAGAATCCCTGTGATCTTAATGTCCCAAGGGTTTACTCTCCTGAGTTTAATCAGGTCGAACACTATATCGGTTGCTTCCCGCCCCTCATCCGACAACCGTTGTCTCCTCCAACGCTTTCCCAGCAGGCATTTCTATGAACCTTGAGAAACCGTTCTTAACGAAGACTCCTATAACCTTGTCAGCCTTGCTCACAACGACATCCTTGAGGGAAACAATTATTATCTGGCTTTCCATGGAGACTTCTTTCAAAAGCTCTGTCATCCTTTCAATGTTAACGTAATCCAAGTGTGCATCAGGCTCGTCGAAAATGTAAAAAGCTGCTGGGAAAAGTTTTTGCATAGCGAAAATCAGGCATATTGCTGCCACAGACTTCTCTCCTCCACTAACTCCGCTTAGTACTCTCGCCTCTTTCCCTGGGAACCTGACGTATACTGTTAATCCGGCTTCAAAAGGCCTTTCAGGATCCTCGAGTTGAAGCCATCCGTCGCCCCCCGTCATCCTGTTGAAGAAGATTGAGAAATACTTGTTTATCCTATTTAACCCGTCTAGGAAAGCTTCCCTTTTTCTCCTTTCAATATCCTCCATGAATTCCTGGATGCTCCTCCTTTCTTCCTCAAGCTCGTTAATCCTTTCAAGAGCATTCCTATAAAAGTAAACCTCCTGCTCATACTGGTTAATGGCAAGCATGTTTACCTCTTGAACCTTCTCAAGCTCGCTCCTAAGTATGTTCAAATATTTTTCCGTTGAGCTTTCCTTATCCTCTGAAACTTTAAGAGGCTGACCCGGAATCCTGCTTTTCAGCTCCCGAATCCTATTTTCACTCATCTCTTTGTCAACCAATAGCTTTCTCTCAACATCTTTAACTCTGTTTATCTCCGCATTCAACCTTTCAATCTCCTCGTCAAGTTTCCGGATTGTTGAAACTAGGTCTCGCCTCCTATCTTCCACACCCTCGCGTACAACCTCTATGTTTCCCCCCATCCTTTCCTTCAAATCCCTAATCCTCATGTTTAAATCACGAGCCAGGATTAAAACATCCCTATTGTCTTCCCTGATTTTAGTGATTTTCTCGCTCAGAGCCTTCTTAGTATTCCTGTACTCCGCAGCCTTTCTATTTAGATTACTGATGATGTTTTCAATCAGGGTTAGTCTGTTTTTTAAAACATCTCTCCTCTTTTCAAGCCTGCGCAACTCGTTTCCAACCAGCATTATTCTCCTGCGAATCCTACTGACGCTTTTCTCCTTAGCGTCGATTAATGATTTTAACCTTATCCTTTCACGTTCTAATAGACGTTTTTTACCTGAGTCACGTTTTCTAAATGCTTGGCTCAATCTTCGAGACGCTTCTAAATACTCGCTAGTCAAAGTGCCTAACTGTTCTCCCAGCTCCTCCATACGAGAGTCAATAGTGTTCAGGTCCTCGGCAAGCCTGTTTCGAATACTTGACGCTTCAATTATTTTACTGTTTAAAACTGGTCTCACATGATTATTCATGGTTTCAAGTATTCTGGATAGCTCTCCAGCTTTCTCAGAGAAGCTTTTTACAATGTTTCTAATGCTTTCAAGCTTCTCCTCAATATTTTCCCTGACCAGTCCTCCTTCTACAGTAAAAACCTCGCCGTTTATGGTTGCTGCCCTAAACCCTCTTCTAGCGAAGACGAGAGCGTCCTCCGCAGTGTTAACCACAACGCTGTTCCAGAAAACCTTTAAGATATGTTTCTCAACACTCTTAGGGTATTTAACTACATCCATCATATGCTTGCCACGCCTACTGAGTTCAAGCGGTATCTCTTTCCTGTTTAATTCTCCCTCAGAGGTTAACACTTTAATCCCGATGCCTTTTCCTCCAAGGAAGTTCATTAGGAAAAGCATGTCTAGAGAGCTTTTAACGAGCACAGCATCCATCCAATCACCAGCCAGGCTTTCAACAGCTCTACTCAGTTCCCTTGGAAACCAAAGGTTTTCTCTAAGAACTCCGTAAATGCTTAAGCTTTTTTTCTCCGAAACGTTTTTCACAAGCTCTAGAATCCGCCTCCCTCTCTCATCCTGAATAGCGTAGTCTGCTATCCCCGACACTTTTGCAAAAAGGATTCTGAACGAATCCAAACTACTCATTAAGACTCTAATGGTGTTCATTATTTCATCCAACATCCTTTTCCTCTCTGCTAAAACTCTGTCAAGATCAGCCAGTTTCTCGATCACCCTGCTCTTTCTAGCCGTCTCCACCTTCCTCCTCCTGCTCAAAGACCCTATTTTCCTCTTTAGACTGTCATAATAGGTAGTGACTTCTCTTAACATTCTTTCCGAATTCTCCTCCTCAAGCACCAGCCGGTCTAAATCCCTGTTAACTAGAACCAGCCTGTTCATCATACTGGAAATCTCTGCCTCCTGTTGTTTCTCGGCTTCTTGAAGCCTCTTCTTCTCGCTCAGAAGACGAAGTATCTGGCTGCTGATTGAAGAGCGTTTTTCAAGCATACGTCTATAATCCTCCGTCAGGCTAGCCGTTTTCCTCATGCTCTTACTCCTCTTCCGCCTTGTTTTAGACAATTCTCTTTTAATCGTGTCTAACTCACTCCTGTTTCTCTCAAGCCTTTCAAAGGCTTCTCCAAGCCTTTTCTCAAAGTCTTTCAACTCGTATTGGATCCTAATTCTCTCCGCGTCAGGGGTTGCTGAAGCAGCGTTTTCTAAAAGTTCCTCCATCCTCTCTATAAGGCTTCTCTTCTCCACCTGTCTGGAGGCAAGCTCTGCTTCAAGCTCACTTCGCACGACAATATTTTCCCCAAGGCTCCGGGAGATTTCCTCCAGTTTTCTGGCGAGCCTCCAATACTCGAACGAATTGATAATCGTCTGCATCCTCTCCACTTCTTTCTCAAGCATTCTTCTCCTGAGTAGAATGTTTCTCTCCCTTTCTAATTGAAGCATTCTTCTATCTATCTCTTGAAGCCTAGCCTGCGCCACCCTGAGATTATTGTCGGCCTGCAGCAGGTTGCTGAGCGCCTCCGCCTTCTTCTCATCGTACTGGGCTAAGCCTAGAGCCTGTTCTATCTCTTTTCTTCTCTCCACAGGATTCTTATCAGCCAGCCGCGAAATCTCTCCCTGCGGTATCATGTTGTAGCCTCTTGCAGAAAGGCCAGTTGAGGAAATGGTGTCTTCAACGACGTTTTTAGAAGTCCTTCTACCGTTGAGATAATATGTGCTTTCCCCGTCTCGCCCCATTCTCCTAGCAACTGTTATAAGCTTCTCTTGACCAAGTATTGTTGAATCACTATTATCTATGGTTATTTTCACATAGGTCTCCGCTTCCCTGCCAGCGTTATCGTTAACCAAGGAGGAAAGCCTATCCATCCTAAGAAGCCTAGGATTGTTTTCTCCAAGTGCGAAACGTATCGCATCGATTAAATTACTATTGTGAACTATCAAGCCGTCTCCGGCAACATAGGAGCCAATGTTCTCAACGTATATGTCATATACTTCTCCTTTCCAAAATCTCACAACTATTCTGTTTAAAACATCAAGGCTCGGTTTTCCACCGTCCATAATCATTATCCGCATGCCTTCTGAAAGCCGTGAAGCCTCCAACCATCCGCGTACCCCGCTCCCATAAACCACCATCAGCTTGTGCTCCGGGGTTACTTCGATCCTTCTGCCAGTCGCCGTCTCCATTTTTAACAGGCGCCCTTCATAGGGCTTCCTGAACATGGCGCTAACACTAGCTTCAACCCTCCTCCCTAGGTGCGGATGATAGCTTACGAGCAGCTCCCCTCTCCGAGGAATTATGTATTCTCCATCCATCTGCTTGATTCTGATGCTCTCTGAATACAATTCTTTGAAAAAGGATTCTACGGGCAGCGCTCCCCACGGCTGCCCTATGATCGTCCAGGGCGCTACGCATTTTCCGGAGCCGTTTCTACCGGTTAAAACAGTTAAGCCTCTGCTCAGGTTTATTACCTGTCGGCCGCCCACCGACTTGAAATTCCTGATCTCGATCCTTGTCAGATGCAACCTCTAAACCCTCTCCGCATCAGCCGCCACTATGAGCCTTAGAATAATATTCATGGGCTTTTTAATGTAACTTGCAGAGTCATCCTCGCTTCGAAAACTAAATGTAAAGGTGCTCCCAAGCGTCATAAAGCTTAGCATAAGTGCCTAGGAATAAGTTTTTAAGCATTATTTTAATGAGTCTGGGACAGGTTGTCAGTATACCACGGAGACATATTCAAAAGGAAGAAAACCGGGGGTAAGAGTCACCCCAGTAGGGGTAAACGCAAGTATGAAATGGGACGGTCGCCAACCCTTACGAGACTCGGGGAGAACAATATTGTTGAGAAGATAAGAGTCAGAGGAGGAGGATTAAAGCTTAGAGTTATTCAGGCTGCTTATGCTAACGTCGCTGTTGAAAAGGATAGGGTTGTGAAAGCAAAGGTTCTAGACGTGGTTGATAATCCTGCGAACAGGGAGTTCGGGAGGATGAAAATAATAACAAAGGGCGCTATTATAAAGACTGAAGTGGGTAATGCTATGGTTACTTCTAAACCGGGCTCTAACGGGGTTGTGAACGCTAAGCTGGTTTCTGCAAGATGAAAAACATTTCTAAGGAACGCTACGTGATAGTTTACCCGCAGTATTTTGATTCCAAGGCTTCGCGGAAAATGGGTAGGCGTGTCTCTAAGAGTCTTGCGGTTGACTCTCCAAGCCTGGCTAGGGTTGAGGAAGCCTGTAGAAAGCTTGGCTTAAAGGTTATTCTGGAACCCGACAAGGCTTATCCGAGGGTGAGCAATGCTAAATGTGGGAGGATAGTAGTTTTCTGCAAGGATATGCAGAAGAAGAGCCTTATTGAAAAAATCGGGAGGGTCATGAAGGGTGGTGCTGGTTGAAACGTAAAGGGACTGTTGAAAACATTCTTAACAACAGGATTGCTTTAGTTAGGCTTGAAGGGCTGGTTGGCTTAGGCTCCCTCGTCCTAAGCAGGGATATGAGGCCGCTGGGAAGCGTTACAGACATAATAGGTCCTGTTAAAGAGCCCTATGCCGTGATTGTTTTAAAAAGAGACGTCAAGAAAGTTGGGAAAGGCGACGTCGTGTTTTTTAAACCTAGAAAAGCATAGTGCTCGGAAAACCTTTATAGCTTGGGAACGCTACTGTCAAAGACGGTGACAAAGCCTCGACGGTCAGAAAGGTCTCGAGAAGATACAGGCTTGAGGGAAAGGTCCTTAACATCATAATGCGTTCCAAGGACGGGGTGGTTCAAACAGACCTATACAAGATGCTTAAAATCTCAAGCAGAGAGGGCTCGAGAATCTGCTTGAAACTGGAGTCCTGGGGACTTATAAAGAGGGAGAAGGTTCTTCACAAGGAGAGATGGACCTATAAGCTTTACTCGACACGTAAGGTTCCAAAGATAGATTCGTTAAAGGGTTCACCGTGCTTCGCATGTCCGCATTTCAACAGGAGTTGTTCATCAGGATCTGCAATAAGCCCTGAACGTTGTGAACTACTGGATAAGTGGATACTTACGATTGATGTGGGGGGAGCGGATGCTGAAGTCAAAGAGGCGGTGGCTTCAAGAGAGGAAGCGTGACCCGTATTTTATACTTTCGAAGAAAGAGGGTTACCGTAGCAGGGCGTCGTATAAGCTTAAGCAGATACTGGATGAGTACAGGGTTATCAGAACTGGGGATGTTGTTCTAGATATTGGATGTGCCCCCGGAGGATGGCTTCAAGTTGCTTCTGAAGCCGTTGGTGAAACCGGGCTGGTTATTGGGGTTGATGTTAAGGAGGTTGAAAACCTAGGGTTGGAGCATGCTAAGACAATCGTGCTCGACGTTTTCGATGAGGGCTTTGTTGAAAAAGTTTTAAAAGAATCTAAAAACAAGTTCGACGCGATTCTTTCAGACCTCTCGCCTAACATGTCTGGGGTCTATGAGCTCGATCACGCTAGGCAGATTGAGATGGTCGAGAGGGTCCTACAACTGTCGAGGTACCTGTTGAAGACAGGCGGGTCGATGGTGATTAAGGTTTTCGAGGGCGAGGGTTCCGACAGGGTTTACAGGAGAGTTTCGATGCTCTTCAGGTTTGTTAAAAGGTTTAAGCCTAAGGCTTCCCGCAAGGGGAGTTCAGAATTTTACCTGGTCGCCAAGCTTTTCAAAGGATTCTAATAATTCTAATAAGCTCGTCGAGCCCAGCATTAGTCCTTATGCAATTATTATCGAAACCGCTTCTGCACGCTGCAAACCCTTCTTTCTCAAGCCTCTCTATAATAAGGGTTCTCCCAGGAGGGTTCACATGCAGGTTTGAAGCAAGCCCGGTTAAATCAATGCTTCCCACAATCTTCTGATCATCCGAGACGAGGGTTTCAAGGGTTCTTAAAACATTTTTGTCCACAAGTGTTTTCTCTGCTTTCTGAAGCAGCATTTTCTCAAGCCATTCCCTAGAGTATGTTTGGCCAGTGTAAAGCGGCCCCAGCAATAAGGAATCCTTCTCGCAACTTTCTTCAAAGTCAACCACGCCGAGTGGCTCATGTATTTTCCCAACCCTCCTTACTTTAAGAAACCTGATTTGCGAAACACTTTTGAAAGCGTGTTTCCTACCCTTCAAAACTCTTACGAAAACCTTAACGTAATGTCTTCGCGTGATTGAAACAATAGGCTCAATCCCCCTTTCATTCCTGACGGCAGCATCAGCCAAAGCTTTAAGCAGAACCCTGACTCCAATTTCCCGCATGAAACCAGTTTTAAAAACATTCACACCGTAAAGCATCCTCGCAGCCCGCTTATGTACTCCGAAAAGGTTGGCAGTGTCAGTGGCGGTTACGCTGAGCACGCCACCGTGTTTAACAGCTTGAAAGCAGGTGTCAAGAAACCTGACAGGGGTTCCGAAAGGATCTATGTCAAGCATGTCAAACCTGCTGCCTCCGAGAGAATGCGTCACGTGAAAAATATTCGCATCCATTTTAGAGGCATGTATCCTATCCTCTAGCCTGTTCAATTTAACGTTCATAACCATGATTGCAAAAGCCCTTTGACTGTTATCGTTCATATATGCTTCACTCCATCCCGCCTCCGTAAGAACTCTTATCGATCTTACTCCGACGCCCGCCATAGAGTCTCCAAAACAGAGGCTGCGCCCAGATTCCTTCTTAATCACGTTGGCAACCATGACTGTAAAATCCCTGTTCTCCTTCATCAAAGGATTGTAAAACACGGGTGCTTTAGAAGGAACATACTCGTTCGGCGAAACCCTGTAGTAATCCAGCTTTGGGACAATTATTTCAGCCCTCCCTTCCCTGAGCCTAGTCGTTTCGAAACCCGTCTCGTCTCCCTGCTTCTCCACGCTTCCAGTATCCGTCTATCTTCTTAAAAACTGTTGAGAAACCCTTTTATCCATCCTGAAGCCTCGGATGCCTAAAATGTACGACTTGTGCGTAGCGGGTGCGGGTGCGGCTGGCGCAACCCTTGCCAGGGAAGCCGTTGGAAAGGGGCTGAAAGTTCTCTTAGTTGACAAGTCTCCCAAGGAGAAGGTTGGCGACAAGGTTTGCGGAGACGCGCTTGGCTCACACCACTTGGAAAGGCTCGGGTTAACCCTGCCCCGTGAAACTTATTTCTCCATATACCCTGGAATAGAAATATACTCTCCCGACATGCAGAGCCGCCTCAGCATAGTTGCGGAGGGTTTAAGCGCGTACGCTTTAAACAGGCTTGAATTCGGCCAGTTCCTCTTAAAACTGGCTTTAGACGCTGGTTGCGAGTTTAAGCCGGAAACACATGCCAGGGAGCTAATCATTGAGCGGGGTCGCGTAATAGGGGTCAGGCTGATGAGTAAGGATGGCGTTAAGGAGGATGTTTACGCCAAGGTGACTGTGGACGCTACTGGTTCTTCAAGAACCCTCTCCAGAATGCTTCAACCAGCTGGTTTCGACCAGGAGCTGGACGATGATGAAACATTGGTTTGCTATAGGGAGATCGTGAAGACGAGGGTGACGCCTCCTATACCCGCCATCTACCTGGATATGGATGATGCTCCCGGAGGATACTTCTGGGTTTTTCCAGAGGGGGAGGGAAGGGTTAACGCGGGCCTCGGAGTCACAAAGAGCTCAGCAAACCCTAAGCTTCTCTTCAGAAAATGGGTTGACAGGCTTCCCTGTCTTAAGAACAATATTGTGGGCGTTTTCCACAGGGGTGGAGGAATAGTTCCCGCCAGGAGGCCCATAGACTCCACCGTTTGGAACGGCTTCATAGCCGTCGGGGACGCGGCTTTCATGGTCAACCCTCTGCACGGTGGTGGAATAGGTTCCTCAATGACCGGCGGCTTCCTGGCTGCCAACGTTGCTGCAGAAGCTTTAGAGCATGGCCGTGTCGACGAGGCGGCCCTGTGGAGGTTAAACATAGAGTACATGAGAAACTACGGTGTTAAACAGGCTGTTCTAGATGTTTTCAGGATTTTCCTCCAAGGCTTGAACAATGAGCTGATAAACTACGGCTTGGCCCAGGGGCTCATTAAGAGTGAAGACCTGTTGGAGGCAAGCATGGGTGGGAAGCTTAGGCTTAACATTACTGAAAAGGCCTCAAGGGTTTTCGCGGGCATCGGTAAACCAGGCTTCCTTCTGAAGCTGAATAAAACTGTTAAGCTAATGGAGGATTTCAGACAATTATACGTGAACTATCCTTCACGTGGAGGATTTGACGGGTGGAGGGCTAAGGTAAGGGCCTTCCACGAGAAGCTTCATGAAGACATTGGAGTTTCTTCTTGAAACATACTGTTTTACAGAGATTAATCTACATCAACTGTCCTCACAGGCTGAGGGAAACGCTTATTACCCTTTTTTGAAAAGCTTCCTCGTTGGGAAGCGCAGGCTCGAACACCGTTAGGCCCAGTAAATCAGAAGTAGTGTTAACATTGTTAAACAAATACTCATGCGTATACGTAGTCACTCAGACGCAGAGGCTGCTCTTCAACCCTTCGGAGATAAGTTCTAATGAAGTCGAGCCTGTCGACTACACTTTGATAACTGATGAGCAGCCTGAGCATTTCGACGAGAACCTGATAATGGAGCTCTATCTTCTTAAAAAGTCTGGAAAAATAATCGTCGACGAGACCAGCTACAGGATTCTTAGGTCCCAGGTTCCGAAGGAGATGCTTATTGCAGCCAAGCCTAACAAGCTGCTTATAAGCAACGGGCTGATCGTCAAATCCTATCCGAGTGAGAACTCTGAGGCCTCCACACCCGTAACCTACATGGTTACGCTTGAAAACGGGTGCAAGATTTTCCAGACGGGTGCTTCCCCCGTGTCTAAGGCTTTAAAAAAAGTAACTATGGAGGAGAAGCCTGACATAACTTTCATCCCCGTGGGCTTCAACCCCATGCTTAACGCTGTCTCATGGGTTGAATCCGTTGAAAACGCTAACTCTAAAATGATTATACCTTACCACGGTGAGAACCTTGATGGTTTCAACAGTGCCGTCAAAAGGAAAGGCTTAAAGATAGGGGTTGTAATGCTGAAAGTCGGGGAACCGTTTGTATACAGGGTTGGTTGACCTCGTGGCGGAGACACTCGTAAAGACAGGTGGCTTCCTAACTTGGCCGGATAAGACGGATGAGGGAGTCCTTCAACCGTTTGTGCTCGACCTAACTACAGTCTTAAACCATCCGGGCTTGTTCACCAGAGTTGCTTCGGGTCTTCTCAGGATCGTCAAGAAAAAAGTCGGGGTGAAGAGCTTCGAGTTTGTTGCTGGAGTACCTTTAGCCGGAATACCATACTCGTCCTACATTTGTCTCAAAACAGGCAAGCCCATGCTGCTCGTCAGAGAACGAGGAAAGGGGAAGCTTGTGGAGGGCCCCTTAAAAATGGGTGACAGGGTTCTCGTCATCGACGATTTCGTCGTAACCGGTAGACAGATACTGAGGACCGCCGGTAAAATTGTCTCAGAGGGAGGGGTTGTTGAACAGGCTGTTGTAATAGTGTGCCAGAGCAAGAGCGCTATGGAGAAGCTGAGAGGCAGAGGTATAAGGCTGCACCCACTGTTCGGTTTTAAAAGCCTCGTCGGAAGTCTGAAGAAGCTTGACGCTTTAACCGATGAGGAATACGATGCTCTACTCTCTAAGGCCTAGAGGCCTCTGACTCTTCAACCAGAGGTATAATCTCCTCGACGGAGAACCTTATGAATGAAGCAGGGTCAATCCTGCTGAAAATCGTTACGACAGCATCTCTCGTGATTCCAGCCACTAAACCGGTTTTTCTATGCGCGATCACGATGTACCATATGTTCCCGTGTTTCAGATATTCTGAGAACAGGCTAGTGTTAGCGAGTGAGGGCCCGTACAGGGAGAGCTTCTTAATGTTAGGTATGTCAACGTCGTCGAAGAAAACCACTTTAGCGGCATCGCTATTCGCATTATGATAGCTCAACATTACCTCCGGAGAAATCCTTGCCTCGACAATCCGGCCGCTTTTAAGAAATATCACTTGGCTGAACATGTTGGCAACCATGTTTGCAATCGGCTTCTTCTCCAAAACTATGAGAAAGACTCTCCTCCTCCTGAAAACGAAGCTGAAAACCGAGTCGACTGTTTTAGCAACTATCTCCGTCCTATCCCTCCTCCTGATCGTCAGAGGCACGTCCCTGCTAATAACCCCCTCCAGCATGTTTTGAGAAGCCTTCAACTCAGCTATCTCGGTCACTAGGCTCAAGTCAACCCCCTCCAGCGGGGTTTCAACCCTGTAGCCCTTAAGCCTCTGAGCAATATCGCTCTGAGGCAGGCGCTCGTCCAGCCTGAATATCTTTCCCGCAGTAACCATACTCCTCCATAAAGCTAAACATCTGTTTTTAACCGTTTTTCCAACTCTTCCTGAACCCTCTACACGGCGGTTATCCCCCGGTCACCCAGAGCCAGAACTTATATTCGGGTATTTTCTACTGGCTTCCAAGGCTTTTAAAAAGTAGCTTCCCAATCTCCGAGTTTTTCATTTACTTCTCTCATACCTTTCTCTATGCATTCTCCCAGCGGCATCTTCCGGCGGAGCCCAAGCATCTTCACGAAATCCCTCCTAACTGACCAGTAGTCCCCTACCTTCTCCGTAGAGAACAGTGTTTCGCCTATGTTGCAAGCAATTTTGCTATTTCTTGGACTTCTTTCAGGTTGAGAATCTCACAAGGCTAAATCAACGCCCGGATTACTCCACCAAGATATTTGTCCGTCTCCACATTACCCTTCTTCTCGAGCTCTTGATAGGTGCTCAGCATAATCTCCGATGCTTCTTTCGAATCTCCACATTAGCACATGCCAGGAAAAATAGATCATAACGACAAATAACCTCTAGCCTAACTCCTTATTCTAAATATTTTGCTTGCCCTCTCAGGACTCATTTTCAGTATTACTGTCTCATCTTTGATTTCAATACACCATATTCGGGAACTCATTAAGACCATGGTATGCCTTTTTTATCTCCTTCTGAGGATCTCATTGGTCTGATCATCCTTCTTAAAAATGATGAGACTAGCAATAAGATCCCGAAAGCAAGAATGGCAAGTAGATCAATGTATTCCGATTCCGAAATTCCCTGAGAATGCATTCTAACTCCTAAAGACTGAACGGGGCTGAAGTTTAAAATAATAACGTAGATTCCTCTGTGAGCTATCCGAAGAACTGTGGAGAACGAGCCTTCATACGCACCCGTTTTAACTCTAGTTAGAGGCTGGTTCTGTAGGTAAGCGTTTATTTCTTCTGAAGTAGTCAGGAATATGAGGGTTGAATTAACATTTCTTGGGACATCGACGGAAAGAGAAATACTTGCTGCACGAGTGAAGATGAAAAAGCTTCTTGACTTAGTAACGCTTTCTGCACTTGCTTCTGAAAACATACATCCAGCAGAGATATCGAGAAAAGGTTGGCGTGCAAGCATTAGTGCAAGAGATGTCAGGATTAGAAATAACCCGAGCCTTGATACAAAATTCAACTTTATTTCACCTCATAAAAACGGGTGAAATAGACGTAGGCGACTAATAGGAAACTAAGAGAAATAATGAAAGCAACTGTTAAATTTCCAGCCACTTCTGTTGGAACATAAAGAAACGCGGATGTAGATATTGGCGGAATATTGTACAAGAAGGATCCCGGCTGGGGATTAGAGTATTTAAGTAAATTATCTAACGAGTAAAAGGTTAGGACATTTGACAAAATTGATATAATAATCTTATCTGAAATCGTTGAAATGAAGATATTTAGGGATATGATGAATATTATTTGAACCAGCATTGGGGGGCAAAGTGAGAACAGGGATGAAACAGATTCTATTAGCCAGCTTCCTCTAAAGTTATAAATAATCAGCATTAGAATGACGGTAAAGAAGTATATAATGCCGGCAAGAAATAAAGCTATAAACTTACCTACAAATAGTTCTGTCCTACTTCTGGAGTATACGAGTTCTGTGTCCAGAATACCGGCTTCACGCTCGTATGCAAATATGGTTGCAGCCACAACCCCCATAGTTACCCCCTGCACCATGAAGGTATAAAGAATTATTGAATGCAAAATATTTTGAACAAAACCGTAGACATACAGATGAGCACTTTCTGGAAGAACTATAATGCTTGGCAAGACCACCGTTCCATTAAAAATCATGCTGACAATCACGATCTCAGATATTGGGAACATTAAGAGCTTCTTCAATTCCCAGCGGATGCTTTCAAGATTCAAGTCAAGCATCCTTCATTACCCTTGCGTATGCGTTTGTTAAAGTACCGTCTGACGAAAAGTTTGCTACGAACTTTTCAAAGTTATCTTTAGCTATTATCCTGCCCCCTTTCATAACGATTATAAAATCACATATTTGTTCAAGATCCTCGAGAATATGAGTCGACACCACTATGGTCTTATTGTCATGTTTAATTTCCTTAACGAGCCTAACCATTTCAACCCTGCCAAGGGGATCAAGGTTTGTCGAGGGCTCATCTAGAAGGATGAGGCTTGGGTCTCCGACTAAAGCTTGGATTAAACCCAACCTCTGAATCATGCCAGCAGAATAAGTGCCTATCTTCCTCGTGAGGAAACCGCCCTTAACGATTGGATGAGTAAGAATATTTTGGTCGAATTCTACCCGTTTTAATCTAGACACATGCTTTAGATATTCTATCCCAGTAACCCATTTGGGGAAGGCACACCTCTCCCTTAGATAGCCTATCTGCGAGCAAACCTGGCCGTGACTGCGGAACGGATCCTTGCCGAACACCAGGATTTTTCCAGACGATGGCTTTTGAAGACCAAGCATTATTCTTATAAAGGTTGTTTTTCCAGAGCCGTTTGGCCCTATTAAACCGTAAACGCCGTTATTAAAAGAAACGCTTACTCCATCAAGGGCAATTATACTCCGGAACCTTTTGGAAACATTCATCGCTTCCACAGCATTCATAACTTTTGAGAATAAGATTTTATTCTTATACTTAAAAATTATGGTTATGGTTTTTATTTTCGAAAGTAAAGTTTAAATTATGCGCGCGCTCACTAATATACATATTATATGACATATGAAAAGAAAATAGTGTGTATCTTGATACTCCTAGTCATCCTCTCATCGATTCTCACTGTGTCTGCTCAAAAGACTTGGGACTATGACTATCAGAAGGGTCAAACTCCTTTATTTTCTTGGGAAGCATACGCCTACGTCGAAGCTTGGTACGTACATCTTGTTGGCTATTTCTCCTTCGTACATAGTGGTTGGGGTAAAGCTTCTTTAGAATATACTTATGATATTTTCGGGTGGCCTGGTAATGATGGTTTTGATCCACAAGGAGGATATACAGTCACCCGTGTCTTTGTGCGTGGACTTTACGTTGGGCATGCATTTGCAGGAATTGGCATATATAGTGGGCCCTGAGACTTCGGAGAAACGAAAGAGCAGTATGGCGAAGAACCCTTTATTTCTACTCCTTATTTTGATTTTTATCCAACCCGTTAGCATCCAGCTTAGACCTGAGCCTGGGTGGCTTAAGCCAGGGTTCTACGTAGAGTATTTCGTTGAATCTACGCGGCCCGGCATCTGGCTGGTTCCGAATTCCAACCTTTATAACTCATCCTTAATCAACGGACAGTATCCTCGTCTTCTCTGCAATGGTACTTATAGATTTGAACTCATAACGATGAACAATACTTTTGCACGTTTTAACGTTAGCCTTGATCTCAATGCGTGGGTGCCAAGTAAATCAATGATAATGCCTGGAGAGAAAATAGACTGGGTGGGTTTTAAGCTGCTTCAAAAATCTTTTATGTGCGACGTGGATTTTGAAACTTTCATCACCTATAGGGAGGGAAGAATACTCGGCATCTTCCCCCTCTGGAGAGGTTTTAAGGCGTCTTCCGGCAAGGTTCCTCTCCTTATAAATTTCTTCGGGAGAAAGGTTGAGGCGAACTATACTTTGTTAGAGAAATTTATTTCCTACGAGACTCCTCTTGGAACCTTTAGATACGTATTTGCAGTTCATGCCTTCATTGAAACACTGGATCTCCCATATGTTGCCACGCCTTCCGGTATCTTCATCCTTTCACCGAACAGCATATATGACCGTGATACTCTCCTCTTAATCTGCGGCAGAGGATACATGGATGACATATTATTTGATAATGGCATATTATGTTTCGAAGAGATGAACATTAGAGAAACCACATTAGAGTTCCCCCAGTTAGAGGAACACGGTTTCGAGCTTCAGGGCGGACAAATCTTTTTAGGGCTTTTATTAGCAGGGCTTGCCTTACCTTTACTTTACAAGCTTTTCAAAAGAATTAGAATCACGCGTAATTTAAGATTTATATTGGTTGTATGCCTTCAATTATATTCTATATAGGGCTAGAGCATGCTTTACCGTGTAAGCTCTTTGCTTTTCTACGAGAAACAGAGGAGTCCAGTTATTTCAACATGCTCAGTGCTCAACACTTGGCTTAACCTCCAGTATCCTAGACTCGTCCTGAACCTTTTGAACAACTATAACGTGAGCATCCCTAACCGGAGGCGGAGTCCCGGGAGTAATACACAGATATGCAACCCCGGGATTCTTCTCAACAACATCTGACAATATTTTGAAAAATTTATTTCTATTAATGGGATCCATATGCACATCCAATTCATCAATTCCTCTTATACTTGACTTGACTAGTGATTGGAGGGCCATTAGGAATGATACTACTGTCGCGCTTCTCTCCCCGCCGCTCTGAGTGTACGCGTTGAACTCGGTTAGGGTGCTGCCTCCGAAGCTCACGAAGATCATCAGGCCAGCGTTTTCAATGTCCTCGAGGTTTGCCAGTCTTAACTCGCCTATGCCGCCCATCACCTCTATGTTTCTCATGAAGCTCTCGTTGACCCTGCTTATTGTTTCAACGATCTTCTTCCTCCATATTTCTATCCTGTCTTTAAGCTCGTTTTCAGCAGCCCTCCTGTTCTCAACAATCACCTTAACCTTCTGCTCAAGGTCGCTGTAAACGTTAAGATAGTTCTTGTAGAGCTCTTCAGCGTTCTCGCTGACTGTGCCGAGCGATGCTATTTGAATAATGTAATCGTTAATCCTCTTCTCCAAGACGTCGGGGGGCTCAACCTCCTTGGGCGCCTCGCCTTCAAGCTGCTCCCTGGCTTCCCTAACCCTGTCTTCAACAGTCTTGATCTTCTCCTGGATTCTGCGGCGCTCCCTGTCAAGCTCCCTAATCCTGTATTTCAAGACTTCAGCCTTAACGTTAAGCTTCACGTAGCTTCTTATCAGCCTGGTTATCTCCTCGTCCAGCTTGCTGTACTCGTCGATGAGGCTGTCGTCAAACCCTTTTTCAGATGCTTTGAAGAAAACTCTTTTAAGCTTCATCCTCGCCTTGTTAAGCCTGCCCCAAACCTTCTCATACTTCTCCACAGTCTTAGAGACTATCCGGTTGCCCTCAGCCATCCTAGCCTCAAGCTTGGAAACGTTCTCCACGAGCCTAGTCTTCTCAGCGTTAAGCTGGTTGTATATGCTCCATTTGAGAAGCCTGTTCAACTCAGCGTGGAGGGTTTGAAGCTCCCTCTTCCTAACAAGCTTCTCGTACTCGGCCCTCCACATTCCAAGCGTCTCGCGAGCCTCGTTTAAAAGGGCCTCTACAGACTTCTCCTCGCTGACAATCCTGCCTAGCCTCTCCTGCGAAGCCTTAATGTTCTCCCTTAGCCCAGACAGGCCGACAGCACCCTCGACAAGCCTGAGCTTCTCAGAAGGGTCGAGCGTGGCGAACTCTTCAATCATGTACTGGTGCATTATTATCAGCATGTTGGAAGGGTCTATGCCGAATAGGGAGAGGATCTCGTCAATCTCCATCTTTGTAGCAGGATTGTAGTTGATCTGGCTCCAGTACTCGCCGTCCCTCCTCAGGTACCTGGTTATCACAAGCTCGTCGGACCTTATGAATGAAACAGGTCTTTTACCATCCTGCCCAGGAGAATTGTCGAAGACCAGCGTCACCCTAGCAATATCCTCCCCGTTTCTAATCAGGTCGCTGAGCTTCTCAGCCCTGCCGCTCCTAGACTGGCCGAGGCCCACGGAAACCCCAAGCAGGATCGAGGACTTCCCGGACCCGTTTGGGCCTAGAATAAGGTTAAGCTTGGGGTGAACAGGTGTCCTAGCGTACTTGTAGCTCATAAAATTCTCTAAAATCACTTCTTTCAATCGAAGACCTTTTTCTTGCTCCGTCGCCTCCACTGGTGTTAGGAGTTTTCAAGGACTTAGATAAGGGTTTTTGCGCTGCCTCCACCGGTTAAACGCTTGGATTCTGCGTGTTTGAAAAGCTACTGTGGCTGGAGAATGGGCGCGCTTTCCCGTCCTTGGGTTAAAAACGCTATTCTTGGAGCTTAACGCGTTTTCCCAACGTTTAGCCGGCGACTTTCTTCCGTTAAGATTTATAAAAGAGTTTTCCTGAAGGTTAGCAGGGGGTATGGCTGAGGCTAAGGTTTCCAAGCTTTACGAGCTTATACTCGTGTATATGAAAACAAGAATATGGTGGACAGGGAGATAAGCATGTTGATGAGGGAGGGGCTGAATAGGGAAGGGGCTATAAACAAACTCTATGAGTGACAAAGGTGAAAAGGCTCCTCCCGCAATTCAGCCGCAATACAAGTATGATGGGGAATTCTGGGGCATATACTATCTTCCAATAAGCAGCTTTGAGGAGGAGCTGCCGAAACTCGGCGAAACCTTGGACTACATGGAGGAGAACCATGGCGAGGTGATAACGGTTATTCCAAACATGGGCATAACGCCGACGAGCATCCTGCTAGGGACTTCTTTCCAAGGCGTCAAGAGATTTAGCATAGTATATAGGAAGCGGAAGCCATGAGCCTCCATTAAACGTATTCGATGCTCTTGTTATTGTCCTCGTGATGCTAAGTCTCATACTGGCTGTAAACCAATGTTAATCATGGTTGGGAAACAGCTTTCTGAAAAACGGGTTTTCAACTATGTTTTTATCGTGTACTCGCAGTATGGGTCTCCTTTCGCTATGCATTTTGTTTCGACGGCTTTCACCTCTTTCTCGAATATGCTTGTTAAGAATCCTGCTAGGACGCCTCTGGTGAAGTGCCCGTAGGGTGTTTCACTATCCTTGCCGGTTTCACACTCGAAGCTTTGATATACACGTATCTCTGCTTCTCCTTTTTCAACGTTTAACCTCACAATATCAATTATCCCCCAGCCGGATGTTCTAAAATAGGCCTTACTGAGCCCGACTAGTGTCTCAGGATCCTCTATGCGGGTGTCCTCCCTATAGGCTTGGCATGTTCTACACCCTACGGCAAAGCCTTGATAATAGAGCATTGCTTCCCCTGCTGTTCCAAACTTCTCCCTTATCCCTTTGAAAAGGGATTCGTAGACCCTCCTCCTGAATATTACAGCCCTCTTCTTTCCAAAGACGAGCGGGAAGAAATAATTGTCGAAAAGTAATCCTTCGTAATTCGGTACTATGAGGTGGGCGCTTCTTACGAAAGGCTGTTTCCTGACAAGTCTCAAAGCCTCCTGAGGAGTAACACTTGTGTCCGAGAAATCTAGGAAAACAATCGCCTTAGCAAGACTATCGTGTGGCTCAACATTGGAAAATTGGATAAACCTTATTACGATTCCTGCTTGCTCAGCAACCTCGGCAAGTCTCCTGATAACACCTTTCTCAACAATGGTCTCCAGAACAACACCATACCATCTCTGACCCGCGTCAAGAATCACCATCCTCCCCAAGTTTAAAGGGTTAAAGTATTCACCTGGCTGCGGCTGATACGTGAGCTCTTCCCCTACAACTTTACACTCCTCCATTATTCTTATCCTCCGGGTAGACGATTTCGTCAGTGTTAATTAAAGAAATGTTAAAGCAAAAGTTTACACACTGTAACGCGCACTAATCTTATAATGGCGAAATCATGGGGAAAACTCGTTTCTTAGCCATTAAAAGGGTTGGTTCGTTTATCGTCTAATTCTACATCGCCTTGAATGATGGCGAATTTTCAACGAAAGCATGAAAAGATGGTTAAAGGCAAAATCTTAGAAAAACATCTTAAATAATATGTTCGCCACAGGGAGATTAAACAGGCTTGTCGCATAGGTCCAGATGTTGATTAGGAATGATAATTGGTCTTAGAATTAACACTTATATCCCTTCTTTTAGTTGTCTCAGTGCTCCGGAAAGCGGGTTGAAATGAATGTCGTCAAGCAGATACGCTGAGCTGATCGAGAGAATTACCCGTCTGTGCGATGAGGTTATTGAGAAGAATATTGATCCTTTCGTCGTCGATGTTAAGGAGAGTCTAAGGAGGCTCAGAGAGGGCTTGTCTGAGATGGATGAGAAGACCCTGGTTATGAACATGGCTGCGCTGCTTAAAATAATCTATGTTATTGCCCTCCAGCAGGAGGATGTTAAGAAGAAGGCTAGCAGACTATACTTGGACCCGTTTCTAATGGAGGTTAGGCTCATGGGCCTGGACAGGGAGAGGCTTTCAGAATCGTTCCTAAAGGCTTTCAGGCCTGTCGCTGAGAACGAGCAGGCCACCCTGGGGTGCATGCGTTTAGCCTACGGCTACTGGGTTAACCTCAGGGAATACAGCCTGCCCGGAGTCGGAGTGGCTCCTGAGGCGGGGACGCTTAACGCGCTTGCCGAAATCCTTCCGATGGAGGAGGCTAACTTAGAGAGGGAGATGGAAAAGCTTCTCAGCGAGATTGGACGCGGAATGATCGACTATTATGATTTCGTGGGTAGAGAGGGTGAGGACAGGAAGGTATTTAGAGCACTAGTGTTGAGCTTTCTCATGATGAGGGGCCTAGTGGGGGTTGTTCAGGATCCTTTGAAGAACAGGGTCTGGATATTCAGGTCGAGCCCTAAAAACATTGGCAAGCATTCTGTGGCCCTGCCAGTCTAGGAAGTGTTAAAGGTTGGAGCAGGAGGAGAGGATTAGGAGCAGGGTTGCGCGGGCCGTCCAACTATTGTTCTTCAAAAGCCATAGGATTCCAGGCGTCAAGGGCTGGGAGCTAAAGAAGAACCTTGGGCCAGGCTACCTCTCAATAATCAAGTTTCTAAACACGCGCCTCCAGGACCTGGGACTCACGATAAAGATTGTTTCAGACGACGGTAGGGAGCTCAGCATGACCGAGGATGAGAGCAGGCTTTCAACGGCAAGGTTCTACGTGACGCTTAGGGATGAGCTCAGCCTGACTGCAGCAAAAACCATGGGCTGGTCTATAGACGAGATAGCCGGCTTGGCTGTAGTGATATCTACAATAATCTCTAGAAAGGGCTCAGCTCCGGTTAAAGAGGTTGAGGAGATCCTTAGGAAAAAGTTTCCCGAGTGGCGGGTCAGGCTGAACCTCTCAAGGTACATTAAAAGAGGCTATATTGCTGAGGATGGGAGCAACCTTGTGTTAGGCTGGAGGACTTTTGCTGAGCTTGACGTTGAGAAATTTGTGCATTACATTTTAAGCGCTTGACACCGTGTGTTTGTCAAAAGCCTGTTGCAAGCAGTGGGCGAAAGAATGCTTGAAAAGCATTCGGGCTGGTGACAGTTGCTTTACGTTGCGGCTGAAACTTGAATGCCAGTTTGGTTGAGGAGGAAAAATTGAGAGGCCTTGAGCTTGACGAAGAAAACACACGCGAATAATAATGAGATATGTGCGTTAAAAAGCTAAATAGTTTAGCATAATCTGTATGCGCCTTGATAAGAGTAGGTGTAGTGGGAGCAGGGGGCATATTTAAGAAGTTACACCTGCCGTATTACCGGTCGTCGAAAAAGGCTAGGTAATATGCACGATATGAGCGAGGCGGTCAGCTATGTTCCTGAGATGCCTGACGATGACACCTGTCAAACTAGCGCGCGCTTCCGTCCTTGGGGCATTGAAGAACGTAGGCTTCACAGGATGGGTAATACTGGAAATCCAGCCGACGGACAATCCTCTGGTAGCCTGCAGGATGAGCTTGGAGTTTCTGCGCAGACTACTCTGAAAATCTGATTAGGGAGGATAGACTGATTTAAGCATAAATTTATATCGACAGAAAATTCATAAAATATTGGTGTTCAAGTTTGAAGTACAGAAAACTCGGAAGAACAGGAATCGAGGTGAGCGAGATAGGGTTTGGCGGGTGGGGAATAGGCGGCGGGTGGGGACTGAAGGATGACGAGTCGGCTTTTCTCGCACTAAAAAGGGCAATCGATCTTGGAGTAAATTTCTTTGATACTGCGTTGGTCTATGGGGACGGCCACAGTGAAAAGCTGATAGGAAAGGCGGTACGCAAGATTAGAGAAAACGTGGTGATCACCACAAAGGTTCCTCCAAAGACTTATAGGTGGCCAGTTTTGCCAAACGAGCCTATATCAGAAACGTTTCCATCAGAGTGGATAATACAATGCACGGAGAAGAGTCTCAAGAACCTTGGAACAGACTATGTGGATGTTCAGCAGCTTCATGCTTGGACAGACCAGTATACTGGCGAAAAGGATTGGCAAGAGGCTGCAGTCTACTTGAAGGAGCAGGGCATGATAAGGGCCTTCGGGGTGTCGGCAAATGACTGGGACCCTTACGGGCCAGTGAACCTGATCAAGTCCGGAAAGATAGATACTGTTCAAGTCATATATAACATCTTCGAGCAGAGACCTGCGGAGAGGCTTCTGCCAGCAGCGTTGGACAAGAATGTGGGTATAATAGTCAGGGTTCCTTTCGAAGAGGGTCTTTTGACTGGGAAGATTAACGAGAGCTACAAATTTGCGGAAGGAGACTGGAGGTCGGAATGGTTAACACCCGGCAGGATTAGGGAAGCGACGAGAAGGATAAAGGAACTTGAGCGCTTTCTTAATGAGGGTGCGCCTACTCTAGCCATCCTTGCCCTTAAATTCTGCTTAAGCCATCCGGCAGTGTCAACTGTAATTCCTGGAATGCGCAAGGTGTTGCATGTTGAGGAGAACTGTAAAGCCTCTGATGGCAAGTTGCTTTCTGAAGACACGTTGGTTGAGCTTAAAAGGCATGCCTTTGTGCATGGATGGGAATATCCTTGGAGTCAAAAGTAGGCACGGTTACGTTTATCTTAATCCCGGGCGTTTGACTCTTTATCGTTCGCCTGAAGCCTTCTCCTCTCCGCATCCACAATCATCTTCAAAAGGTCTTCTCCAGTCATGCTCCTCCTCAACAATATTTTTTCGACAGTCTTCAGACTTAATCCTCTTCCAGCCAAGGCTAGAGCGGCGTCACTGCCGTACTTCTCAAGCAGCTCCGCTGTCCTCGCAATCCTCCTGAAAACCGTCTTCGTCTTTTTAGATTTTCCACGTCTAATCCTAACTCCTGGAGTAGGGTTCACTCCAAGCGTGCCACCGCACCTGCTACATCTAACCCCCGGCGTGAATTCTCCTGGTTTAACAGTGCCGTGCGTAAGGCCGCATTCGCCGCAAACAAGCTCTAAAGAGGTGTTCCTAAGCCTTGCGGAAGCATACATTAAAACTATTTTTTCAACGTTCTCAGGCGTGTAAATATCGAGATGCCTCTCAGCCTGTCTTAGAATCGGCTGAGCCAAGGGGGAGGGCTCGCCAAGGTTCTCGTAGATCACTGCTTCCACCCTCCCGGAGGACAGGTCTCTTAAAAGCTGTAAGAGGGGTTTTGCCTCATAGTCTTTAGACAGAAGCTCTTTAACAGCCTCATCGTAAACCACGGTGCCTCTACTACTCCTTATCAGGGTTTCAAGCCTTATGGAGGTTAGGTCAGCATCCTTCTCTATTATCCCCATTCTCCTGGCGACGTGCAGAAACCTTCTTTTGAACAATCCCACTGTCTCAATGTTTTCAAGCATTATCCTCTCAACATCCTTCTCGCTGAGACTCTTAATCCTCTCAAGTATGATTGAGGGTGAGATTGCTCGCTCAACCATAACCCTGTAAGGGTCTCTGCTCACCGGGACGGTTAAGCCTATTTCGGAGAGCACTATGTGGCCGACGACTCTTGACAAGGCCCTGTTCCCCAGATCCCCTAGGCAGACGTGTATGATGGTGTAGTCCCTCCATTTCTCGAAAACTATCCTCCAGTCTGTTCCAACCGGGATGTTTCTTTTAAGACACTCCACGATTGGTTTAACGGCTTTAAACGCAATATCCTCGTCAACCCTATAGTTTTGCGAAACGGCTTCAGCAATCTCCTTCAAACCCAAGCCCTCGGAATACTTTTCCTCAACCATCCTTCTTAAAGCACCCACCTCCATGGCTGTTTCATAAACCACGGGTATTTCCTCGCCAGTCCAGAAGGGTACGGCTCCAAGCGGGTCCTCAGCCCTCTTCACAATAACCCTGCCCTCGTAAACCTGGATTATCGACCAAACTAGGCCCCCCATTACGAACTTGGTGCCTGGGAGCCCCTTCTCCGCAACGAACTCCTCATCTAGGTTTCCTATAACCGTGTTATCCTCCTCGTTCACAACCGGGTACTGTTTGATCTCAGGGATGCTTGAAACATGCTCGAAGAAGAACTTTATCAACCCGCTCTTCCTCCCCGCTCTGACCGCGTCACTATACTCGTCAAAGGCCAGTAGCCTCGGGTATTGTGACGAAAGGAATTCCAGAACCCGTTTCAAGGATTCTCTTGAAAGCCTCGCGTACGGTGTGCTTCCTCGAACCAGTTTCAGGATCTCCTCCAATGTTAGCCTAGGTTTCTCAAGAAGCATTCCGACGGTCTGATGCGCCAATATGTCGAATGGCTCTTCAGGGGGTGAAACAGGCTCGTAAACATTGTTTAATGCTCTTCTCCTTATAACCATGGATTCAACAGCATCATCCACATCCATACATATAATCAGCCCCCTAGGCGTCAAGCCGATCCTATGCCCGCTTCTTCCGATCCTCTGAACCAGCCTAGAGGCCTGTCTCGGAGAGCCGTATTGCACGACGAAGTCGACGAGCCCAACATCTATCCCGAGTTCAAGGCTGGAGGTGCATACTAGGCCTCTCAACTCCCCTTCCTTCAAGCCTTCTTCCGCCTTAACCCGGGCTTGAACACCCAGTGAACCGTGGTGGATTGAAACCGGTGTCGGAAGGTTCATCACGAGCAGCTTGTTAGACAACGCTTCAGCAGTCGCCCTAGTATTGGTGAAGAGGAGAACAGCCTGCCTCTCCCTAAGAACCTCCTTTATGACTCGAAGCCTTGCGGATACTTCGGGTGTTGTCAAAAGCTTTTCGGCTGTAACATAGTCATCCTCCACAACATCTGGGAGAATCATGCCTATCTCCATGTCTCGAGGAACAGGTGTTGAAACAACCTTGAAATCTCCTCCTGAACCCGCCATGAAGCGGGCCAGGAGCTCCGGCTCACCTATTGTCGCCGATAGGCCTATTATCTGTATTCTCTCCCCCGTGATCCTTTTAAGCCTCTCAAGGGCGAGCGAGAGCTGGCTGCCCCTCTTGTCTGAGGCTAGCTCATGAAGCTCGTCGACCACAACCCATCTGACGGTTTTAAGATGGCTCCTCAGCCTAGACCCTATTAGTAGTATTTGGAATGTTTCCGGAGTGGTTACGAGAATATGAGGAGGGCTTAATGATTGCGTCCGCCTCTCGGAGGACGGGGTGTCGCCATGCCTGACGGAGAGCTTGAAGTCAAGCCTGCTGGCCCACCAGCTGATCCTGCCTACAAGATCCCTATTTAAAGCCCTCAGCGGAGTAATGTAGATTAGGAAAATACCTGTCTTAACATTAGCCCTGTCCTCGAGCATAAGGCTGAGCACCGGGAGTATTGCCGCCTCAGTCTTACCTATTCCGGTTGGCGCCACTATCAAAACGTTCTCTCCTGCGAGTATCCTAGGTATGGCCATTAGTTGAGGCTCTGTGAGTGGGATAAGCCCTTTCTCCACCACCAGCCTAGCTACTGGTTCCGCAAGCCTCGAAACAACTGTCTCGCTGGAAGGGCTTTCCACGAGTCCATTAAACACGCGACGGTTGAAAAACATTCTCTTCCAGCTGTAAAACAATCAGCTAACGGATTAAGGCTCTTTCCAACCCGTTTGACTGGAGGCGCCTGCTCAGATAAGCAGTTTTAACAGAAACGTTTCCACTATGCTGCTAAAGCTAGGGCTTTTACCCCCTCGAGAATAAAGTATACTCCTACCACTATTATTGCAAGATTGCAAACTATCAGGAGGATTCTGAATCCTTTTTCACCAATACTGTCTGCGCCGCCGGCCGCTGCTTTCGATATTAAGCCTAGGACCAGAAGATCCCCCATTTCATGGCTTAGATAGAAAAAGAGGACTCCTAAGCCCCCGACTGTAAGCGCCCTAGTAACGTAGGCGGCGCCTATCGTAACCCACCAGCTGGTCCAGTAGGGGTTTGAAAAAGACACTGCGGCGCCGAGCATGATGAGCGTTAAGAAACCGCGTGTCCCGATTGTCTTCCCCTCGTCAACGTTCTTCCGGCCAGGCTTAAGGACCGCTAGGAGTCCTGTTGCAACAAGGAAAATTCCGCCTATAAGGCTCAGGTAGGGGAAGATACTCTTGTCAACGCTAAGCAGCCCGTAAACCAGTATTACTGTGACGGGTGCTTCAGCCAAAGCATGTCCAAGGGAAAGGAGTAATCCTGGTTTACTGCTCCTGTTGCTTGAAGATTCTCTTACCGCTGTAACCATTAGAGGGCCTGGAGCTAAGGCTCCTGAGAGGGCAACAACGAAGGATGTCAACGTTATCTCCACTAGACTGTTCAACCATCCTGTTTTCCACACTCTCATTAATATTCTTATTGTTTAACCGTCTCGACGCGGAAATAGTGTCTAAAATGTTTTAACACTCATTTCCTCATAGTCTATCGCGAACCTTTTCGGCAGCCGCCTCTTATGCCTTGTAAGCCTCACTCTTTCAAGGATCCTTTCCACGGTTTCCAAAGGTATCCCGGAAACCCTGTTTATCGTTTCCTCGCTAAGCTTCTTGTCAAGCCTCAAGTAGAGCACTGTGTCCAGGGTCGTATAATCTACTCCCAGCTCCTCCTCAGCCGTCTGTCCCGGCCATAAGGCTGGGGAAGGCGGCTTGATCCGTATTCTCTCAGGGATTTTCAAATGCTCTGCGAGCTGCCGCACATGAGTCTTGTATAACCCTGCTATTGGAAGAACATCCGCCCCCCCGTCGCCGTGTTTCGTAAAGTATCCGGAGAGGTATTCGCTCTTATCCCCTGATCCTATAACCAGCCCATTATTCACAGCAGCCTCGTGGTAAAGCATTGTCATCCTGCTTCTCGCCATTACGTTCCCCTTCTCAACTCTGCTCATCTGCCCAAGCTTCCTCTCGAAGGCTTCAACAATCTCGTCTATGCTTATTATCCTCCAGTTCCCACTGGGTATTCCAAGCCCCTCTATGACGCTCATAGCGTCCTCCATGTCCTCCCTGGGGGTGAAGTGTGAAGGCAGGAGGTAGAGCCTCGTCCTTTCTCTCCCCAGAGCCATCGTCGTCAAGTATGCTACCGTGCTGCTGTCAACCCCCCCGGATAATCCCACCACTCCTGTCCTCCTCCCGGATTCATCAAAATACTGTCTTAGCCTTACCGCTATGTAGCGTGCAACCCTAGCGTAGTCTAGCTTCGGCAAAACCATGTTTCTATCACTCATAGAAATTCCTTCAGATGCTAAAATATATGGGTATTGGTCAAGCCTTATCCCACGTGCCCGGCTGCTTTAAAATGCTCAGCCAGCCAGTATAGCCCGATGATCGTCTTAGCATCCTCCACCAAGCCGTTTCTCAGCATTTTCAAAGCTTCCTCAACGGGTTTCTCCACCACCTCTATGGCCTCGTCTTCCTCAAGCCTCTGTCCCGCTTTCTCCAAGTCTTTTGCGAGAAACAACGTTATTTTCTCAGTGGAGTATCCTGGTGCAGGGTAGAAGCTCAAGACTTTTCTCACGACTCGCGCCCTGTACCCTGTTTCCTCGAGAAGCTCCCTGCGGGCACACTCCTCCTCATCCTCGCCGACCCTCCTCGTCCCAGCCGGTATTTCCAGGAGGCTCTTTCCGGCGGGAAGCCTATGCTGCTTAACCATGATGATTCCACCCTTGTCGTTAACAGGTATTACTGCAACAGCACCAGGATGTTCAACAACTTCTCTCACAAGCCTTCGGCTCCCTAGTGAAACATGGTACCTGAGAAGCGATATTAAGCTTCCACTGTAAAGAGCCTCTGCCTTAACAATGTCTTCATCACCCATACTCCAACAGGGTGAAGCTGAGCTATTTAAAGCAACAAGCATGGAAACGTTCAGTAAACCTTATATTTTAGGCAGTTTATGACCCCCCAAGTTTGGAGACTGTTGAAAAAATAAGCGTTAGCCATAAGGGTAGTCGGGACATTGGAGCGTTTCCTCCGTTTCTCCGCACGAAATGGGGCCTTTTCCCAATAACGATTTTCCTTTTTTCAACCGTCTTCCTAATCTCCTCCACAATCCGCTTGGAGAGAACTTTCGCAGAGGAAATATACGCCTCGGTTTCGGGAAGCATGAGCTTCACAGGGCCACTGGATATTTTCGCGCACAATCTTGCCCTGAGCATAATGATGATGATCCCGGTGGTAGGGTTCGGTTTCAGCATAATCTCCTCGTCAACCACGGGACTCGCTGTTTCAGCAATCTCGACTATAAACAACTTGGACTCGCTCTCGGTTGCCGCCCGGCTTCTCTCCACACCAGCCGGTATGCTTGAGTTCCTAGCGTACGGTTTGGCTTCTGCCCAAGGGTTAGCCGGCCTATTCGCCATTATTGAGAAAAGGGTTAACAGGGAGCTTAAAGAATACTTGACAACTCTTATAATAGTCAGCGGCCTACTGCTTGCAGCAGCCTTAGTCGAAACAATGAGCTTGACAGAATGGTTAGAATAGTTTTCTTCGACATGGACGGCACGCTCGTGGAGGAGGAAAGCAGTTGGCGTATCATCCACAGGTTTTTAGGGACTGACCATCTTGCTAGGAGGGCGCTTGAAAAATTCTCCAGGAGGGAAATAAACTATGAGGAATTCGTTAAACACGACGTCAGCCTATGGCCTAAGGGGCTGCCCAGATCTTTTTTCGAGCGGGTTTTCTCCAGTGTTAGAGTTAAGCCGGAGGCCAAAATGGTCTTTAACCAGCTTAAGAAAAAGGGGGTTTTAAGAGTGATTATCTCAAGCGGTCTGGATGTGCTTGCCGAAAGAGTGTTTAGGACGCTTGCTGCAGACGGATATGTCTCCAACAGGATAGTTTTCGACTGCAAAGGCTTTTTCACAGGAGTTGTAGAAATCAACGTGGATCCCTCTAGAAAGATGGATGTTTTAACGAGGATGTGTGAAAAATACTCGATTCCACTGGGCGAGGCTGCTGCAGTCGGGGACACTGCAAACGATAAAAGCATGTTTAAGGCGGTTAAAATATCTATTTTATGTGTTAAACCCGGCACCGTCGTGCCGGATGCTCATGGAGCCAAGTTTATTGTGAGCAGTCTTAAAGACATTGTCCAGTTAGTGTGCTGAGCATGCGGAGAAAAAAAGAGTGTGGGGTTTCGCCCTTATTTCTTAGCCTTCTTAGCCTTCTTAGCCTTCTTAGCCGGCTTCTTAGCCTTCTTAGCCGGAGGCTTCGCGGGTGCGGGTGTTGGTGCAGGCGCTGGTGCAGGTTTAGCTTCTCCACCAGTAGTAGCTCCACTCATGGTTAATAGTTTCTGCTAAGTCATATATAAATCTTTAACGTTTAGCATGAGTCTCATTATGGTTAATGCTTAAGCTTCAGAGCCTCAATTATGAATGAAGCTACTTCTTCATAAGGAACACTAGAAGTGTTTATCATAATGTCGTACAATAAGGGGTCTCTCCAATTCTTACGGTAAAGCCTTTCAACAAGGCTGCTCCTATCCATGTCTGAAGCCTTAATATCCTCCTCTATCTGCTTCAAGTCCTCAGTCTTCCTTTTCTCCGCTATATGCTTCAGCCTACTGTCGAAATCACTATACAGGAAGACCTTCAAATCAACTTCGCGTGTCAATGCGAACAGAGCGCTCCTTCCCTCTATTATTGCTGGACCATTATTAACCACGTCTAGAACCATGCTCTGCAAAACCTTCTCTATCTCTATTTCTCCTGAAATGGATTTTGCTACAAGAGTCTGGAAACTTAGGTGCGGGGAGGAAACAATGCTTCTTATAAATCTCTCAGTGTTGTAAACCTCCATGTCGCCGAGCTTCCTAGAAACGAGCTCCCCCACCTCTGTGCAACCAGCCCCAAGCTCTCCAGCAATCAGAATAATCGGCTTACTCTTACTCATTCCTGTAATTTCCACATGTTACTGCTTTTTAAATGTTTTCATCCGCTTTGGCGACATGACGATTCTTCTGATGAGAAGAAGTGCTAACAGCAAGTAGACAGCTATAAAGTAAGGCGATGCAAGCAGGTGGTTAGTCGTATAGTTTAAATAAACTGTGGCGTCACGGTCGGCCCTAAACTCTATTGAGCGGCCAGTACCATTAACACTGTCCAACCGATACCAGAAACCGTAGTCGCCTGCTATCTCCAGCTCTCCACTTATCTGCAGGTAGCTACCCTTTGGGACTTTAAAAACCAAGGGTTCCGAAGAGCTTACTTTAAGCTCTTCTCCGAATGGGTTTGAAGAACCGTTTACGTAAATCTTGAAATCAGGCCTCCCAAGGGGGTCGAAGGGGGTGACTTTCAAAACCACTGTGATGCGTACTTCTCCATCGCTACTCATCGTCCCGATATGCGTCAGCAGGGTCATGATCATCAGCGCCCAGGCAGCGTTCAACACGTTTCTACGCTTCAAACCATAAATATAATTCTTCCTCACCCATGCTTCAGCATGTTGCCGGAAGAAGAGGGTGGAACACTGTGTCTCAGGCTTTTAAAGAGGCTTTTGGAAAAGGGGCCGCTGTTAAGCAGGATGGAGGCTTCGAGATACGCTGAGTGTTTAAAACTGCTTTCCGGGGGAGGTGGGGCCGTGGAGCTTAACAGAGGGTTTAAAGTGCTTCCGGAGGGGTTCCTAATGCTTATTAAACGCGTAGTTGAGTCGGGGATCAGCCTCGAGAGTGTTTTCAAATCGGTTAACTGGAGGGGGTTTGAAAGAATTATTGTGGAAGTGTTCAGGACTAAAGGATTTAGAGTCATGGAGCATTTCAGGTTCAGCCTTAAAAAGACTGTTAGGGAGATAGACGTCCTGGTTGAGACGCCGAGTATCCTTGTCTCAATAGACTGCAAGCAATGGGTCAGGAGGAACTATAGCATCCGTTCAGCCTGCAGGCTCCAGCTTGAAAGGTCTAGGCTTCTCTCCCAGTACTTGGTTGAAAAAAAGAATACTAGGAAGGCTGTTTACCCGGTGGTGGTTACTTTCCTGGGTTCCGAGGCAAGGGTCTTAGACGGCTGCCTAATACTGCCTGTTTGGAAGATAGGGAGCTTCTCTGAGAACCCTGAAATCGTTACTAGCGTGGTTAAACCTGTTTCCTAGTCGAAAACCCACATCTCTCTAGACCTTATCAGGAAGACAAGCCTCGCTCTTAAAATAAGCTTCTTCTCATCCAGAACCCCGTCTACGAGCATGACGTCGCCGTACATGATTGGGATGTTCGCGTCAGCAAGCGTTTTGAACGTTTTTAAACCATTGTTTAAGTCGAAGATGGTGTGACATTCGCCTGTCCCTTCGACACGCGGAGCCATCATCCTGGTTCCGACTGACACTTCTACGGAGGCATGTCTCCTCCTGATTATCACCCCGTCAACCTTGCCTGCGAACCATTCGCCAGCCAACCCAGGTATGCCTGCAAGCCTGTCTTCAATTCCGGGAGTTAAGTCCTGGCTGGGGACATCTATCTGGAGTATGTGTTGGGTTCCGGATATTGGCTTAAACATCTCTGACGGGGCTAAGGTTTTCATAACCGGTTTGATGAAGGGCAGTGCTACCGAGTTTGCCAAAGCCCTACTAACCAGTATTGAATCCCCATCCAGTAGTTCAGCAGCTTCTGGAGGAAGAATCTTATGCGGCTTGGAGAGCCTTCTCAACACCTCTTTAAGAGTCTTAAGGTCTATCTGTTTCTCAGGCTCGCGTGTCAGAATGACCTCTATCAGCCTAGCTGCCTCATACTCCTTCTTAACAAACCCTATCAGCTCTCCTTCATGCATAACCGGAGCGCCTTCAACCATATTGAGAAACATGGTTGAAGGGTTATTAACAGTTTCTCCACGGGTTTAAAAGATCTTGAACCTAAAGGAACAAGTCGTTTTTCCTATTTCTCAGAATGCTTTTAATACCTTCATCTGAGAATTCATACTCGTATCCTTTTATTAAAGCTCCTATGAAGCCTTCTGAAGAACTGCCTGTCACAAGCTCGCTCGCAGCAGCAAGCTCGTCAACTATCGCCATCCGCTTAAACCTTAAAACATATCCGAATAGGTCTGTTTTACCCCTAAGATCCTTAATCGGAGCTATCCCTGAGCACCCTATCGCCATGTTGACCTGCCCCATCCTGAAGGGCCTTTCAAATGAATCTGTTATTATCACTCCAACATCCACATTCTCATCGAGAAACTGCCTCCTTATCTTCCCAGCAACCCTATCCGGGTTCCTCGGCTGAAAAGCAATGCTTAAGCCGCCATCTACGTTCGACAAATCTATCCCGGAATTGGCACAAACAATGCTGCCCCTATTCCTAGTTATTATGCGCCCTCCTGAAAGCCTCACTATCTCCCTGCTCTCTCTAAGGATTATTTCCATCTCTTCCGGCGGCTTGCGAAGCCTGTCTGCAAGAGCCATTGCCAAGGGAGTCGGTTTGACTTCGCTAAGCCTAACCGTGTAGCCCATCGCCTTTGAAACCGCGACATGAGTGAGCGTCACCACATCCCTGTTCTCAACCTCCACGCCTCCCCTCCTGAGCGACTCTATTGTTATCTTAGCAAGGTTATCGCCTTTTTTAATGAAGTCGCCATACTTTATTCCGAATATCTTAATCATCTTAACGCCCCCTCCTCGCCCCCTTAAGGAGCTTCTCTATTAAAGGTATGTCTGAGGCACGGGTTACCCTTATGTTCGTGAAAAGCATGGGGTCGATGTCTTTCAGACCGGAGTGAGCTATGTACATAACTCTCCTAAGCCCGTCCACAAGTTCTTCGAAGCCTGTAGGCCTCCTCGTTTCAACAACATTCATGAAGCTCCGCCTGTTGTAGGCTGATAGAAGCCAGTCTACTCCTCCCTTCACATCCCTAACCAGCACAGCATCCCTCTTCTCGCAAAGCTCCGCTAACAGGGCAAGTATGTCCACAGGTATGAGGGGAGCGTTAGCCGGGGCAGTGACAACCACTTCGCCTGAAACCTTCTCCAAACATTCTTTAACAGTGCTAAACGCGTCTTCAGTATAGTTTAAACCCAGGATGTTGCATTCTTCAAAGCCGTATTGGGAAACGGCCTCGGCAAAAACGTTCTGAGAATCCCTAGATACCGCCAAAGCTACTTCCTCAGCTATTTCCCCAATGTTCCTGACAACATGAAGGAAAATGGGAAACCCTTCAAGCTGGCTCAGCTCCACGAAACCCTCCTCCCCGTGTCCAAGCGCAATAACTAGGCCAGTGATCCTCAAGACTATTCCCCTACCTTGGAAAGCATGTGGCGGATTATCTCTCGGGCAACGTTAACACCGGTTGCTTCCTCCACACCCATGAAATCCGGTTGAGGGTTAACGTCTAGTATAAAAGCTTCGCCATTCTTGAAAGATATGTCGACACCCGTGAAAACACAGCTTAAAGCGTCGGAAGCCTTGACTGCGAGTTCCGCTACTTCCCCCTCCACTTTGAAGGCTTCTCCAGATCCTCCTTGAGATATGTTTGTAACAGGCTTGTTTGCAAACCTTTTCATCGCTGCGAGCACACGCCCAGCTAATACGAGCACTCTTATGTCCCAATTAAGATCCCTGGCTGGGGCTTGAATCACCCAAGCCCCGTGTGGTTCAAGACTGGGGATGGTGTTCAGGCTTTCAACAAGCTTGACTCTTCTACCCCTTGAGCCGTATATTGGCTTCAAGAAGAAGGGTGGCTGCGTCTCTCTAACGCTTCGCTGCGAAGGTGTGAGGAGAGAATCCGGTATTGGAAGTTTTCTCAGGCAAAGGTTCCTGTAGGTGATCATCTTGTCTAGAGTGTTCATGAACCCTTTAAACGGGTTAATCACGTAGAATCCTTCTTCCTCGAGAATCCTGGTTAATGAGAGTGCGTACAGCAGGATGGGGCTTAACAGAGTTTTTGGCCTTGAGAAAATCTTTCTAACACTCTTATCGAAGACCTTCAGCCCGATGGTACTCTCCTTCAAAAGAAGCGCGGTTTCGCTGAACGAGACCAGTTGGCAATCGACACCCAGCTTACCCGCCTCCTCCATCAGGCGTACGGATGAGTGTGAGCATGGCTTATGCGTTAAAATGGCTATTGTCAACCTGCTGCCAATGTTCCACGCTCGGATTTAAGCTTGACTCATGATCAGCTCCAGAAGTATTGACCCTAGGGCTCCCAGGGCTGAGCGGTCATCATCCCCGCCCACAATAAGTATGAAATCATTGTCTTTAAGGCTCAGTTTGCTTAGTTCCTCATGGTCTTTAACCGAGAAGCTTCTAAGGTCCTCCGCAACATAGGGTATTTTAAAACCCCCTTCCTTCAGTGTTAGAAGCACTGCTCCGCTTCCACCAAGTCTAACAGCCATATCTCTCGTCTTTAAAGCGTCAAGAGGCTCAACGCCTCTTAAGATGGCCGTATAATTCACCCTTCCAACCGATAAGTAGTCTAGACCGGTTTTCCTCAGCTCTGGAACGTGAAGTCTTACGCGTTTAAGAATCCCGATCCCCCTGTCGGTTAACCTGCTGCCACTGGCCGAGGTGGAGATTAAACCGTATTTCTTCATGCATTTAACCATGCTTTTAACAGAGCCCTCGCCTAGGCCAAGCAGCCTTTGAAGCTTAGCCCGCGAAACAGTTCCTTCACCTATTCGGAGAATGGTCAGCAGGACATGGCCGGGAGTGTAGTCCTTTGGATGCTTCATGCACTCTTGGACAAGCCTTTTCAAAGACTCCGACATGAACAACTAGCTATAGACTTGCAGAGCCTCTAGAAAAATGTTAAGGCTTACCCGGGGGCCAACTGCTGGTGTCCGCTAGGTACCATGCTAAGACATCGTCACGCTTGAGAACATACGTGTCTGCGCCTGTTTCTCCAAGAACCCAGTCCCGGGTTTCAGGATCCCACCTGTACCAGAACCAATAATAGTTCCCATGCTGGTTCACGCCGCTTATCCCTGTGACGAACACGCCGAAAGGATACGCTTGGTAATCCACGTTTCCCCCTAGAGCGTAAAGGGTCAGGTTGAACAGTGTCCAGCCGACGGGCACAAGAGTATTGTTAAACCACCTCTCGGTGCCGTTGTCATACTTCACGAGGAGGCTTACCTTCAGAGTAATCGGCTCAACACTTTTCGCCAGGTTTTCAATTTCCTGTGTAAGCGCGTCCAACTGTCTTAGAAGACCAAGTACGTAAAGCGTCTCTGCGACAAGCAGCGATGCGAGGATCAGAACCACGACTATAAGGGGCTTCTTGCGATACGGGGGTTTAGACATTGCCAGTCACCTTTGGTTGGACAATTTATCCAAGCAGTATTTAAATCTTTACTTGGCGCGCGATATGCACGCGGTTAGTTCAACTCAAAACAGTATCTGCCTGGTTTTTCAAAGCTCTGTATATCACTGGTGCGGCGATCGGGAAGAGCAGTGCATTGGAAAGCTCGTGGAAGATACCCATTGGGATGGGGAAGTTCATTGTGATCAACCCCATGAGAACAGAACCGTAGAACAAATACCCGACGAAAGCATTCGTCACAAGATCGTATATTAGGGTTGAAAAAAGCCCTATCGAAGCAAGAATCAGAGAATCATGAAGGCTTGCTTTAGCTGCTCTGAATCCCAGGGATCTAGGCATTTTAGAGAACAACACGTATACCATTTCACTGAGCGTGACAATTATTAGCGTTGGAAGGTTGAACCCGTATGGATTCAGTGTTCCGTAAACAATCCATACGAGTATTGCGAGACATGCCCCAAACTTTAAACCCATGGCCATGCTTGACGCGAAAACTATCACATCCATAAGCTTAACATTGGGTAAACTTATCAGAACATAGTTTGAGGAGATGGCTAGGGCTGCTAATACGGCCATTGAGGCGACTCTCTTAGCCAAGAGTCTTGATGACACGTAGGTCAACACAACTTGGATAATTTATCCAACCATTATTTAAACATATCGCACCCATCTAATCTTAGTGTATTTTTGTAAACTGCTTATAATCTAGACCGTTTCTACTTTAATTCTAAAAGGTTCTCAGCTAGCGTGTGCCGCAGCCGGTTTAGGATGTTGAAAAGTTTATAATTCTCCAGAAGAGGTTTTAGGAAAGGAATGCAGCATGGAACCGGAATCATGCTGGCAATTTTAATCATATTGATTATTGCCGGCTATTTAGGTTATCAATACTATGCTGAGCATCTTTTACGGTCAGAAAGAATTTCTTCACTCATGAAATACGCTAACACTACGGATTACTATAAGGCGTCTCTGTTCGATGAAAAATACAGTCACCTGGCTTCTGATGGAAAATATAACCAGAGCGTCCTAAGCTTCTTCCTGCACTGGCTAGCAAACAATAGTTTAGACTATACTCAGTATTTACGTGAGCAACAAAGGTTCGAAAGAATCCATACTCTAATGAAGCATGCTAACACGACTGATTACGATAATGCTCTTCTATTCGACAATAAGTATAGCCACATGGCTAACGTTAACAGTTACAATCAGAGCGTTTCAGAATTCTTTTCCCACTGGCTCGTAAACCGTAGCTTGGCTGAAACATGCTTAGAGATTCTTGGGAGTGTTGAGAATGCTAACAAGTATCTCTCCAAGTCAAACTCCTACGTTACCAGCTATTATTCTAGAGATGATCTGACACTAGTACTCTCAGTTTTCACAGATAGGGATGAGTATCAATTGACAAATGATGAGGTCAATTTTACAATCATCCTGCTTAGCAGTAAGAATCTCGGCGAGGTCAATATTGAAATATTCGGCTTTAAGAACCGTTATGGGGGGTATGTGGTGAAAAATAAGTGGATTGACCCCAGCGGGGTCTTGAGCATTCACGTTACAAAAGGTTTTAGTTCAAAATCTTTCATCATAAATGTTCCATGCTCTCCATGCTATTTGGTTGAAAGTGGGCGGAACACTCTGACGTGCGTAATTAAACACAATACTTTGAACCTGAACGTTACCAAAATATTTCTATTGAAGTAAGGGTCTTGAGATTGACGCGATCATTCTTCAACATTTTTCCCGGTTTTCTCATCCTTGCTTTAACTGTTCTTATGCTCGCTACTCCTCTTATTGTTCTTGTTGCTGAGCAGCAAGCTATAACTGTTTACTATTTTGTCGCAGAGGGTTGTGAGCATTGCGCAAGGGTTGAGGATTATATTAGCAGGATTAAGGCAAGTTATCCCGCCGTGGTTTTCAAAAGGTTCGAAATCTCGAATAACGATACCAGTATAGAGCTATTCGTGTCTCTTGCCGAAGGCTTTAACATAACAGAGGAGTCTCGCGAGGTTCCGGCGGTCTTCATAGGGGACACATGCTTGATCGGAGAGGAGGAGACCACTAAAAACCTTGAGAAATTGATGCTTGAGTACAGCCATGGCCGCGAATATCGCGATAAGGCTGGAGAAATAATAAGGGCTTTTATTGAGCAGCATCCGCCAATTGTCCCTCTGCCCTCACTAGCCAGCGTGGTCGTCGCAGCCTTCATAGACTCGTTGAACCCTTGCGCATTTGCGACGATAATTCTACTCATCACGTACTCTCTCCAAACCGGTCCCTCGAGAAGAATGCTGATCACGTGCGGAGCCTTCATCACCGGTGTCATGGTGTCCTATATGGCTGCGGGAGTGGGACTGCTATACGTGATCGGCATAGCCTCGTTTAGAAGCATGTTACGCTACATCATCGGTTCAGCAGCCATCCTGTTCAGCGTTCTAGAGTTTAAAGAATTCCTCTACTATGGTAAAGGCTTCAGCCTCGAGCAGCCCGGAGTCTTAAGCAGAATCCTGGGAAAGTATTCGGAAAAAATGAGCGTTGGCGCAGGCCTCTTAGTCGGCATGGCCGTCTCAATAGTTGAACTCCCATGCACAGGCGGAATATACATAATCATACTCTACTTGCTTTCTAAAATAGGCTTGACGCTTGAAGTCTTTCTCCTACTCCTGCTTTACAATCTGATATTCATCCTCCCACTCTTAGCAATACTCATAATAGTATACTTTGGCAGAAGCGTGGCCGAGATAGATGCCTGGAGGATTGAGAAGAGAAGATACATGAGGCTTCTGGCAGGTGTCCTGCTCTTAATAATAGGCGTTGCGATAATCGCTGGCTTGATCTAGACTAATAGCCGAGGGTTTTATTTAAATATCCTAGTTTCCCTATACCAGTGTAAACCTATGGGTGAAGTCAGCGATGCGGAAAGTCCTGCAAGGATTGTGAACTATACCAATTTTGCGGTGGTTATACTCCATCAAGAAGCGATGTCTGCCTAGTTAACCTGTGCATTTCCAAAGGCTTGAGGGTAAAGGACCTCACAGCGAGTTGTAAGACCTGTATGTGCACTTCAGTCTGCATTAAATCCAGATCCTACTGCCGCCAAAGGCGGATAAGCTTTGTGAGCTTCCACTGGCTTCAAAGGCTGGGATTTAAGCAAGTGGCTCTCCACGCCACCGAGTACGTTCTGAATTACGAGGATGAACAAGCCCGGGACCTCATGGGGGCGGCGGTTTTAAAGATGATAAAGCTCAGGGTTAAGCCTCCTATAATAGAAACTGCAAGCCTGAGATCACTACCCTATGGGTTATGCAGAGAGTTTCCCGAGGCATCCTTCGCCGGAATGGGCTGGCTTCTCAGCGCTGAGAAGTTCCATGCATACCATGGTCTAGACGCACTGGATTTGAAAGCCTGCGTCATGGAGTGCAGCTGCCAAGCATGTCTCGGTAAACCAGGAACCGGGTTTCGAGGAGTGATGAAGACATTGCCGAGCACAACTTAATCCAGCTCAAGAATTTCAGAGGGGAAGAAAGCGAGCGAGAACATTAGTGTTTTGACACTGTGGTAGAACACGGGACCGTGGCAGTCGTAGCCGACCTCCATATCGGGACAAACCAGTCGCTCTGGGAGATGTGTCTTGAAAGTCTAAGATTCGTCCTTCATACTTGATTCTGCTTGGAGACACCTTAAGCGCGCGCTAAGCCTCCCAACATGGACTATGAAAATAACATGTTGGAAGATTTATGTGGAGTAAAAGCCAACATTAAGCCTGAGGAAATCTATTACACAGAAAAATATGGCTACCGAGTATCCTGGTGGGCACGAATTGGTGGTAAAGAGAATTATGAAGTTATAAAAGGAATTGGTTTAGATAGAAGAGGGAAGCATTATGACTAAAAGACATGAGAGAATGGAGTTCCCCTAAGAGTTAGACGAGGAAAAAGTTATGAAGAGGTGGCATGAGGCAATTAGAGCAGCTTCCTCGTTAGTCAGGTCGGCCTTTCAAAATGGGAAGGTGAAAACCTTGACAAAGCGTGAAGTTTCTAAAGAGGATAGAGTGAAGGAGAAACAGAAAACTCCGGCTTAATCTGTTGAAAATGTATTTCTGAGCAGAAATGTTGCCAGGCTTACAGAGGATGAACTGAAAGAGGCTATATAAGAAGATTATACCAAGGTCTTGAAGAATAGGGTTATTCTCGTTAATAGCCGAATGCTTTAGTTATTTTAACATTTCTGATAATCGCTGTCGGAACATACGTAGGGGTGCTGACTTCCCACCACACTATTCCGTAAAGCCTGTCTGAGAGTTCTTCAACGTTTAAGATGATTTTTTGGAGGTTGTCGCTTATTCTGAGTCCCTTGACAGGGTGCTTAATCTCCCCATCCTCCACGTAGAACGCGCCGTCCCTCACGATGGTTGAAAAGTCCCCAGACCTGTAGTTTTGATACCTCTGATACCAAGAGTTGGTTAAGCATAGTCCTTTTCCCAGTTTCTGTAGCATGTCTTCCTCTTTAGTGTTTCCGGGTTCAACCACAATGTTCCACGGGTGGGGTCTTATTATTCCAGCGTTTCCGGTTGATGATGCTCCCGCGATCTTCGCCGTCCTGCTGTTGTGCAGGTAGTTTCTGAGGATGCCGTTTTCGATAATGGTTGTTCTCTGCGTCGGCATGCCCTCGTCGTCGAAAACTTTTTCCCCAAGCCCGCCGGGCATCGTGGGGTCGTCACGGATGGTTAGTTTCCCAGAGCCGATTTTCTCACCCATCTTTCCCGTCATGAAGCTCATTTCTATCTGGATGAGGAAGCCTGAGGCGAAGTCAGCGACCTCGCTCATCATGTTTGCAAATATTAGGGGCCCCATGTAAACATCGTAAGCCCCCTCCTCGATGAGAATTGGGTTGAGGCTCATCACAGCTATTTCCCCAGCCTTCCTTCCTGCTTCATAAGGGTTGAAGCCTTCTAGGCTTGTTGAGCACGAGACCCACTGCCCTGTTGCCTCCGGGCTGGCGAACGCGCGGTGGTTAAGTGTCAGGGATGCGAACTCTTCTTGAAGGCTTAAGCCGGTTGAAGATGCGAGTTTCTCAACCATGTGGCTCGAGTAAATTATTCCTGCGCTTCTCTCCGCGCCAGCCTCTCTACTCGCCTTAACGGCTTCGGAAACATGGGAGACCAGCTGCTCGTCAAGCTGTCTAATCCTCCTCTCCACCTTTTTCCCAACCCTATAGTTGAAGACTCCTCTTGGAAGGGGCGCGTAGAAAGGTGTTGGAGGAGTGTTTTTAGTAAGGGTTACGACGTCGTCTACAATCTTCTCCAGAAAGTCCTCAGACACGTTTTCGAAACCCCCTATGAAACACCTCTCTTTAATGTTGCTGTATATCGTCAGCGTACTGATGTTCTCTGAAAGAGCCACAGTAGGCTCGTTGTTAGCATACCTCATGGAGCTTTCCTCAGTCTCGTACAGGATCACTATCGCCTCGTCGACACCCCTGTCAGTAAGCATTTTCAAAGCCTTCTCGTGTAGCTCAACCATTTTCAACCAACCCTCCTGATCATGATGTTTCTCATTCTAAGGCTCGGCCCACCCATGTATACTGGCATGCCCTGCATTGGGTCTCCCTTGCCGCAGGTCGCTGCGACTAAATCCAAATCTTTCCCAACTGCATCCACGCTTGAGAAAAGCTTCTCAGTAGTTATCTCTATCACAGGGTTTCTCACAGGCGTGGTTATCTTACCTTCCTCTATCATGTATGCTTCCAGCCCCACATACCTCTGGTTCCACCTCTTGTCATCAATATTCCACTCCATGAAGCTCTTCACGTAAACACCTTTAGCGACACCGCTTAAAAGCTCTTCAAGACTATAGTCGCCTGGAAGTATGAAAGTGTTGGACATTCTAACAATCGGCTCCACGCTGTATCTTGAAGCCCTTGCTGAACCATTACTCTTAAGGCCAAGTTTCGCGGCTGTCTCCCTGTTCAGAAGGAACTCGCATATTTTACCCTCCTTGATCAAGTATTTCCTCCTAGCTTTAACACCCTCGTCGTCGAAAAGATAGAACCCGTATGACCTGGGTATGGTCGGATCATCAACCACGTTAACCGCCTCGCTCCCTATTGTCCTGTTCAAGTCGCCTGCTTTCAAGTATGATTCACCAGCCTGAGCCCCTTCTCTTCCAAGTATCCTATCCGCCTCGCCAGGGTGTCCCGAGGCCTCATGGGAAATTATTCCCGCAACCTCGCTACCGACCACAACATCCATAACTCCCTCCGGAGCCTTAACGGATTCTGTAAGCATCTTGTGAAGAGTCTTGACCTCAGCGCCCAGCTTCTCTTCAAGCCTCCAAGACTCCACAACCTCCACGCCGCCTGATCCTCCGAATTGCAAGGTTCTCTGTATAATCCCCTTAGAGGGGTCGGTCACTGTTACCAGCATGAAAAAAGAGGGCTGGGGAACCACTGCTGAGACCAGTGCACCCTCCGTGTTTGCATAAACCCTCTCAGTCCTCCTCTCAGAATACCCTAGGTGTCTTGAGGAGACATTAACTCCTTGGCTTATCACCGTCTTATCCAGGTTTTTCAGGAGGTCGATCTTGCTGCTTAAAGACCAGTCTTCAAGCCTCTTTTTCTCATAGACCCTCCAGTCAACAGAGTAAGCTTCCTCCTCCGAGAAACATATCCTGCTTGTCTTAAGGTGTGAGGATGCTCGCGCCATTTTAACCGCTTTATCCACAACCCTGGTGACGGTTTCCGGTTTGAGTGTGTTGGTGGAGGCGAAGCCCAGTCCGCCGTTAACCAGAACCCTAATCCCCATTCCCACCTCGTAGCCCGCCATAACGCCTTCCACCCCCCCGTTCCTCAGGGATGCTCCGCTATGAGAATCACTATGGAACCTGGCTTCAGCGTAGGAGGCTCCTGTTGCAATAGCATAGTCAAGAACCTTTTTCGAGAGTTCAACAATATCGTTCATTTTCTTTTTCTCCATTCCTAAACTTCTAAAAGAGACTTATAAACCTCTCTTAAACCTCCGGGGAAAAATTAATCTAGGGCTTAAAGCCAAATATTACTACAAGGTTTGACGGAGGGCTTGAGAAGGGTTCTTTCCGAGATTCAGGTATCCTTGTCTCCAATAAACGTTTCTATGAAGAAGTGTATTGACGATGGTTTGAAGAGTCTCGACGATATGAATAGTCTTGGCAACAGGCTTATTTTCCTGGCGGAGTGCTTCAGGGACCAGCTTAAAGAGTTGAAGCACACGGTTCTCGTATTCACGCTGATGGATGCCGGGTTAAGCGTTGTACACAGGGTTAGAGAGTTGAAGAATAGGGCTCTCTTAGAGGATGATACTGTTTTCTTCACCGAGGTATACTTGATGATGAAGCTTATTGAAGACACCATCGCTTCTGGAGAGTATTTCGAGGAGCTGGCTAAAATATATCAGAAGAGGCTCAGCGAAGATCTCCACACTCGCACGTAGCGTCATGTATAAGAGAATCCATCAGGTCCAGCCCGGCTCCAGATAGGGCTGAAACCAGAATCGTCCTCTGCCTTCTGAGAAAAGGTTGAACTATCTTAGAGTGCTCCAGAACGTATTCTTGTAGGACCCCAGCCTCTTCTTCAACAATCCTCCCCTCCAGGTACTCCGGCTCCTGCATCAGTTTTTCAAGGTCGCTCCTGCTTAAAACATCTGCCTTCGTCACCACGTGGACGAAGGGCACGTTGAGCCTAAGCCTGCAAGCTGCTGCGAGAGAGAAAACTGCTATAAGGTCGCTTGGAGAACATATAAGCTGGCCGTCTATCAGGAAGACCACTATCGTCCTGGCTACTGCGGAGAGCCCCCTCATTATCTCCGGCCCGGCGCTTCTAAATACGAAAAGCTCGCTTTGGCCAGGCGTGTCTATAAGCATGTAGTCCTCCTCCAGCATACTTATCTGGGACGCGAGCTCCAAGCTTTTCTCAGCCAAAATATCCATTGCCCTTATCATGGCCCCGTTGGGGCCGAGCGACTCCCTCCTCATTATCTCCTCAACCGTGAAGAAGACTCTTATGTCGAATGATGGTGAATACAGGGTTTCCTCAACACCGGGATCAAGATTTATGAAGGAAGCCTTCCTGCCACTCTTGGAAAGCCAGTCTCCATACGCTTTGACAAGCGTCGTCTTGCCTGACCCCGCTGGCCCTATGAAGACTACCTGTATCGGCAAGGTTCGAGTGGAAAAACCGTGCGAAGAAGCTTTTAAACGTGCTCCTGCTGAGAGTATAATCCTGTGAAAGTAGAGTGAACGGAACTTTTGCCTTCAAGTGAAATGGACGATTTTCCATCGACTGTTTGCGTCAAAAGCATAGAGCCTGTTTTCTTGCCATGAAACGCTTGATATTTTTACGGCAGGAGGATGAGCATTACTTCCTTTCGATATCTCTTTCAGACCTTGTTCTTCCAAAGCGACTCCGGAAGAATAATGATAGGTGTAAGGATGAGAACGATAACGGTGAGAGTATTTTATTCATATTTTTGTTCACCTCCCCTGTGGTTTTCCACGCATTTGGCTTTCCGATGTTCGAAAAACTAGACGTTGCTGTCTACAACGGTAGACCGAGCGAAAGTTTAGCGGGGCTATCTAAGCATCTAGACAAGGGGAACCTATGCTTCCCCTTCAATCTCCTTCAAGAACCTTGAGAGGAATGCTTCCATAAACGCATGCCTTTCCTCCGCGATTCTCCTCGCGGTTTCAGTATTTAGACTATTTTTTAGCTTGAGAAGCTTTTCGTAGAAATGATCGACCGTTGAACCAGTGCCCCTGCTCCTTGAATACATCGGTATTCCCCTTCCGCCCCCGTGGGAGAAAGTCCTAGCCACACCTATAGCGCCCACCGCGTCTAAACGGTCAGCATCCTGAAGAATCCTAGATTCTATGCTGAGTGTTCTAAAACCTTTTCTAAACCTGTGCACCCTAATTGCCTCAAGAACCATGCTTATCTTCTCGCTAGGGAAACCTATTCGCGAAAGAATTTCCACTGTGATTTCAACACTTTTCTCAGAATGGTCAATACCTTGCTCCAACTCGTATCTCATCCCTACATCGTGGAGGAGTGCTGCTGCGATAAGAACCTGCGGATCCCCACCCTCCTTCTCGCAAATTTTCATACACATCCTGCAGACTCTTTCAGCGTGTAGCCAATCATGCGAGGGATTATTAGAATAGTGTTTTTCAGCTTCCCTCCTGATGGATTCCACCAGAGTATCGTGGCTCAGGCCCAACTCCTCTAAACACCTTCCGCTAAACAGCGTTAAGTTTTGACCTCGCGTAATAAACCGCCCTGCCTATCAATTCAGTATTCTTACCCAGATAATTCTTAGGCGCGATGGTCTCCTTTAGCTCCTCGAAGCTGATGTACTTCGCAACCTCAGGGCTTTCCTCCAATACTTCAAGCAGGCTCCTATTCTCGGTAAACGCCTTCCTTGAGAGTCTTCTCATAAGCTCGTAAGCCCTCTTTCTCCCCATGCTTTTCCTGGCAAGCTTCATCATGACGGCTTCACTCATAATCCTGCCTTGGGTCATCGCTAGATTCCTAGCCATGTTCTCAGGGTAGACCCTCAGGTTGGTTAAAACATTCTGCATAGTCGTAAGCATCTCTTCGAGTATCAACACGGATAATGGGATGATGAACCTCTCGCTGCTGGAGTTAGAGAGGTCTCTCTCATGCCAGAGCGGGATGTTTTCTAAGGCAGGCACTACGAGCCCCCTGAGAACCTTAGCCAAGCCGGATACTTTCTCACTGTCAACCGGGTTCTGTTTCTGGGGCATCGTGCTGCTTCCACGCTGCTCCTCGCCGAAGCCTTCTGCAGCCTCCATTATCTCCGTTCTCTGGAGGTTCCTTATTTCGACGGCAAGCCTGTCTAGGCTTGAGCCCAGCAGGGCCGCCCAGCAGACAAGCTCAGCCAGCCTGTCTCTGCAGACAACCTGCGTCGCTATTTCAACCGGTTCTAAGCCCAGCTTACGCATAGTCTTCTCCTCTATAATTAGGGCCTTGGGTCCTAGTGCCGCCATGGTGCCCACCGCCCCGCCTATTTTCCCAACTAGGACTCTCTTAGAGAGTTGAAGCATCCTCTCGTAGCTCCTAGCCAGTTCAGCAGCATAAACGGCAAGCTTGAACCCTAACGTTATGGGAACAGCGTGCTGACCATGCGTCCTGCCAGGCATGACTAGCTCAGCGTACTCCTCAGACTTTTCACAAAGCTTTTCTATGAGGCTTCCTAGCCTCCCCCTGATTATGTTTAAAGCATCTTTAAGCTGCAACGCTAGAGCCGTGTCAGTTATGTCGTTGCTCGTAACCGCCCAGTGGACGTACTCGCCATGTTCCCCGCACTCTTCTGAAAGAACCTCAACCATGGCTGCTATGTCGTGTCTAGTAACCCTCTCCCTCTCCTTAACCTTCTCTAACGTGACGATTTTCGAAGAAGCCCTGCTCCTTATGGTTGAAGCAGCCTCAACCGGTATCTCGCCCACCTCAGCCAGTGCTTCGGCCAGGGCTGCTTCCACGTTGAGCATAATCTGCAACCTGTTCTCCTCTTCGAAGATCCTCCTCATCTCCGGGGAGCCGTATCTACCTGTGTCAACAGGGCAAACAGGCATGCAACAACAACACTATGCAAGTCTAATAAGCTTGTCGGAGGCTTAGAGCGTCAACGGGCTTATTCGCGTAAAACTTATATCCCCCGCCGGAAAATAGGTAAGAGGAGGTGATGTTTAATGCAACTCTGGAAACTCAGATTGAACATGATTGCCACGATGATGGTAGTTATTGCTATAACCACTGGCTTCGTAGCCCTCATGCTTTTCATGATCGGCGTGGACCTGCTTATGCTTCTCCCAATCGTAATAGGGCTAAACCTGTTCCAATGGTTAATCGGCCCCTATATTATTGACGCTGCCTATCGGGTTAGACCGTTGAACCAGGGTGAGCTCCCATGGCTTGAAGAGAGCGTGAGAATTCTTGCTGAGAAAAGCGGCTTTAAGAATCCTCCGAAAATAATGGTTTCAGAAATACCGTTGCCAAATGCTTTCGCCTACGGCAGCCCGCTAACCGGCCCAAAGGTTGCTGTCACTAGGGGTCTGCTCAACAGTCTGAGCGCTTCCGAGGTTGAGGCTGTCCTGGGACATGAACTCGGCCACCTTAAACACAGGGATGTGCAGATAATGATGTTCCTATCCGTGCTGCCGGCATTGGTTTACTGGGTTGCAATGTCACTCTACTATTCAGGTGTCTATTCTGGCTCAAGGAGGAACAGGGGGAACGGCGGGGTTCTCCTACTAATAGGAATTCTGGGCATGATGATATACTATGTTCTAACCCTACTCATAATGGGCTTCAGTAGAAGCAGGGAGTACTACGCTGACTACCATGGCTCCACTGTCTCTCCAGGCGGGCCTCTGAGCCTCGCAAGCGCCCTAGTTAAAATATCCGACATGAACGCTAGAGCACCTAAGAATGCTAAGGCGTCGATGAACGGCTACTCCTCCTTTAGAGCCCTCCTTATAGCCGATCCTGAGTCGCAGGCTGGGGCTAGGGCTTTCAGGGGAATATATGATGTTCGCTCGCTAGAGGAGTTCGCCTCCAGAGAGGTCTCGGCCGCTGAGAGTCTGGTTGAAATCCTTAGTACTCATCCTAATGTCGTTAAGAGGGTTAGAACACTGCTGGAGCTCCACAAGCAGCTTTAAGGAAGCGTAGAGGAATATTAATGTTTTTTAAGCCCTGCCTAATGTTTTTGCAGTCAGGAATTGTAATCGAGCAATTTTTTAAAAAAAAAAGAAATTTTCCAAGCCCTAACAGGGCTGAAAACTTTTATGAACTGTTTTCAACCGAAATGAACTGTTTTTCAGGGATTTTAGAGAAAGAAACTGAAAAACGCTTAATAGAGGCCCTATTACCGCTATATCGGTGAAATGAACGGGAGCAAGAGGCGGGTGAAATGCTGGAGAATAATGTTCGCATTAGCATTGGCAGTGTTTGCCATAACCTCGGTTTCAGCATTCGTATCAAGGGTTGCTGGCGACGAGGATACTGGTGAGGATGAAACCCTACCGCCCTACTTAGGTAAAAGCCTGTCAGCACAAATACAGGACATCGTTCAACAGCATAAGGAGGCGCTTCTAGAAATCAGGCTTGAGAGGAAAATGATGCTGTTTCAAACATGGGAGGAGCGGCTTTCCGAGCTGGCTGATGAACAAGCCCGCGTAATGGAGACCGTTAGATTAATGGAGCAGGAGATGAGTAGGCTGGAGGAAAGGCTGAGAAACGGGGAAATAACTCAGGGAGAATTCATAATGGAGATGAACAGGTTGAGGCTTGAGATTAGAACCCGGCTGAGGCAACTGGAGGGGGTGGAGAAGGAGGCTCTGAAAGCACTGCAGGAGAATATTCCTGAGGCTAATAAGGAGCTGGCTAAACGGATTGTAGAGGCAAATCAAGCTTTCAGAGACGCTAAGAAGGCTCTTCAAGAGGAGAAGAAGACTGAGATAAGGGCTAGGGTCGAGGAGCAGAAGCAGGCTAAAGGACGAGGCAAGAATAAATAGAAAGTAAATAGTTATAAAGCAGCCTTTTAAATCTGTTTGTAAAAAGTAATCCGTTTGCAAACTTTTATACTTCTCTTAACGCTCATTTTTCCACGTATGACGCTCCCGAAAGCCGGTGCAGGCACCCTACTTGCATTTCTCTTAGTCTGTCTTTCTGAATGGGTTCCGCGGGCCTGGGGAGGGTTCGAGTTTCAAACAACATACAGGATAATACTGCACAAGGATTCTTCAGCAACATGGGTTGTTGAACTCTCCACTACGCTGGATTCCCAAGAAGACTTAGATAGTTTCAAACTGTTCAAGGACAGTGCTGACGAGAACGCTATTCTCTCAGGCTTTAAATCAACAATAAGCAGCATCGTTAGCAGAGCAGCATCCTTAACGGGGAGAACCATGGCTGCAGAGAACTTCAGCCTCAAGATTGATGTGACGGGAATATTGAAGCAGCTGGGGGTTATCCAGTACAGGTTTAAATGGGCTAACTTCAGCCTTAAAACTTCAGACAGGATTGAGGTTGGAGACATTTTTGAAGGAGGATTCTACCTTTTCACTGATGAGACACTTGAGATAGACTACTCAGAGCTGGACCGGGAGTATTTCCTGAAGCTTGCAAGCCCAAGAGCGTCGCGCGAAGACTTTTTAAGAGTAGTCTGGATAGGCAGGATGGACTTCGCAGACGGAGAGCCAAGGCTCGTTTTTGAAAGCAGGATTATAAGGGTTGAGGAATTCTCTCCAAATAGCACTCGGCTTAAGAAAGGCTCTCTGCTAAGCGTTCAGGGAAGGATAAACCCGCCAACCCTCGGCCTAACACTCCGGGTTGTCTACCTGAACCCTCATGGGTTTGAAACAGTTAGGGAAGTGGCTGTGGGGAACAACGGGGTTTTCTCAGACGCGTTAAACATGAATCTGGCTGGGGACTGGAGGGTTTCGCTGCGCCTACCTTCTGATTCCCCGTACAGGTTCAGCCAAAATCCTCAGCCGCTTCAAATCTCGGTTTACGAGGAGAGCGGGGGCGAGACCCAGGCTGAGAGCCTGCCTCCAATACTCTATCTGGCTCTGCTGGCTCCGCCGGTGGTGCTCCTAGTCATAATACTGTTCCGCCGTTCGCATGGAAGAAGGCTGCGGCCTCCGGATATGCAGATGCTTTCAGACGAGGATCTCGTGATAAAGCTTCTCAGGGAGGCTGGCGGGAGGCTTACGCAGTCCCAGATTAAGGATGCTGCCAAGTTTTCAAAGTCTAAGACCTCCATAGTTTTAAACGAGCTTCAGAGGAAAGGGTTGATAAGGAAAATCAAGCGTGGCAGAGAATACATAGTTGAACTTGTTTAAAACTTACCATAACCGGGTATGAAATTCTCTCCCGCTGGTTTTCAGGCTAGATCGCAGGGTTAGCGACCATAGCGTTTCAATCCCACTCCTATTTCAATATTCTGCCTGTAGCCATGTACCAAAGATAAAGGTCGAGCTCCGCCAGCGTCATGTTCAGTTCCCCAGCTATTTTCGAAAGAATCTTCTCAATCTCCAGATACCTGGCTCTGGAAACGGTTTTAGGAATGCTCTCTATATAGCCATACTTATAGAGAACCCTTAGGACATGCTTGTCTATTATGGCAAGGTTCTTAAACCCTATGTTTCTCAAGAAGTGGCTCGCCTCCTTGAAGCCTATCCCGAGCAAGTTGTCTGCAAGCCATCTTCTCACCCTAGCAGGATCATCATCCTCGTTTATAATTTTCAAAACTTCTTCGCAACGTTTCCTAGCCTCAACTATGTATTTAGCCCTAGTATTGGGATACCTGTAGCCTAGGCTCTTAAGCCTCCTGCTCAGCACACTCCTGCTAAGCTTCAAGAAGCCTTCCCCAATTTCCTCCTGAACCCTAAGCCCTCCCCCTGCGGAAAAGTTGGCTGTTAGAATGCAGAAGCAAAGCTCGCTGAAAACCTTCTCCTTGCTGGCTCTCGCCTCCTCAAATTGTCTAAGCCTCTTCAAAACTGTTCCCCTAACCTTCCCGTCTGAAACAATCTTTTCCAAGTCTCTAAGAAGCCTCGTGCGCCTCACTGCCACCGCTTACGCCTACCGGAGAATATTCTTATAAGGCTTCTTCAAACAGTACTTCAAGATGGATGAGTGGTTTAAGGCGGTGAAGCGTCTTCTACCCAGGGTCGTAACCAGCGTCGAAATAGCTGCCATAGAGAAGAAATTATTCTGACGGTTTCCTCTCGAACCTCGCGCGTTTCCCGAAGCCCATCCTCTCAAAGAACTTCTTCATGGCCTTAATATCCTTTCGCATCTTGTAGGCTAGGACGAGGGCCTCGACCCTCTTCTTTATTTCCTCCAATTTCAGGTCGTCCATCGTATCCCTCGTATCGAAGACTGAGCAGAAACGGGTATACTCCTCCGGAGACATGTCCGCGGGAAAGATATGGACTACCTGGATGCCCGTTTTTTGGCCGATAGTCTTCGCAATCTCGTCACCTCAACGAAACAGGGCTATGAGCCTCCCGTATGTGTCCTAATATCTCTTCCAGTTGCTCCTGTCCTTCAACTCCCTAATCGTCTTATCCAAGAGCTCGTAATCCGTAATGCCATAACCCTCGGTCAGGGCATAGCAGGGGGATTCGACACTACCCGACTCAACCCATATCTTGCCATCCACGTCCTCCTCGACGAACGACAGCCGAGGGAGGTCGGCGTGTGCACTGCACGCGCTAGGGCTTTTCTCTCTAGAGAAGACCAACCAACATCGCCCTTGTACACTTCGAAAGGGCTGTGTGCCTCGTCCTTGAAGCGTTCCTCTAAGTATTCCTTGACTCTCATGAGGAAGCCGGGGCTTTCCATCATTCTTCGTGTCACTCGAATCATATAAGTCTTACTCATTCCTCTTCCCTCTAGTGATGAACGAGCTCGGCACATATTTGATTCCGAGCTCCTTAATGCCCTTGCCGGTGGCGAGCGTTTTGGAATCAAAATGACAAGCAACAGCGAACCCATGCTCGACCTTACTGTACTCTCCATGTCCGTATTCTTCAGAGAAGTACTTATTAACGAGTTCCTCTCCGCTATTTTCATCCGCATGTCAAACCTTTCAGATACGATCTTCTTTTGACCTCGATTATCGCGATGACCCTCTTCGACGTTTCACACACCAATCGGGACCCTTTTTATTTAGATCTTCGGATTCGAGCTGGCCGCGCGCGCTCCTCTTCGACCCTCTTTACATTCTCGCTATCGATTCTGAAGATCGATACTAAAACACCTTCCATCCCAAAGTCCTTCCTCGGCTTCACAGGGTCCTCGAGCGGTATCTCAGGGATTAAGCGGGGGAGCGCGATATCAGGGGGGCTCCGGTTCCATGACTCCAGCATCAGGCTCAGCTTGAGGTACGCATCCGCCTCGGGAAGGGGTGAACCTGCCGGATTTGACGCAGGCCGGGGCGAGTGGGCAGGTCCTGCACCTCAAGGTTACTCCCATGATCCTTATCCTTTCCACGACGCACTTGTAAACCAAGCATAGGTTCCTCCTCGGAAGGCTGCACCCGCCGTACAGCCCGAGTTTAAGGTAATCGCACTTGTGGCATGACTTTCTGCACCTTAAAGGACCATGCGTAACATGCATTCTTCTCAAATTTTGCGTCCTTTCCTTTAAAAG
>FMJZ01003597.1_pt1 | contig 73000 bp, 60 predicted proteins | sample 1987881 | NCBI WGS metagenome assembly FMJZ01 (sample SAMEA4378227, study PRJEB15110) | soil metagenome | biome: soil; feature: Field; material: Soil | place: India | collected 2015-03-11 | depth 0 m
GCCAAGCATAAGGTCGCCGGTTCGACCCCGGTCACCCGCTCTCTCGCTCCCTTCAAGGGAGCCTTTTTTCTTTTCCGCCCCTTGTCTGGCTCCTTACCCTGATTCATTGTGAGGCAAATCAATGGAGGATCTGGGGCCATGTACGTAACCGAAATCCTCGAACGCTGCGCTGTCCTAGCCGAGCGCTCCGCCGCACTTTACCGGCAGCTCGCTGAGCGTTTCGCCGACGACTGTGAACGGCGTGAACTATGCCATGCGCTCGCGCTGGTCGAGGAGACCCATGCAAAGGTATTGCGCGAGGAGCTTGCTAGCTTTCAAGAACGAGAGGAGGCTGGCGACTTTTTGCCGGAGTTCGGCCAGCGCATTGCCCAAATCGAAGATCAACTTGCGAAGTTGGCTCAACGCGTCACCGCGGCGCAAAGCCCTGACGAAGCCATCGATTCGTTACTTGCCTTGCAACAAACCACTCTGGAAGAGCTGTACGACGATCTTGTCGTACAGGGAGACCCAGCGTTCCGCATCTTTGTCGAGCGTTTAGAGGCCGCTTTTGCCAACTCCCCGAAGAGGGCCACTCTGCGACCTCGACGGCAGTCGCAAACATGAGGAGAAGGGGACAAACCTTCGTTTCCCCGCTGTTCACCGCTGAACGGACGGCTAAACTTTGGCCGGCCATGGCTCAGCGTCGCAACTCGATCTGGAGCACGAGGAGGCTTGCAAGGCTGGGGCGAAGCCTCCTTTTCGCAGTGCTGGCTGGCAGTGTCGTGCTTGGGTGTGCCAGCAAAAAACCCAAAACTGCAGAAGAATACTTCGCCACGGCAAACGAGCATTTCCGTAACGGTGCCTTTAGTGCGGCGACGACCGAATACCGCGAGCTGCTGGATCAGCACCCGTTCAGCGACTTTGTGGAAGAGGCCGAATTACGCATCGCGCATGCCCAGTACTTGGATGGCCGTTACGCCGAAGCGATCGTGGCGCTGACGGACTTTCAGCGGCGCCACCCAACCAGCCCTCACCTTCCCTTCATCGGCTACCTGTTGGGAATGTGTTACGCGCGCCAGATGTTGGCGTACGATCGCGACCAAACCGCCGCGCAAAATGCGCAAACGTATTTCCTCACGGTCGCACGCCAATTTCCAGACAGCCCTTATGCCGCGCTCGCACGGTCAGAACTCAGCCGTTGCCGGCAACGGTTGGCACAACATGAACTTCACATTGCCGAGTTTTACGCGAAACGCGGCAACTGGAAAGCGGCAGAAGCTCGGCTGGTCGACTTAGCCGCCCGATACAGCGACACGGATGAAGCGCTCCGCGGCTTGATGCAGCTCGCTCGCTACTATCGCTCCCGAGGTTTGAACGATCGGGCTCAACTAGCTTACCGGGCGGTGACGCAGTTGCGTCCGGGGTCGCGCCAGGCCGTTGCCGCACAGCGGGCGTTGCAACGACTACCTAGTGAAACCCCAAATGTGGCTGCCGACCCAATCGACGTTCTCCTTGCCCTGAATGGTCGCAGCCGCCTCGACGATTTTTACGAGACCGCGCAAGTTCTGCCGCAGGCACCGCAATTGCCCTCGCGGGCCAGTGGTTTTCCGGCCCCTGCACTCGGTACCGGCTTCGATCCGTTCGGTCGCGGCCGCACCTACTATTGATCGGTCGTAGAGACTCATGTCATCGCCGCCTTTCCTGGCTGCTCGGGCAAGGTTCTCGCACGCGCGCGTTCTCATCGTAGGAGTGGGGGGCTTGGGTTGTCCTGCCGCCCAGTTACTTGGAGCGGCCGGTATAGGCCAAGTCACACTGGTCGACCCCGACCGGGTGAGTCTATCGAACCTCCACCGGCAGCTCCTGTTCGACGAGCAGGATCTGGACAAGGCGAAAGCAGTGGTTGCTGCGAAAAAGCTATCCGGCCTGTTCGCAGCAACCCGGTTCGTCCCGCTGCCGGTAACGATTGACGAGTCGAACGCCCCGTCGCTGATCGCCGCGCACGACTGGGTTGTCGATGCAACTGACGGCTGGGACACGAAGCTTTGGCTCCACGACCTGGCGCTGTACCACGAGCGCCCGGTTTCCCATGCTGGCGCTATGGGTTGGCAAGGTCAGGCTCTCACTGCGCTGCCGAACATACCGGGGTGTTTACGCTGCGTAGCGCACTTTCCCGACGCCGAAGAGGATGCCTCTTGCCAACAGGCAGGGATCATCCCGGGCGTCGTGCAGTTGCTCGGCGCCAGGCTAGCTGCTGAGGTCGTTGCCGGGTTGACTGGCCACGAAGAAGCACTCCTTGTACGCAAGGTTCTTCACGTTGACGCTTACCGGATGCGGATCCGAGTGGTGCCATTCGCTCCAGATCCCAACTGCCGCGTTTGCGGCGTCGGAGCGCGCCTTGCCCCAGCGCGCCCAGCCGAAAGTGTTTAGCAAGCGGCGGTTCAATCCGAGCGGTCGAAAGCACGTTCTTCTTCTGCACGGCCGAAAAGATCAGCTATCAACCAACCCGCCGGGGGTCCAAGCGCCAACTCGCTTGCGTCAGAGCGCAGCAAGCCGTTGCCGTTCGTTCCGCGCGGGCCAACAAACTGGATAGGGTGAGCTCGGCGCGCTCCAACCCGTGGAGACAAGCAGCCCTACACGCTGCGACACTGGAGCGCCGTCTTCGCAGCATTCCGTCAGGCTTTCGCTTGCCTTGCAGGCTTAGCAAGAACCCACTACCACACGCAGGCAAAAGACTCCTTTCCCGACAAGCAATGTTTCCCTATGTGGGGAAAGCACAAGGAGGATTGATGTATGAGTGTACGCGTGCGCATTCCTACCCCGCTCCGTCGTTACACCTCGGGACAGGAAGAAGTGACTGCCTCGGGCACGACGGTCGGGATGGTGGTCGAGGATCTGGAACGGCGTCACCCCGGAATCAAAGAGCGGATTTGCGACGAGACTGGAAAGGTACGGAAGTTCGTCAACATCTATATCAACGGCGATGATATCCGTTTTCTCAACAGTCTCGAAACACCGGTAAAAGACGGCGACGAAATCTCCATTGTTCCCGCCATTGCCGGGGGAGCAGAGTGACCGATATCCCCTCCACTGCGGTACGGCCAGGGCAGACCTTACGGCCGCGCAAGGCCGAATCCGTACTCGATTTAGTTGGCAACACCCCGCTGGTCGAAATCCGGAGGGTGCGCGATGGGGTGGGCCCCAACGTGCGCATTTACGCCAAACTCGAGGGGCTGAACCCTGGTGGGTCCGTCAAAGACCGGCCTGCCGTGTGGATGGTCCGGGATGGGCTGCGAACCGGAAAACTGCGCCCTGGGAAAACGATTATCGACTCCACCTCCGGAAACACTGGGATTGCCCTCGCTATGGCTGGCGCCGTCCTCGGCTACCCAGTGGAACTGGTGATGCCCGCCAACGTAAGCCAGGAGCGGAAGAAAATCGTGGCCGCCTACGGAGCAAAGATCATCCTGAGCGATCCTTTAGAGGGCTCTGACGGTGCAATCCGCTTGTGCCGTCAAATCCTCGCAGAAAACCCGGAGAAGTACTTCAAGCCCGACCAATACTTTAACGAGGTCAATCCGTTAGCTCACTACGAAAGTACCGGGCCGGAGATCTGGCGGGACACCTGTGGGCAAGTCACTCACTTTGTGGCCGGAATTGGAACCGGTGGAACCATCATGGGCACAGGGCGGTACCTAAAAAAGCAAAACCCGGCGATTCAAGTGATTGCTGTCGAGCCGGACGATGCGTGGCACGGCCTCGAGGGACTCAAGCACATGGCCAGTTCGATCGTGCCCGGCATTTACCACGAAGAGGAACTCGACCGGAAGATTCCCGTGAGCACCGACGCCGCGTACGAAATGGTCTACCGCCTCGGCGAGGAGGAGGGGCTGGTCATGGGCCAATCCTCGGGGGCTGCGATGGTTGGGGCGCTGGCCGTGGCGCGGGAGCTCGAGGAAGGGGTGATTGTGGTCATATTTCCAGACTTTGGCGACCGCTACCTCAGCACGAACCTTTGGGTGGGTTGGCGAGAGAGGCGCGCCCGGCTCGAACACTTACTATCGGAGCGAATCGGCCCGTGAACAGCCCTTTAGAACTCACCGAGGAGCAGCTCGAACGCTACGCACGGCAAATTCTCGTGACAAACTTCGGGGGCCGCGCACAGAAACGTTTATTGCACACGCAAATCGCGGTGTATGGCACCGGCCCTTTAACGGAGCGGCTAGCCCTCGGGCTGGCGCGGTGCGGTGCGGGCTGCATCCACGTCGCCGAAAGCGTTGCCCCGAAGATTGCCCCACAGGTCGGGCCGGATACTCGCGTGGTTCCTCACCGCGAGCCCTCTGAGTGTTTCGATGCATCGGCGCTTTGCATCGATGGAGGTCTCACTCCCGAAGATTGGCACCGCTGTGTTGAGCCCGCAGCTCGGGTCCATAACTTCGCCCTCTGGTCACGCACCTTGGGCAGCATGGGGCTTGTCGGGGTCACTGCGTCAGAAGAACCTGCGCAGCTTTGTGTCGGTTGGTATTTCGACTTGTTGGAAAGACCGACCTCGCCCTCGGTGTACGAACCCTATGCCATCGAGTGGTGTGCCGCGTGGACGAGTGCTCTCGCCTTACGGCATGTTGCAAACCCGCATGCCGTGAAAGGCTCGATCCTCTATCGCTACGATGTGGAAAGCGGCAAAGTGGATGAATTCTTGGTTCCGGAGAACTTCCGCTGTGAGCACCGCAACTGCGAGTGAGCCATGGGATCGCCCCGCCAAGGACGCCCGAGACCACCCCGAGGTGGCGTCCCTGAAGCTTTCTCTCCTGCTTCACGGCGTTAAGCTCGACGCATCCGTCGAAGCGCGAGTTCGTCGCGAAGGGCACTGGCTTACCGTAGGAACGGACCAACGTCGTTTGGAACTTCAGCTTCCCGACGCCACCATCGTCGCTCCTCTCGTGGTCACGAACTCGGGGCCGGACTCGACCTGGATGCTGCTTGCTTCGGACGGCGAGCTGCTGATGCAACGCGGTCAAGTCCGCCATTCCGTATTCCTCGTGCCGCCGCCATCGTTTTACGAGGAACGCACGAGTTCCGGCCGACGCTTGGGGGACTTCGCTCAAGTACTTGGGGATGTCCTCGTTCTGGGGGGGGCCCAGGCGTGTGGCTACAGTGTCTCTGGCAGTGCTTGTCGTTTTTGCCGTGTTGGTTCCCGCGCGCAAAGCGAGCGAACGTTCGGCATTACTGCTTACGAGGCGGCAGAAGCTGTCACCGCTGCCGCGCGGGGCCGCCGGTTAAAGTACGTGTTTTTGCCGGCGGCATCTTTCGACGCCGAAGACGGCGGTGTTCGCGAAATCGAGCCGTTGGTGAAGGCGGTGCGGCGGCACACTTCGGCGCTTGTCTTGGCTGCTCTTCACCCGCCGCGGACCTTGCGCTGGATCGATCATGCGTACGCGATTGGGGTGGATGGGATTGGATTCAATCTCGAAGTTCCGGATGTGGCGGCCCTCGAACGATTTCTGCCTGGGCGGGCGCGATACCTCGGGCGATCCCGCTACTATCACGCACTGCGGCACGCAGCGAAGATTTTTCCGCGGGGGGCGGTATGGACGGAGTTGCTTCTCGGCTCGGTTCCCGCCCAAGAGCTCGCGACTTTCGCGCGCGAGTTCCTCAGTTGGGGTGTTATCCCGTTTCTTGTGCCCGTTCGTCCTGATGCCGCGATACGCCCCACGGCACTATCTTTCACCGCCACTGCAGCCGAAACGGAATCGTTGCTGCAAACCTTAGCCGACGGATGGCACTCGGCCGATGCACGTCGGCGTTGGCTTCCCAACTGGCCGCACGTGCTCGGGCCCACGGACGTGCTGGGAAAAGCCCGCTTCCACCGCAGCAACGGTCCGACCCCTGGCTTGGTGGACCACCTCGCGCTGTTTGCTCTGCGCAATGTTTCCCGCATTCGGCGCAGCCTGCGCGTACGCGATCTTGCAGAACACGACTTAGAATCGTGAGGCTTCCTGGCGATGACTCCGCCGCAGTCCCCTCATCCCACGACAGCATCGGGCCCGCGATTTATCGTCGACACTCGCCCACTTTGGCGCATCCTCGTGCCCGTATTCGGCTACTGCGGGCTATGGCTCGTAGCGGGGTGGATTCTCTGGTGGGGGGTCACGGCAACCCCGCCCGAAGGCTTGTCCCAACAAGGCCAACGGGCGCTCGCGGTATTCTCCGTTTGTGTCCTGTTTTGGGTTCTCAATGTTCTTCCCTTGATGATCACCAGCTTGCTGGCCATCGTCCTCATTCCTCTTACCGGCGTGCTGACTGCCTCCCAGGCTTACAGTTTATTCGGCAGCGAGGCATTGTTCTTTATCCTGGGTGCGTTCATTCTCGCAGCTTGCTTGATGAAGTCGGGGCTCAGTACCCGGATTGCTCTGGCCATCCTCGACCGCTTTGGCCGGACACCGCGCGGCTTATTACGGAGCGTGTTACTCCTCAACGTTGTGATGGCCTTTTTCATGTCGGAACACGCGGTAGCGGCGATGAACTTCCCCATCATTGCAGAGATGACGAAGGTCCTGCGGCTGCCGGGCCGAAGGAGCCACTACGGCAAAGCGTTGTTTCTCGCCATGGCTTGGGGATCTACGATTGGCGGCATCGCAACGTTGCTCGGAGGAGCAAGAGCGCCACTTGCCATCGGCATCTTGCGGGAAACCACCGGCAAGTCCTTTTCCTTTCTCGAGTGGAGCATCGCGATCTTCCCCTTGGTCGTGGTGCTTACACTTGTAGCCTACGGTTTACTGCTTTGGTTCTTTCCCATCGACGTGGAAAACGTGAAAGCCGCCGATGAGGTGCTTCACGAGAAGCGGCTCCGCTTAGGCCGAATGCGCTATCAGGAGCGAGCCACTGGGCTGGTGATGCTGGGCACGTTAGCTGCGTGGATCCTGCTTGGCGAGGAATTCGGTTTGGCGAGCGTGGCTATGACCGCAGTCGTCGTCTTGTTCTTCTTGCGACTCGCGCGCTGGAGCGAGATCGAAGGCTACGTCAATTGGGGCGTGCTCTTGATGTACGGCGGAGCAATTTGTCTTGGCTCCGCTCTCAGTCGGTCCGGAGCAGCGAGCTGGGTTGCACAAGGCACGGTGAGCGAGTGGGCATCTAACGGTTGGGCAGTCGTTTTGGTGTTATCCGCCTTGTCTCTGGCGTTAACCGAGGCCATGAGCAACGCCGCTGTTGTGGCGATGCTGTTGCCGATGAGCCTAGGAATTGCGAGCGAGTTCGGGCTCGATCCCCGTGTGATCACCTTAGCTGTCGCGGTTCCGGCCGGGCTTGCCACGACGCTTCCCATCGGCACCCCAGCCAATGCGATTGCTTACTCGAGCGGCTATTTGGCCTTACGCGACCTCATCGTACCCGGGGCCGTGCTAGCCTTTTGCGCGTGGGTGCTGTTCAACCTAATGGCCGCCTTTTACTGGCCCTTGTTGGGATTGTCTGTAGGGGTTGGAGGATGAGTCACGTTTTACTCCTTTTGTCGCCTCGCTACCCGTTCAGCCGGTCGCTGGCTCGGGCTATCGAGCTCGCTCGCAAAAACAACGCATCGCTCGTGGCAGTGGCGGTGATTCCGGACTCGCAGGTTGCCGCGCTGGCTACAACGCTCAGCGATGTTGGCTTCGTGGGAGAGAAGCTCAGTGGCGACGTAGTCGATCACGTTCGGGCTGAGCTCGAAGGGCTAGCAAAAGAACAACTGCGCAGCGTGCACCAACAAGCCACGGCAGCGGGCATTCCGGTGGTCACGCACGTAGTGGCTGCGGAGTTGTTCGAGGCTGCCGAACAAATGATCAGCCGCTACGCCGTGCAGACCGTGGTGGTCGCCATTCCAGCACGACCGTGGTTCGAGAAATTATGGGGTCGCGGTCGAACTCTGGATTGGGTAGAGGAATTGGGTTGTCCTGTCGAAACAGTGGAGGAAGAAAGGAGTTGAGTTGTGCCGGATCTCGTGCCTGTTCATGGCGGCTTAGATTCCCCCGTTAATCGCACCGTCCCGTTGTCACGCCGTAAACAGTTTTTGCGGGAAGCTGCCGAATTACCCAAGGTGGAAATGAGTCGGGCGGACCTATCCACCGTGTACCGCATCGCCGATGGTACCCTCTCGCCGCTGACTGGACCAATGGACGAGGACACCTGGCACTATGTGTTGGACCACGACTGCCTCGATTTCGCCTTTCGCCACTATGCCTGGACCGCGCCCATTTCCTTCCCTGTTGCCGATGACGAAGCGAAGCGCCTCAGGGTGGGGCACCCGGCGGCGCTCATCCACGAGGGGACCCCGATCGCGATTGTCCGCGTGACGAGTTTGTTCGAATGGGACAAGCCGAAACACATTGAGAAATTCTACGGCACGCGTCGCACGGATCACCCGGGGGCAAGGATGATTCTCGAAGACCCGCGAACCAAGCTGCTCGGTGGCGAACTTTGGGCACTGCCGCAAGAAGTTGACCCGGAGTACGGCGAATACCTTCTCTCCCCGCGGCAGGTGCGGACACTGATTGCCGAGCGCAAATGGGAACGGGCGCTGGCGTTCCAAACTCGCAACCCACTGCACCGAGCGCACGAGTACGCCCTGGTCGCAGGTGTCGAACGGCTAACCCGGCAGGGTTACTTTACCGGCGTTGTGCTCAACCCGCTCGTCGGAGAACTCAAGGAAGACGACGTACCGGCTCGCGTGCGCATGCGGTGTTACCGCGCCTTGCATGACCTCAAATTACTCGGCAAGGGCGACAAGGATGAGGTGCTTTGGCAAGAGCGGGGCTACGACCTCACGGAAGTGTTCGAGCTCGTGGCACTGGATATCAAGATGTTGTACGGGGGCCCGAAAGAGGCAGTCATGCATGCGATTTATCGTCAGAACCTAGGATTCACCGACATTGTCATTGGACGCAAGCATGCCGATGCTCCCTACGACGACGGCACTCCCATTTGGGGGGACTTTGACGCACAGGAAATTTTCAACCACCTGCGCGGTGAGCTGCGGATTCAACCCTGCAACATCGGCTTTGCGGCGTATTTCGAGAGCGTCAACCGAGTCGATCTCATCGAGAACCATCCCGGTGAGCAACCACTCTCCATCTCCGGGTCGAAAATCCGAGAATTACTGACGCGCGGGGAGCGTCCGGATGAACGGATCCTGCGACCGGAAATTGCGGACATTTTGATCGCGTACTACCGGGAGCGAGCCTCCCTCCGGTGATTTTGGGTGCTTTCGGCTCAATTGGGCAGGTTCAGCTCCACTGACACGCCGAACACTTCGCTGAGCAAGTAGTACAACAACATCAGGGCGACGAGCAGGGTAGCCAGGGCGGTCACTGCCACGCCCGTGAGCAGCGCCAGGGAGAGTACCGAGCCCACCGCCACCAAGGGCGTGATCCAGGTGGAAGCCTCCCCTAACGGTCCCCAAAAGGCCCAAAGCCGCCGTGCCGTAAGCCACGCGTCGCGGCTAGCACCCAAAAGCCGCAGCAACCGCTCCAGATCTGTCATGGCCCGAACCTCCCGTCGTGCTTTCTCCATGCTCCGGAAAGCGCGTTCAGTCAATCGTATCCGCACCGATGGATAGGATCAGCACCCCGTTCGACTGGCGTGGCCCGCCCACCAACAACGTGCCATGATTCCGCAACGCAAGCGACGTATCCACAATGGGCCGGGCACCCTCGAGCACAAGCACTTTCATGGCAATGCGTCCGCTACGGAATTCGCGCGGAATCACGATTACGTACCGTCCGCCAGGAATGTCGAAACTTGCCTTCGCACCCCACGCCACTCGTTGCCGCTCTTCTTTCACGAGCTGGTACGACGTGTAAGGGAAAAGGCTATCGAACTGCTGCCGCAGGGCAACGAGCCGCGGATCAAAGCTGCGCCCGGAGTTGCTGGCAATCACGGCACCAATGCGCACTTCGACTGCCGGAGTCGACGGAAGCACTCCGTGGGCTGGGCTGCGTGCACCCACCTGTGCCGCGGATTGCTCGACGCCCGCCAGGCAACAAACCGCAGTAACCAAGATGAAGCAAAGCTGTTTCACGGTTCGGTTCCTCCTGTTTCGGGCAACTCGTCGCTCACCCACAACACGGTTGTGTGATGCTGCCAGTCGTCCATCACAGCAACCGAACCCACGTCCGCTTCCAAGGAGTCGATCAAGGCCGGGGGCTCCAAGCCAGCCACGATGGTGCTCGGGCTCGTGGGAGCCACGTGGGGCTCGCTACGCCACAAGAGTACCGTCGCCATCGTCGCCACGGCCAACAATGCCATCGCTGGCCACAACACCTGCGGTTGCCAGCCTCCCTCGCTCAATACCGAATACCAGCGCCGCCACCAAGGTACACGCACGGCTCGATCCGGCAGCCGCGGCACGATGCGGAGCCACAAATCTGTAGCTTCGACACTCGCTAGCTTACCTTCTACGTGTTCTCGCAGCACCGCTTGCAGCCGCTCGAGGCGCTGCAACTCGCCGTCGCAGCGCGGACACTGAGCTCCGTGAGTTGCCACTGCCTGCATCAGGCTCGGGTCCAATTCGCCGTCGGCAAACAGCGCCAGCATTGGCTGCGCGTCCGAACAGCTTAGGGTTTCCTGCTTCTCTATCGGCACGGAGCGGCTCCTTCTGCGTGGGCTCAGAGTAGATCCTTCAATTTGCTTTGGAGTTTTTTGCGGGCATAATGCAAGCGGCTCATCACGGTGCCTTTAGAGCACTGCATCACGCGGCTGATCTCCTCGTACGAAAGACCTTCAATCTCCCGCAGCAGTATGACGGCGCGATGGTACGGCGTCAACTCAGCGATGGCCTCGGCAACTCGCGCGCCAATTTCGCGTGACTCCGCCTGACGCACCGGGTCCGTCTTTCCTTCTTCGTCCCCAAGGAACTCATCGTAGGGCTCTTCCGATTCGGGAATCCCGAACTCCTCCTGCAAGCCGACGGTCGGGTTGCGCCGCTGATAACGCCGGACATCGATGGCGCGATTGACCGTGATGCGAAACAACCACGTGTAAAAGCTCGATTCGCCTTTAAAGCCCTCGAGGTTCTCGTACGCCTTGACGAAGGTGTCCTGCACAATCTCCATCGCGTCTTCCGGGTTATTCACCATTCCGAGGGCGATCGACATCACTTTTCGCTGGTAACGCTCGAATAATTCCCGAAAGGCTTCTTTGTTCCCCTTGCGGGCCAGCTCCACGAGCTCAGAGTCGGTTCGTTCCACGGTAACACTCGCTGAAAGACGCGCGCCTACAGTGTTCTATTCACACGCTCATGGGTGAGCCTCGGCCCAGTTCTTGCCGCTGCCGATGTCCACCACCAAAGGCACCCGCAGACGCACGACGCCCTCCATGATCTCTCGGGCAAGTGTGCGCATCTCATCGACCTGTTGCTCCGCAACTTCGAAAACGAGCTCGTCGTGCACTTGCAAAACCATCCGCGCATGGAGCCTGCGTTTACCGATAGCTCGATCCAAGGCCACCATAGCGAGCTTGATTACGTCGGCAGCCGAGCCTTGAATGGGCGTGTTCAAGGCAATCCGCTCTGCTGCTTGGGCCACAGCCCGGTCTGGACTGCCCAATTCCGGCACCGATCGCCGACGGCCGAGCAGGGTGACCACATAACCGCGTTGGCGAGCCTGGCGCACCATCTCGTCCAAGTACGCCCGTACGCCGGCGTAGCGAGCGAAATATTGGTCAATGTACCGCTGGGCATCTCCTACGGAGATCCCTAACTCCTTCGCCAAGGAAGAGGCCCCCATGCCGTACAGCACACCAAAATTGATCATCTTGGCAACGCGGCGCTGGTCGCGCGTTACCGCAGAAGGCTCGACGCCAAACACCTCTGCTGCGGTACGCGCGTGGATATCCTCGCGGTTTTCGAATGCCGCACAGAGGACAGGATCGCCGGAAAAATGCGCTAGCAACCGCAACTCGATTTGCGAGTAATCCGCTACGACTAACAAACAGCCCTCAGGCGCGGTAAAACAGCGGCGGAGCATCGTACCTTCGTCTCCCCGCACCGGAATGTTTTGGAGATTGGGCTCGGTGGAACTCAGCCGACCAGTAGCGGTCACGCACTGGTTGAACGTCGTGTGAAGCCGGCCCGTGCGCTCGTCCACAGAGGCCAGCAAGCCCTCGACGTACGTCGAGCGCAACTTTGCCACGGTGCGATACTCGAGAATCTTAGCCGGCAACGGGTGAAGTGCCGACAGCTTCGAAAGCACGTCGACATCTGTGGAGAGACCGGTCTTTCCCCGACGAATTCCCCGCGTCGGCAGCCGCAGTCGCTCGAACAGCACGTCGCGTAATTGCTGAGGGGAAGCAATGTTGAACGAGGTCCCAGCTAGATCGTAAATTTCTTCGGTCAGGCGCTGCAAACGGCGCTCCAACTCCCGCCCCGCCTCCCGTAGTGCATCACTGTCTACGTACACGCCCGCAGCCTCCATCCGTGCAAGCACACCGACGAGCGGGGCTTCCACCTCCTGGAACAGTCGTGTCATCTCCCGCTCAGCCAAAAGCGCCCGCAGAACAGGCACCAATTCGGGCAACACCCATACCCCTGACACCGTCCCGGCAACGTCCTCACGAAAGCCAGTCAAATGGCAACCTAAATAAAAGCTCGCCACCTCTTCCAACGAGGACGGAAGCGGGGCTTCCAAGAGGTACGCTGCCACCATGGCGTCGAAGACTGCGGATGTATCCCAGTCCTCCACACCAGCCCTCCTCAAGTCACGCTTGAAATCATGAGCAAGCACGCCCGCCGCTGGCCGCGATCGCACTTCTTGTAGTAGCTCGCGAGGCGAAAGGACGTGATTCGGCACGAGCAGGGCCTCGCCGGACTGGCGGCACAAAACCGTTCCCAGTTGTAGTCCGTCGCCGACGATGGCAAGCGCCATCTCCTCGTCGTCATCGACCCTCTGCAAAAACTCCTGAATCTCCTGCCGCTGCCCGGCAACTTTGTACTCGGGCGGTGCCGACTGTTTCTCCTCAGGCAGTTCACGCAATAGCGAGTGGAACCCCAGTTTGACGAACAAACGCCGCAACCGCGGCCCGTCCATCGGCCCGACTCGGAGGCTTTCGAGACCAAGGTCCAGCGCAAGGTCATTGCGCACAAGCGCTAGCTGCCGCCCCAACCGTGCAACCGCGCCTTGCTCTTGCAACGCGGCGGCAATGGCACGGGCGGCGCGGAGTTCCTTCCAGTTGCGAATCTCGTCGATGTGCGCCAGCACCTCGTCCAAGGACCCAAACCGTCGAAGTAATGCCTGAGCCGTCTTCTCCCCAATTCCTTTCACTCCGGGGATGTTATCCACGCTATCGCCAACCAGTGCGATGAAGTCCGGGATCCGCTCGGGCGGAACACCGAATTTTTTCTCAACCTCGCAGGCGTCGTACTGGCGGTCATACAGCGTATCCCACACGCGGACCAAACCGTCCACCAGTTGCAACAGGTCTTTATCGCCACTGATGATCACCACCGGCTGCTGCTGTTCCGTCCAACGCTTCGTTAGCGTGGCAATCACATCGTCCGCTTCCACACCGGGAATCTGAAGAACCATAAGGCCACAGCCCGCAGCGACTTCTCGAACGTAAGGCAACTGTGACACCAACTCTGCCGGGGTCGTAGGACGCGTGGCCTTGTACTCCGCGTAAAGTTTGTCGCGAAAGGTCCGCCCCGGCGCATCGAACACCGCCGCGGCGTAATTGGGTCTCACTTCGCGCAGGAGGCGCAAGAGCATTTTGGTAAAGCCGAACACCGCGTGGACTGGCTGGCCTTGGGCATTGGTCAGCCGAGGCAACGCAAAGAACGCTCGATATACATAAGAGTTGGCGTCGATCAGGTACAGGGTTTCCGGGCTGCCGACCATTCGCAGAGCGCAAGCTAACAAACCTAACCGCAAAGCCGCAACGCATCTTCACGAAATCGGGCCAATCCAAGTCTCGAAGCAAAGCTTGCTTCGGTCATGGCCTCGCCTCATTCTCGGTTCCCGATGGGTTGGCTGGAATTTCGTCTCGCCATGCTCGCACACCTCAGCCGTAGTTGGCAGCTTGTTCGCGAGCGGGGAGGGACCTCACCGGATTTGATCGAACACGTGCTGGAGAATCGTCCGGAAGGGCAGGGCCGTGTGGGTTTGTGGATCGACCGCCGCTTTTTGCAACAACCACACTGGCAGGCGCTGCGCTCCTTGCACGTTCAAACCAAAGAAATCCTGAGCTCACTGGCGCGCAAGCGGGCACGCCATGGCCTGGAAACCTTCGTCGTCGATCTTGGTTGCGGCAGCGCTCGTTACGCGTGGGATTTGCTCGACGTGTCAACCAGAGTGTCCGTACTCTGCTTGCGGCGAAGCCCGAAAGAGGTGGAACTCGGCCGCGCGATCACCGGCGGGCGCTTTGGAGAGCGACTGGTCTTTGCGATCGGAGATCGTTGCGACCCGGCAAGCTACCTACTGCGACGCGAACCCGACGTTGCCGTGTGCCTGGCACCAAGCGCTTGGTTCTCCAAGTACCACGACCTGGCGGTGTTCTGCTCTTTAGTGTTCCGATCCCTAAGCGGCGGAGGGCTCTTCCTCTTTGGCACGTTTGCGCTTTGTCCCCGTCTCACCCGTCCCACGAGCGCACCGTTCAATGCCGAGCACTTCGCTGCGGAACTCGAGGAGGCCGGATTCCGACCCGTCGCCACGAACACTCCTACGCCGGCTAGTGTTCTGTTCGAAGCGTGGAAAAGTGTACGCTGGTCTGGTTGGTGATCATTGAGGTCGATTACTGGTCGTCACCGCGACGCCTAACATTAAAGTGAAGTCCGCAGCCTGCGCCACCCCACTCACATTATCGATGCCACCGATCCAAAGGGCTAGTGGACCGCTGCGGTATCCTATACCGGCGGCAAGTTCCACGATCGTACCTTCGAGCACTGCGGAATGGAGGTCTCGAAATGGGCTCGTGTACAAGTGCTGCTGCAAAAACAGCGACCATTGATGGTTGGCCATCCATTCAAATCCGACCCCTTGCACCACGAACGGATCTACGGGGAGGTCGGCACTGGTCACCCGTCCCATGGGAAAAACTCCACCAACGTTTCCGAACAACCAAAGCCGGCGGGTCCATAGTGGCACGTCCACAGCAGCCCCTCCGCCAAGCTCCCAAATTCCGCTGCCCCAAACCGCATCAGGGCGGCCCGTCGGCAGTTCGAGCGCTAACCGGGCCGCGAGGCACGTTCCGTTGTTGCTTTTCCATAGACCCTTTTCTCCCTCGACGGCTACATCTCCCAGTTCGAGGTATTGCCGTGGCCCATGAAAGAGCGTTTGGCCATTGCGCCTTACCCAAAAGCCGCCGAAAGAGTTGTTTGGGAACATACGGCGCTCTGGGTTGAAAGCGGAAAACAGGTCCTCCGTACTATCGATCACGGGATCGAGAAATCCGCCAAACCGCGAGAGAAACGGCACTTCGACACTGAGTTGCCAGGCCGGCACAAGCCCCAAGGTGGCCCGGATAGCGGTGCGGTTCTGTTCGAATTTCAGCACGGCGTCCACAGTACCGTGGTCGGTGGCGATGATATTGCTCTCCGCGCTTTCCACACGGACACGCCATTGCCCCGATTCCAACGTTCGGGCCGACGTGAAAGGCAGGTGCAAGAAAATTTGACGAAGCGGCTGTAGGTTGCGTGCGGGCAATGGACCCATTGGCTCGACAGCCAACGAACACGCCGCGCTCGTCCAACACCCCAACGCTACCACCCAGAACCACTTTTGTATAGAAGCGCGGCAGTCGGCTCCAAGCATGCGGTTTGCCCACGACACAGTTGATCCCTCGTTCCGGCTCGCCAGAGCTAGAATTCCGGCGCGCCAAAGAAAAGCTCGTCTTCTTTGCGCTGATGGTGTTCTTTCCTCGCCGGGGCCGGTTTGGCTCTTCGTCCCGCTCCTGCTTCTGGGCTTGGCCTCGGTCGCTCCCTCGCTGGCGTTGGATCTCACTTCTGCCATTGCTCGTGCTCGCGAGCGATCTCCGGCTGTTCAAGCCTCGGAGCACCAGCTAGGCGCTGCCCGTGCCAACTGGTATCAGGCAGGGCGTCGGCCGAACCCGCTGGCAGAGCTGCGAAGCGAAAACTGGCGTCTTACGCCAGATCTGCGTGCGCAAGACCCAGAACTGGACTTCTTCGCCACCTTGAGCCAGCCTCTCGAGCTTGGCGGGAAGCGAGCAGCTCGGCAAGCTGTTGCGTCGGCAGGAATCGACGTAGCACGAGCAGAAGCGCGGGCAGTTCGAACGCAGCTTGCACTGGAAACGGCCAAGCACTTCTTGGCGGTCGTCCGTGCGCGTGAGGAGCTCCGCGCCATCGCGGAGTCCGAGGAAAGTATCCGCTCGCTATACAACGTGGCGAAACACCGAGTCTCAGAAGGCCGCCTGGCCGAAGCCGAGCAACTCAAGCTCGAGACGGAACTTGGGCGACTTCGCACCTTGTCCGTGGAGGTTCGTGCGAATCAATCCGTTGCCTTACAGCAACTGCGCCAACTTCTCGGTGAACCCGCCCTCGACCCTGCAGCCTTAGAAGAACCGTCTTTCACCGTGCCCCCAGCCGAGGACGATACCAGCCTTGTGGAGCAGGTGCTGCGCAAACACCCCGAGTCCCAGGCGATGGCAGCGGAAAAGGAGCGAGCTCAGCATTCATTCGAGCTAGAACGTCGGCGGCGCATTCCAGACCCAACACTGACCGCCGGCTACAAGCGCACGGCAGCCCGAGACACCTTGGTTGCTGGAGTGCTTATTCCCGTTCCGGTGTTCGATACAAACTGGGGTAACGTACAGCGGGCGATGGCCGAGCTCATGGCGGCAAATGCGCGCATGGAAGCCACAGATCAGCGCTTGCGGGGCGAACTTTTGGGGCTCCTGCAGCACTGGCGTGCCCTGGCCGCACGAGTTCGCACCGCGAGGGCTGATCTCTTGGAGCCAGCTGCTCGCGTACGCCATGCGGCACGCGTGGCGTTCGAAGAGGGGTCCGGTGACATTCTTGGCTTAGTGGACGCCGAGCGAGTTTACCTAGAAGTGCAACGAACGTCTCTGGCTGCTCGGACCGAGGCAGCCCTTGCTGCCCAGACTTGGGAGATCTTCACTCAGGAGGACGACGAGTGACATCAAGCCCTCGGCAAGCACCGCTTACCCTTCCTGACCGCTACCGGCGCCGAACTGCTGCATGGCAGCGCCTGCGTGCCTTTCTGTTTGCCGTCGGTTTTGGCGCTGCGATGGCAACTGCTGCCTGCACGCGTGAGGCCCCCGATTCGAACTCCGCGGCTGTGGCTGTGGCGGAAGATACGGTGGAAGTTCCTCCGTCGGTTCAAGAGCGGCTGGGTCTCGAAATCGTTGTCGCTCGGGAAACCGAGGTGGAAGCACCGGTCATTGCCCCTGCGGTCGTGGGCTTCGATGAGCGCAGGGTGGCGCGACTCGGCTCACCGGTGGAAGGCCGAGTGCGTGAGGTGCTCGTGGAAGTTGGCGAGCGTGTCCGTGCCGGCCAAGTTCTGGCGTGGCTCTACAGTCCGGATTGGGAAGGCATCGTGGCGCGGCTGCGCACGGCATGGGCTGAGGAACGTTCCGCCATGGCAGAATGGAAATTCGCCACGCAACAGGTCGGCCGGGCACGCCGGCTTTTCGCTGCTAAAGCCGCGGCACGGCAGGAGGTGGAGCGGGCCCAACTGGATGCCGTTCTGGCCCGCAACAAACTCCGGGCCGCTCGGGCAGAACTCGCCAGGTCAAAACGGGAACTCCTTGCCTTAGGGGGCGGACTGCGAAGCTTTCAGCCGGTGGGCCTCCCGATCCGCTCTCCCTTGTCGGGTACGGTGGTGGAGCGCAGCGCCAGTCCTGGCCAAGGGCTCGTCCCCGGCAGTCCCTTGTTCGTCGTGGCGCAACTCGACCGCGTCTGGCTTCTTGCGGAAGTCGATGAGCGCTGGTTGAATCGGGTTGCCCCCGGACTGACGGTGCGATTTCGCGTGTCGGCCTACCCTGACGAAACCTTCGTGGCAACGATCGAACAAGTGGGCGACATGCTCGACCCCAAAACGCGCCGCGTCAAGGTCCGGTGCACAGCCGACAACGCTCAAGGCAAGCTCAAGCCGGAAATGTTCGCGCAACTCGAGATTCCTGAGCCCATGCGTCGCACTATTCTGACGGTTCCGGAATCTGCACTCCAGCAGCTCGATGGGCAACCAGTGGTCTTTGTCCCCGTGGGCGAGAATCAATTTCGGCGGCAAAACGTCGAGGTCGGAGATACCGGAGAGGGATGGGTGGAGGTGAAAAGAGGTCTCCGCAACGGTGATCGCATCGTTGGTCGCGGCAGCTTTTTACTCAAATCAACCCTCGTCTTGCGGACACAGCCTGTTCACGAAGATTGATTCCGGGGAAACTGAACGATGGGGCTCGTCGAACGGCTTGTTGACGCCACGTTTCGCCACCCGGTCCCCGTCACCGTTGGGCTGATCGCGCTCGTCGGTGGCGGACTGTGGTGCTTTCGCTCTCTGCCGGCGGAGGCTTTTCCAGACCTGACTAACCAACAGGTGGTCGTCATTTCCGAAGCCCCTGGCATCGCCGCCAGCGACGTGGAACAGTGGATCACTTACCCCATCGAGGCGGCCGTGATGGGGATCCCAGGTGCTCAGCAAGTCCGCTCGACCTCTAAGTTCGGTCTCTCGGTGGTCACCATTGTCTTCCAGGACAACGTGCCGGTTTACTTTGCGCGCCAGCAGGTGGCCGAGCGTCTCAACGAAGTTCGGGGCCGGCTTCCGGCGGGCGTGGTCCCTACACTGGGACCCGTCGCCACACCGTTCGGCGAAGTCTTCCAGTACATCGTGGAGGGGCCGTCCGACATGCTAGAGCGCAAGGCCCTTCAAGACTGGGAGATTCGCCTTCGGCTTCGCTCGGTCAGCGGCGTGAGCGAAGTCAACTCTTGGGGTGGCCTAACCAAGCGTTTCGAGGTGGAGCTCGACCCTCAGGCGTTAGAAAAGTTCGGTTTCTCGTTGAGTGAGGTTTTGGATGCGGTTCGTAAGAACCACGCCATCTTCGGCGGCGGTTTCCTCGAACACGGATCCGAACGCCTCACGATCCGGGGCCGGGGGCTACTCACGAGCACGGCGGAGGTCGAGCGAATCGTCGTCGCGGCCAAGAACGGCAGCCCTGTTTACCTGGGGGACCTCGCACAGGTGAGCGTTGGTGCCCTGCCGCGATATGGTGCGGTGACGCGTGACGGGCAAGGGGAAACCGTTTCCGGAATGGTCATTCTTCTCAAAGGCACCAATGCAGCCGAGGCGACGAAGCGAGTGAAAGAACGAGTCGCGGAGATCGCGAAGACCTTACCGATGGGAACACGGATCGAGCCGTTTTATGACCAAAGCGAGGTCATTGAACGAACGAGCCGAACCGTTGCTCGCAACCTGCTCGAAGGTTGCGCCTTAGTTGTGCTGGTACTGGTGCTGTTTTTGCGAGACTGGAGAGCGGCGGTCTTAGTCTCCTCCGTCATTCCCCTCGCCATGCTGTGCGGGTTCTCGGGGATGTACCTGCTCGGAGTTTCCGCAAATCTCATGTCTCTGGGCGCGATTGACTTTGGGCTGATCGTCGACGGTGCCGTGGTGATGGTCGAGAACCTGGTGCGACGACTCCACCAACACCAGGGGCCGCACGACCGCGCCCGGCTGCTTGCCATTTATCGCGCAGCCGCCCTGGAAGTGGCGCGTCCCGTGGCGTTTGGCGTGGCCATCATCGTCGCCGTTTACCTGCCGATTTTCACGCTCGAGGGCATCGAAGGCAAAATGTATCGGCCCATGGCCATCACGGTATGCACGGCAATCCTCGGGGCATTACTCCTAGCCCTAACCGCTGTGCCTGCAGCGGCTCCCTACGTGTTGGGAAGTGGCCCGCGTCGCAATAGCGGCGAAGCCGCTTGGTTTCGTTGGCTGCAAACTCGCTACCAACGGCTGCTCACTGTGGCCCTTCAACGGCGCAAGGCCGTAGTATCCTCCGGGGTAGTTCTGGTGGCTCTAGCTGTGACCTCGCTACCGTTTCTCGGAACGGAATTCATGCCCAAGCTGGACGAAGGCTCGATCCTGGTTCAGGTTCGTTTACTCCCGTCGGTGAGTCTGCGGGAATCGGTAGAAACCTTCACCCGCTTAGAACGAATGCTCCTCGAGTTTCCTCAGGTTCAAGGGGTCGTCACGAAAATTGGCCGGCCAGATATCGCCACCGAGGCCATGGGGGTTTACGAAGGCGACATGTACGTGCTGTTGAAACCCACCGATCAGTGGCCAGACTCGCGCACCAAGGAAGAACTGGTCGATGCCATGGCCGAGCAGCTCAGCGCCGTACCTGGAATATCGCTCAATTTCACCCAACCGATGGCCATGCGACTGGACGAGGTGATCTCAGGGATCAAGGCAGATGTAGCGGTGAAAATCTTTGGGCCTGATCCAAATCAGCTCCAGCGGCTGGGAAGCGAGGTGCACGGCGTACTGCAAACTGTGCCTGGCGTTGCCGATTTGCGGTTAGAACTGCTTTCCGGGTCACGCGAGGTGTCAATCACCATCGACCGAGCCGCGCTGGCCCGTTACGGGCTCTCCGTGGAAGAGGTGCGCGAGGCGGTGGAAGCAGCCACAGGAGGTGTGACCGTAGCTGAGTTGTTGCAAGGAGTCCGTCGTTTCCCAGTGGTGGTGCGCCTTCCTGACTCGTTCCGACACGACGTCGGCTCGCTCGGTCGCCTTCCGTTACGGGCGCCAGGGGGAGAACGGCTTCGGCTGGATCAAATCGCGCACATCACGGTGACCGAGTCTCCCGAAGCAATCAACCGTGAAGACGGTCAGCGCCGGCTCGTCGTTCAGGCCAATGTAAGGGGCCGCGACCTTGGCGGCTTTGTGGCCGAAGCCCATCGTCGCATCGAAGAGACCGTGCACCTGCCACCGGGGTACTATTTCCGCTGGGGTGGGCAATTTGAAAACCAACAACGTGCGATGCGTCGGCTTACGATCGTAGTGCCCTTGGCCCTCGCGATCATCGCCCTCCTGCTCTACAACGCCTTCGGCCGAGCTCGTTACGCTGTGCTTGTGCTGTCGGGTGTCCCCTTTGGCCTCGTTGGTGGCATTGCTGCCCTGTGGCTCAGGGGTTTGCATTTGAATCTCGCTGCATCCATTGGCTTTGTAGCGCTATTTGGCGTGGCGGTGCTGAACGGCGTCGTCATGGTTTCCGCAATCAACCGCTTGCGATCGGATGGGCTCGATCTCACGGAAGCAACGATTCGCGGAGCCACGCAGCGGCTGAAGCCGGTCTTGATGACCGCTCTCGTGGCCGCGTTTGGGTTTTTACCGATGGCCATCTCCCGCAGTTCCGGGGCGGAAGTGCAACGGCCACTGGCAACCGTGGTGATCGGGGGAATTTTGTCGGCTGCGTTGCTGACGCTCTTGATTTTGCCATCGCTCTACGAGTGGCTGGAACGGCGCTACCCTGTCGCGACTCCTGACCAACGGCAGTAGCCACGGCACCCATGCACTCGATCCGATCGCACCATTCTGCCGGAGCTCGAACCGTCGCCTGTCCAGATCAAAGTCTTCCCTCGACGCAAGCGCCGATCGTACGCGTAGCCCTGATTCCCTCCCAGGGAAATTTGGACGTGCTCGATTATTTCGTCCCCGAACTGCTCGTTTCCGCGGTCACGCTGGGAAGCCGGGTCGTCGTTCCGCTTGGTCACCGCTTCGCCTTCGGTATCGTCGTCAGCACGACGGAATACTCCGCTGCCCCGCAACTGCGCCCAGTTGCTGCGTGTCTCGATCCAAGCGGCCCACTTTTCGATTCCTCATGGATCGAACTCGCACGCTGGATGGCCGAGTATTACCTCAGCTCGGTCAGCGATGCGCTGACGACTATGATTCCGAGTACGGTTAAAGTGCGCGTCGAGCGCCTGCTCCAAGCAGACCCAGAGGCGCTGGATCGAGTCGCTGATGCGCGCGACCGCAAGGCGGTGGAATACCTGATCGAGCACCCTCTCGTTCCGTTCGTGGCCTTGCAGCGTCGCCTGAAGATACCCAAATCGCGGCTGGAGCGACTGTGCCGGGAGGGGCTGCTCAAAGTTACCTATCGAGCACGCGCCTCCGCACCATCGCTCCTCACCGGCCCGTTGCTGGTCCGAGTGGCAAACCCTCTACCGGAGTTCGAGGCCGACATCTGGGCAAAAAAGCGGCCAGCTCTTTACTCTCTCTATGAATACGTCCGCCACCATCCCTCAGGGTTTGCGAGCCTCGAAGAACTCAAAGCAAACTTTCCCTCCGCTACCGCCAAGATTCGGATCTTAGAACAGGTCGGTATCCTGGAAAGGGTTAGGCTGCCTGCAGAACCACCCCCGCCGTCCCCGGATCCGAAAGCAGATCCGGAGGTTCGGCTCACGGGCCACCAAGACGACGCGGTCCGTCAGCTCATTGCCGGGCTTTCCGCCGGGTTTCAGCCCTTTCTGCTTTACGGAGTCACCGGGAGCGGAAAAACGGAAGTTTACTTACGAGCGGCAAAAGCGTGCGTCGATGCAGGCCGTTCCGTCTTGGTGCTCGTTCCGGAGATCTCCCTGACTCATCAGCTGGTCAGCTCTTTGAAAGCACGCTTTGGCGAAGCCATCGCCGTGTTGCATAGTGGGCTCAGTGCTCGCGAGCGCTGGCAATGCTGGGAGCGCTTGGCCTCTGGCACGCTTCGGGTTGCCGCCGGGGCGCGAAGCGCCGTGTTCGCACCGGTGCCAAACCTCGGCTTGATTATCGTCGACGAGGAACACGACAGCGCTTACAAGCAAGAGGAGGGCCTGCGGTACAATGCCCGCGACGTTGCCGTAGTCCGCGCCCGCTTGGCGAACTGCCCCATTGTTCTTGGTTCGGCAACTCCCTCCCTCGAGAGCTACCACAACGCTTTACAAGGTCGCTACCGGCTCCTCCGTTTACCGGAACGTGTTGACACTCGCCCACTGCCCGTTGTGGAAGTCGTGGACCTTCGGGGCACTAATGCGCAGGGACGAGCTTTGCCCTTATCGCACACCCTATACCACGCGCTTCAGGCGAATCTTGCCAACAAACAACAAAGTCTCCTTTTCCTCAACCGGCGAGGATACGCCCGATTCTTGCAGTGCCTGCAGTGTGGGGCTGTGTTCTCTTGCCCCAATTGCTCCGTGAGTCTCACCTACCATCAGCGCAACGCAGCTCTGCAATGCCACCACTGTGGCCGCACAACGCCAGCTCCTCGGTATTGCCCCGCCTGCGAGGGAACCGCGGTAGCAGCCTGGAGCGCGGGCACGGAGCAAGTGGAACTCACCCTTCGCCGCTTATTCCCTCACGCACGGATTGCCCGGCTCGACCGCGACGTGGCCAGGCAGCCCGCCGCATTGGCCGAGGTTCTCGAACAGTGGTCAGCAGGGCGCTACGACTTCCTCGTCGGCACCCAGATGGTGACCAAGGGGCACCACGTACCCAACGTAACCCTTGTGGGCGTGATTTTGGCCGACTTGTCTCGAAACTTTCCGGATTTCCGCTCGGGGGAACGGACTTTCCAGCTCTTGACCCAGGTTGCGGGACGCGCGGGGCGCGGAGAGAAGCCGGGAAGGGTCATCGTACAAACGTACCGCCCCGACGACCCAATTTTGCAATGGGCTGCCCGGCACGATTACGAGGGCTTTGCTCAGTATGAACTCGCGCATCGGGGAGAGCTTTCCTACCCCCCGTTTTCGCGATTGGTTTTGGCCCGCATCGAAGCTCCACAGGAACAAGAAGCCGAACGGATTGCCGCCCATTTTGCCCAGGCAGCACGAACCCTTGCAGGGCAAGGTCTCGACGTGCTGGGGCCAGCGCCTGCGCCACTGTTGCGGTTGCGCGGCTGGTATCGCTGGCAGGTGTTGCTGCGCTCGAAACACTCTGCCCTCGCACGCAAAAGTGCAGCCGGCGCCCGCACCATCGTGCGCGAAGGCTTGCCCCGAAACACGCGGGTTCGGATCATCCTCGACGTAGACCCCCAGTCGCTGCTTTGAACCAAGCAAAACGGCCCGATGAGGACGGGTCATTATGCCTCACTCCGGCGCTTGGTCTCGCCAGCACGGGAGCCTGCGGGCAACACCACTAGGGCCTTGTATTCCTCGCCCACTGCGGGGCACCTCGTCTACGCTGTTCTCCACAGATCACGAAGTTAGCCCCGGGCAATCGCGTTCTTCTGCTGCAATGCCGCTACGGCATGCCGCATCGGGACGAATGTGCCTCGCTTAGGCTCCGTTTGCTTACTTTGCACCCCTGAGCCAAAACTCTGGGGCACGGCAATGTTGCCAATTCTCCCAACGCAGTAGAATTTCCGTCGCGGGAGTGAAACAGAGGACGTTCCCGCCGTCGCTGCTCAGGGAAGGAGGAAGCATCGTGGGTGAAGGAGAGAAAAGCGTCCTTCTGTGCACGCTTGGGGCTTCGTGGGGGGTGGTGCCCGAGGTCGTCGGAGTTGTCGCACCCGGGGTGATCGACTTGTTCCGCAGCCACGCCCGGCGAACGCGCTTTGTTCAGGAAGTACAGGGGCGCGGAATCGTCCCGCCCACCGAAGTGTGGGTAGTAACAACCAAAGGCACGGAAGAGCAACGCCGCTCGCTGATCGCGTGGTGGGTTGGCTTAACGCAGGCCCCGCTCTTGCGAATCTGGGTGGCTCAGCAGACGCAAGATTTAGGCTCCGCCGAGGAATGCGAGGAAATGCGTGAACTCATTTTCCGTTTGGTGTTTCATGCTTCGCAAAGGGGGCAGCACCGAACGCTCGTGCTGAGCCTCGCCGGGGGACGGAAAACCATGAGCGCCGACCTCCAATGGGCCGGCAGCATTTTTGGTGCTCGAGCCTGCCTCCACGTCATCGATCGGGGTTTGCCCGAGCCCTTGAGAAATCCGACGCCCGAGCTGTTCGGGGCTCCGTTGGCTCCTGAGTTGGCCAATTGCCTGGAGCCAGTGTTTTTCGGGCCCCTGGAACGTTCTGACCTGGTCGACCTGAGCACGGATGATTGCACCCCTTTGAGGGCCGAAGATTTCCCCATCGAAGGCGTAAGCCTCGAGGCAACAGCTGCGCGGGTCGAAGTGCGGCTATGGGAATCGAGCGAGCCGTCGCTGGTCGCAACCTGGCTTGCCCGCGAACGCAACCGCGCATCCATTTACGTTACCCATCTCAAGACACTGCTGGAGCAAGAACCCCGAGCCAACTGGTACGGTCTTTATCGGCTCCCACCTCGACAAATTGACTCGTTACGAACCACAACCGTTGGTCCACACCTGCGGGCCTGGTTGCAAACGGTGCCGAAGGCGGATTTACACTGCCACTTAGGAGGCGTGCTGGACGTCCGAGCACAACGTGAAGTCGCCCGCGCACTGTGGGAAACCCTACCCGCACGGGAACGCCAGCACGCGCTGGGCCAGGTAGCTGGTTGGTCTCGACAGAAGGAGTGGCCAGCCAACTGGCCCGAGCTTTTGGGCAAGGGGCGTGAACGTGGAAAAACGGCAGCCGCGATCCTTTGCTCCCTTAGCGAAGAGGACCTTGCCGAGCGCCTATACGCGCCCACCGAGCCGCGGGTCGCTCTGGTCAAGCGCCTTGGCTTCCGGGCATACGAAATTCCGGGTGATTTGTCTGGCTCCACACTCCTCCAAAGCGAAGAAGCCGTACGCGAATACGCACGGCAAGTGTATGGGCGGCTAAAGCAAGACGGCGTCCGGTACTGCGAACTCCGCTGCAGCCCGCAAAAGTACCTTTGTGACGAAAACAACCACGGTAACGGCCAGCGCTTTTTGATCGTATTCGAAGAGGCCTTGCGTAAGGCTCAAGCGCAGGATCCCGGGCTGGAGGTTCGATTGATCCTCGTCATCGATCGCCGCAGGCCAATTACGGATGCCGAGGTCGACTTGGTCGTGCAAGCGCGGCGGTCGCACGCCGAGCTAGTTGTCGGGGTTGACGTGGCGGGCGACGAGCACGCCGCCCCTCGCTTCGAGGAGCTAACCCGATCCTTGGATCGAGTTTTCGAGGAGTGCCTTCCACTCACCATCCATGCAGGGGAAGGAGAGAGTGCGCACAATATCTGGCAAGCGGTGTACCGCCTGCATGCAGAACGCGTGGGCCACGGACTTACGCTCCACCAGCAACCGGAACTTGCCAAACGCCTGCGCGACCGGGGAATTGCTATCGAACTGTGCCCGACCAGCAATATCGAAGTCGTTGGCTATTACGATCCGGAGCTGGAAGCCACTTGGAACATGCCCGAGTACCCACTGAAGAGTTATCTGCGCGACTTAGGTCTCGACGTTGTTCTTTGTACAGACAATCCAGGCATCAGCCGAACCAGTTTGGCCGAGGAGTATGTGCGTGCGGCCCGAATGTGTGGCGGCATGACTGTTTGGCAACTTTTATCGCTGGTCCGCGCGTCTTTCGAGCACACCTTTTTGCCTGCCGATCGACGATCGGCTCTTTTGCGGCAGTGCGATAGTGAGATCGTTCGGTGCGTCACGCAGCTTTTGAGTGCAACGCGGTGAACGCGGCCACGGCCGTAGTGGATCGCCCCGGAAAACAGCAGAAACACTCCCCTTACCCTTCATAGCGAGCTTCCGCGGGCCCTTGCGGCAGCAACAGCAACTTCCCTAGGTTGGGTGAGGTATGCCGTTGCGTCCTATTTTGAAATATCCCGATCCAACTTTGAAGCGAGTTTCCGCGCCTGTGCGAAATATGGACGGCGAGCTCCACCAATTACTGGAAGACATGGTGGAAACCATGTATCACGCCCCGGGCATTGGCCTTGCGGCGCCGCAAGTCGGTATCCCACAGCGTGCGATCGTGGTGGATGTCGGCAAGGACCAAAACGGGCCAGGTTTGCTCAAACTCGTCAATCCCCAAATTGTCGAACGGGATGGGTCCATCGTTTTCGAAGAAGGCTGCCTCAGCGTCATCGGCTACACAGCCGAGGTGCGACGAGCGTCAAAGGTCTTGATCCGCGCATGGACTCCCGACGAAAAGGAAATCGAGCTCGAGGCGGAAGGCTTGTTCGCTGTGGTGCTGCAACATGAAATCGATCACCTCGACGGAAAACTCTTTCTGGACCGCATCAGCAGTCTCAAGCGTGACCTTTACCGGCGGCGACTGAAAAAGTGGATGCGCGAAGGGTTCCCGGAAGAGGTCACCGCAACGTCCAGCACCTTGTGACCCCCGGGGCACCGTGACTCCCAACGAAGGCGGCCAGCGAGAGCAACGTCCTACCGGTTGGCGCATTGTTTTCTTTGGAACCCCGCCGTTTGCGGTTCCTTCATTGGAAGCTCTTGTCGCCCAAGGGGAAAACGTCGTCGGTGTGGTCACCCAGCCGGACAAACCCGCTGGTCGCGGGCGGCAAACCATAGCCCCAGCCGTCAAGGTCTTTGCCATCGAGCACGGACTGCCCGTAGCGCAACCGGGAAAGGTCCGCGGGAGCGCAGACTTCATCGCCTTATTACGTCGGTGGCAACCGGACATCATTGTCGTCGTGGCCTACGGGAAAATCTTGCCCCGCGAGGTTCTGGAAATCCCCCCGCACGGCTGCATCAACGTGCACGCCTCGTTACTGCCGCGCTACCGCGGGGCTGCACCAATTCAGTGGGCGCTGATTCACGGGGAGAAGGAAACTGGCGTCAGCATCATGCTGATGAACGAGGAAATGGACGCAGGACCAGTGTTGTTGCAGCGCTCTGTTGCCATCGGCCCCGATGAGACCTTTGGGGAGCTCCAAGAGCGCCTGGCCCACCTTGGCGCCGCTTGCTTACTCGAGGCATTACGTGAGTGGCACGCCGGTACCCTAACGCCTCGGCCACAGGACCCATCACAGGTGACATTTGCACCTCCGGTGAGCACTGAGCTGGGCCAAATCAACTGGGCGCAACCGGCGGAAACGATCGCGCGTTTGGTCCGCGGGCTCAGCCCAAGCCCTGGGGCGTACTTCTTTTTTCAGGGGCGGCGCGTGAAAGTGTATCGGGCTCGATCGGTTCGTAGCGAGTCGCAGGTTGCTCCTCCCGGCACCGTCCTTCGCGTGGAACCCGAGCTAGAAGTGGCGTGTGAAAGCGGGGTCCTCGTGCTCAGCGAGATCCAGCTCGAAGGACGACGCAGGGGTCCTGGCAGCGAAGTAGCGCGCGGCCTGCGTTGGCAGCCGGGATTGCGTCTGGTTTGATGGGGGCATGCAGAACGCGGGTGCGCGCCGTCAAGGGCGCCGCAGAACCGATCCCCGTTTCCTAGCGTGGCAAGTCCTTCGCCGCGTCGAGGGGGGCGCCCATGCTGATGTCCTGCTCGGCCGCGCTCTGTCCGACGCCGATCTTTCCCCCGCCGACCGTGCGCTTGCCGTACGTCTCGTCTACGGCACGTTAGCCTGGCAACTTTACCTGGACCATCTGCTTGCAGGCTTTAGCCACCGACCTCTGGCTGAGCTCGATCCAGCAATCCTGGTCCTATTGCGGATGGCTCTTTTCCAAATCTGTTTTCTCGACAGGGTACCGGCCTTTGCAGCTGTGGATACGGCTGTGCAGCTCGCCAAACGCTACCAGCACGGCGCAGCCGCCGGCTTGGTCAACGCCGTGCTGCGACGCGCTGCACAGGGGTGGAAGGGCGTGCCCTTACCCGCGCGCGAGCGCGACCTCGCTGGCTATCTCAGCGTTCGCTACTCGCACCCGCGCTGGATCGTGGAAGCGTGGCTCGACCAGTTTGGGCCAGAAGAAACGGAGCAACTCCTGCTGGCAAACAACGAGCCCTGTCCGACCGCACTGCGCGTCAACCGCCTGCGGACGTCCCGCGAACACCTGCTCCAGCTTTTGCAAGAAAGTGGCGCCTCCGCCCAGGCCGGCACCTACTCGCCAGACGCTGTGATTGTGAGCGGGGTCGATCCCGTGAACCACCCGCTACACGCAGAAGGACTGTACTCCATTCAAGGCGAGGCTGCTCAACTTGTTAGTTACTTGGTCGCGCCCAAACCGGACGAAGCCATCCTCGACGTTTGCGCCGCTCCCGGGGGAAAGACAACGCACTTGGCCGAGCTCATGAGCAACCGTGGCCGAGTGGTCGCTGTGGACAGCAACTCTCGGGGCATCGACCACTTGCGCCGGGAGTGCCACCGGCTCGGCATCGCGATTGTGGAAACCCATGTCGCCGACGCGCGCACGTGGGCTCCGCCTACGCAACAAAGCTTCGATCGGGTGTTGCTCGATGCGCCCTGCAGCGGCCTCGGCACCTTACGCCAACATCCGGAAATTCGCTGGCGGAGAACGCCCGAGTCGGTCCGCAGCCTGAGCCAGCTCCAGCGCGAGCTTCTGGAACAAGCCGCGTCGTGGGTGCGGCCAGGCGGCCTGCTCGTGTACGCCACTTGCACTTTGCTCCGTCAAGAAAACGAAGAGGTCGTCGACGACTTCCTGGCTCGGCGGCGGGATTTTTCTTTGATCGCCCCTGGTGACGAAATTCCTCCCTTTGCGCGTACTTTACTCGATGAGCGTGGAACCTTCCGGACTTCACCGCACCGCCAAGGACTCGACGGGTTTTTTGCCGTACGGTTGCGGCGCTCGACTCCGGTAGGTAACGTCGCGTCGTGATCCGCATCGCAGCTTCGATCTTGTCTGCAGACTTTGCCCGCCTCGGTGAGGAAGTAGAGGCCGTGACCCAGGCAGGCGCTGACTGGATTCACCTGGATGTGATGGACGGGCACTTTGTCCCCAATCTGACCATCGGACCGGACGTAGTTCGTGCCGTTCGCCGGCACACCTCCCTGCCTCTCGACACGCACCTGATGATCGAACACCCAGAGCGCTTCGTCCAAGCGTTTGCCGAAGCTGGCAGCGATTACATCTCTGTCCATGTCGAGATTGCAAGTAACGTTGCCTCTGTGCTGGATCGGATTCGCGATCTGGGCAAGGAGCCTGCCGTGGTGGTGAACCCTGATACCCCACTGGAGCGGGCGCTGCCCTTTCTCGACCGCGTGGCCATGCTTTTGATCATGAGTGTTCATCCTGGGTTTGCGGCACAAGCATTTATCGAAAGCGTCCTGCTCAAGATTCGTCAGGCAGCGGAATACCGAGCCCAGCGCGGTCTTTCTTTCCTGATCGAAGTCGACGGCGGCATTAAAGTGCACAACGCTGCGCAGGTGGCAGCCGCTGGCGCCGATGTACTCGTATCAGGCTCCGGAATTTTTGCCACGGGCAACTACTCAGCCACCATCGCCGAGATGCGTCGCCGAGCGGAAGTCGCTCGCAAAAAGGGGATCGAGTGAGCGCGTGATCGCCTTCCCCGAAGGTCTGCTGCGAGGCGGGCGTAAGAGCCGGCAAGCATCCTTCTTCGCCTCGAAATACAGCCACGGCTCCACCCAAAACCACGGAACGAAGAAGGAGTCTGGAGAACCGTGCCGATGCCGATGCCAACAGCGTGGGGGCGAAGCGGGGACAACGACTCAACGAGCTTCAGGATGCACGAAAAAAGGAGGTTCGACGCGACCCGCCGTTGGAATGTCGTCATTCGCTCTGGGACATCGTGCGGCGGCGCGAGAGGTAGCCCAACTCGGGGCACCGCCTGTGATTCCACGAGGGCGCGCGGCCAGCCCGTCTGTCCGTCTTGAAAGCTGGGCAGACGGTACAAGTTCCGGAGGCACCCGCGACCAAACCGAGGCCTTATTCCGAAGATCAGCGGTTGCTTCAGGAAAGACAAGGCTCCGTTGGCCCCGTAGCTGGCCGCTGCATCACTCATTGCCCGCGCGGTGTCGTTGCAAATTCCGGCCCCTGTGTTATGGGGGCGTCGTTCGTCTTCGCCGGTTGGGAAACGCACTTCGGCGGGGTGTAGCTCAGACTGGTAGAGCGCACGGTTCGGGACCGTGAGGTCGCTGGTTCAAGTCCAGTCACCCCGACCACTGCTGATGGTGTTTTGACGCCTTTCCATAGGTGGCCACACGAATGACCGTTAACGCAGTGTCGGAACGACCCCTCAAGCGGGTTCGGAGGGCAGTCGTCGGAATATTGCTATGGGGCTTAGGTTTGCTGCCCCTCGTCCTCACCGGGCCAAATGCGGCCCAAGCACGAACGGCCATCGTAACCGGGACCGAGTGGGTGTTTATTCGGCGCGGTCCGGGCAATCAGTTCCCTCCTTTCGCTCGTGTGCCGAGCGGCAGCACGGTGGAGGTGCAGGAGATTCGCGATGACTGGGCGCAAATTATCACCGCCAGCGGCCAGGTGGGATTTATTCACGTGCGGTTTCTTTCGTTCCCCGACGAGTTGGGCCGTGCGCCTGCACCCACGACTCCGCGAGCCACGCCCACCGCTCCGAGCGGCGGCCCACCAACGCCACTCCCCCCTGAGGATTCCCCTGGCTTCCCGGCTACCGTGCACCCGGTGCCAAGCGCTGTTCCCACAAAGCTGTCAACACCCACACGCACAGCCAAGGCCACCCGCACCCCTCCACCCACACGCACAAGCACTTCCACACGCACGCACACCCCCACACGCTCCCCGAGCCCCACTCGCACCACCAGCCCTACGCGCACCCCAACTCCGACTGCGTTCGCCGGAACGGGAATACCTGCCGGCACCGCGGCTACTGTACGCTCCGGAGCCACCGTGACAGCGACTCCGACCTCTGTCGAGGAAGCAACCCAGCGGCTCCGCGAGCTCGAGGCGGAGCTTCTGGCCACTCGTCAGGCGTTAGCGCTATGTCGACAACAAACCCCGTCGCTTGCGAGCTGCCCGCAGGAACTACGCGAAGAACTGGTACGGCTGCGGTCCCTCTTAGAGCGAGAGCCACGCGGGGATGATGCATCGACAAAATCGTTCAACGAAGAAGCCGGGGCACCAACACCACCAACGAATTCCTCACTCGACAATCACGTGGTTACACCCCTGGCTGTGTTTCTTGGCTTTCTCGGGCTGATCATCGGCTGGTTCTCCGGCACCCGCTACGGGCGCAGAAGTGAGCGCATGCGCCGGTGGCGCCTGCAGGTCAAATGATCGCCCCACTGGTTTGGTTTGCCGTGGGCTTTGCTTGCGGCAGCGTGCCCTTTGGTTGGCTCCTCGGGCGGGCTCGAGGCATCGACGTACGGCGGCTCGGCAGCGGCAACATTGGTGCCACGAACGTAGCCCGTGTTTTGGGCTGGTCGGCTGGATTTTTCACACTGGTTGCGGACGCGACCAAAGGGGCAGCTCCGACGATGCTGGCACAAGGGGCCACGGCTACCACCTGGAGCGCGGCTTGCGCAGCACTTGGGGCCGTTTGTGGCCATATATTCAGCCCCTTCCTCCGTTTTCGGGGTGGGAAGGGTGTCGCCACCGCTGCTGGCGCCATGCTGGTGATCGCACCCGCACCCACGCTTATGGCCGCTGGGGTCTTTGGGTTCACCACGTACCTCTCTGGTTACGTATCGGTTGGTTCCCTGGCCGCAGCAACGGCTTTGCCGGTTCTTTGTTGGGCATGGGGGACCGAAGCCAGCGTTGTGGGGGTCGCACTCGTCATCGCCCTGCTCATCTGGTTTAGGCATCGAGACAACCTCGATCGCCTCGCTAAGGGTCAAGAAGCCAAGCTGGAACTCCGGCGCCACTAGTCGCTGGGCTGTCTGTCTCTAGATTCAGCACTGCCTGCTCCTTAAGCAGCACCCTGCCCGCTGGGCAGCAAAGGCGAGCTTCTCCCAGCCTTCGGTCTCTTCGCTCCTCGGTTGGCGTCGCGTTTGCAACTCGGGAAGCGACCAACCACTTCGCAGCCAATAGGAGAGCGAGGAAAGCGCATGAGGAAAGAGCGACGGACAGCAGTGGTTCGAACTTTACTGCCCATTGGGTTGGGGGGAGTGCTTCCAGCAGCTTTACAGGCAGAAACCGCGGTGGATTCTGGAGACACCGCCTGGGTTCTTACCGCCTCCGCACTCGTTCTCATGATGACGTTACCGGGCCTTGCTCTCTTTTACGGCGGGCTCGTGCGATCCAAGAACGTGCTGAACGTTCTCATGCAATGTTACATCTCCGCCGGAATCGTCGGGCTTCTTTGGATTTTGATCGGCTACAGCTTGGCATTTAGCGGTGGCGGGCCTGTGATTGGTGACCTCGCCAAAATTGGCCTTCGCGGAGTAACGATCGACTCCACTGTCGAGAACTTCGCGACACCACCCAGGCATATCCCAGAGTACGTTTACGCGATGTTCCAGGCCATGTTCGCCGTCATCACGCCGGCTTTGATTCTCGGCGCCATTGCGGAGCGCATGCGGTTTAGTGCTTGGACCCTGTTCCTCACGCTGTGGTTCCTCTTCGTTTATTGCCCCATCGCGCACATGGTGTGGAGTGCGGAAGGATGGATCTTTAAGTCTGGCGCCATTGATTTTGCCGGGGGCTTGGTGGTTCACATGTCGAGCGGATTTTCTGCCCTGGCTGCTGCTTTGGTCCTCGGCGCCCGGCGTGGCTACGGACGCGAACCCCTTCCACCTCATAATTTGCCGCTGTGTCTGACCGGAGCAGGTCTGCTGTGGACCGGGTGGTTTGGCTTCAATGCCGGAAGTGCGCTAAGTGCCAGCGGACTCGCTGCGTTAGCCTTTACCAACACCAACACGGCTACGGCTACCGCAGTCGTCGCCTGGGTACTCCTCGAATGGCTCCATCGCGGTAAGCCCACAGCCCTCGGTGCGGCTACTGCCGCAGTAGCCGGCCTCGTTGCCATCACGCCCGCTTGCGGGAACGTGAGCCCCCTCGGAGCCATTGGCGTTGGGCTTGGGGTGACCTTCATTTCCTATTTCGCCCTCACGTGGCTCAAGCCTACGCTGGGCTATGACGATTCGCTGGATGTCTTTGGCGTCCACGCTCTAGGCGGAGCTTGGGGCGCACTTGCGTCGGGCATTTTTGCCACCACGCTGGGCAGTGGCATCGAGAGCAACTGGCAGCAAATCGGTGTGCAACTTCGAGGAATCGTGTTCGTGGCGGTGTTTGCTCCCGTGGTGACGTTGGTCCTTCTCTGGATTACCCGGTTGATCCTCGGATCGCTGCGCGTGGCCGACGAGGAGGAAGTCGAGGGGCTCGACTTCTCCCAACATGGCGAAAGTGCATACACGGTGTAAGGGTGCGGAACTTTACTCCATCCGAGCGCTGGCGTATGAGGGCGACTAACGAAACCGAATGGCTGCAAGACCGGAGGAGGCAGCATGAAAAAAGTCGAGGCAATTATCAAACCCTTTAAGCTCGACGAAGTGAAGGAAGCCTTGAGCGCAGTCGGTGTGCAAGGCATCACGGTGAGCGAGGTCAAGGGCTTTGGGCGGCAAAAGGGACACACGGAACTTTACCGCGGGGCCGAGTATGTGGTGGACTTTCTCCCCAAGGTGAAGTTGGAGATCATCGTCAAGGATGAAATGGTCAGCCAGGTCGTGGAAACGATCATGAAGGCTGCCAAAACCGGGCGGATCGGCGATGGCAAGATCTTCGTTCTGCCGGTGGAGGAGGTCGTCCGCATTCGTACGGGCGAACGCGGGCCGGATGCGCTCTAGCTCAGGATGCAACCACTGCCGCACGGCAGCCAAATTTTCACTCACCCAATCACGACAGAAGGAGGAGGAAGCACGGCATGACGCCGAAAGAGGTGATCAAGTTTGCCAAGGAAAAGAAAGTCACCATGGTCGACATCAAGTTCAACGACTTTCTCGGAATCTGGCAGCACTTCACGATTCCGGTCAGCGAACTCGACGAAAAACTTTTCGAGGAAGGCTCTGGCTTCGATGGATCGTCCATTCGAGGATGGCAGCCCATTCACGCAAGCGACATGCTTGTCGTTCCTGACCCAACGACAGCGGTGATCGATCCATTTTTCGAGGAGCCAACTCTCTCGCTGATCGGCAATATTGTCGATCCTCTCACGAAGGAGGACTACTCTCGCGACCCCCGGAATATTGCGCGCAAGGCCGAAGCGTACCTAAAGTCGACGGGAATCGGAGATGTGGCCTACTTTGGCCCCGAGCCAGAGTTCTTCATCTTTGACGATATTCGTTACGCGCAAGACCAGCACTCCGGCTTTTATTTTCTCGACTCGGTGGAAGGGCAATGGAACACAGGCCGAGACGAGAAGCCCAATCTCGGTTACAAGCCGCGCTACAAGGAAGGGTATTTCCCTGTTCCTCCAACCGACAGCCAACAGGACCTGCGATCAGAAATGGTGCGGGTGATGGAACAAGTCGGACTGCGAGTGGAAAAGCATCACCACGAGGTGGCCACCGCCGGACAAGCGGAAATCGACTTGCGCTTCCTGCCGCTGGTGAAAATGGCCGACGCGCTCAACTGGTACAAGTACATCGTGAAGAACGTAGCGCGCCGGCACGGAAAAACCGTGACGTTTATGCCCAAGCCAATCTTCGGTGACAACGGCTCGGGAATGCACACGCACCAAAGTGTGTGGAAGGGCGAAACTCCGCTGTTTGCCGGCGACCGCTACGGGGGCCTGAGTGAACTGGCCATGCATTACATCGGTGGCATCCTCAAACATGCTCCGGCTTTGGCCGCATTCACCAACCCGACGACGAACAGCTATCGGCGGCTCGTGCCGGGCTTCGAAGCGCCCGTCAATCTCGCGTACTCCAGCCGTAACCGATCCGCGGCAGTGCGCATTCCCATGTACAGCCCGAGCCCCAAGGCAAAGCGGATCGAAGTGCGGTTTCCCGACCCGACGGCTAACGGCTACCTCGCTTTTGCCGCCATGCTCATGGCCGGGCTCGACGGCATCCAAAAGCGGATCTCCCCGGGCGATCCCCTGGACAAGGACATTTACTCCCTCACACCGGAGGAGCTCAAGGACGTGCCGAGCATGCCTGCAAGCCTCGAAGAAGCCCTGGATAATCTCAAAAAAGACCACGAGTTCTTGCTACAGGGCGACGTGTTTACCGAGGATGTGATCGAAACCTGGATCGAGTACAAAATGGCAAACGAGGTGAACGCTATGCGCTTGCGTCCGCACCCGTGGGAGTTCGCCCTGTACTTCGATTCATAAGCCGCGCAAACCAGCGCACATACCAACGGGGCGGAAGACCCGACTTCCGCCCCGTTTTTGTTTGCGCCTATTTCGCGCAGGGATCAGCGGCCGTGCCGGAGAAGGAAGTCAATGCACCGCCGGTGCCAACTCCGATAGGGCGGATACATCAACCGCAGTAGGGAAAAGCGCGGGGCCTGGAATACGGGCCGCAATTTGCTGAACTCCAAGAATCCTTCATAGGCGTGATACTGCCCCATGCCGCTGGCCCCAATCCCACCAAAAGGCAAATCGTGCTGCGCCACGTGCAACACGACGTGGTTCACAGTGACCCCGCCAGAAACCGTAGAAAAAAGCACCTTGTCCCTTTTCGCTCGGTCGTTGGTGAAAATGTACAGTCCCAGCGGACGGTCGCGCTCGTTGATATAAGCGACGACTTCGTCCAGATCGTTATACGTTTTCACGGGGAACAACGGTCCAAAGATCTCTTCCTGCATGATCACCATATCGTCCGTGGGGTCCAGCACCAACGTCGGGGGAATCTTTCGCAAGTGGTCGTTGAACTTCGGTTGCGGAACCAAGGGCACGATCTTCGCCCCTTTGCGCTCGGCATCTTCCAACGTGGCTCGCAAGCGGCGATACGAGCGATCATCGATCACGGAGGTGTACGATTCGTCCTCTGGATCTGGATAGCGGCGGCTCATAATGTCTTTGGCCAGCTCCACAAAAGAATCCCGCTGTTTCGTCGGCACGAAGAGGTAGTCGGGCGCCAAACACGTTTGACCCGCGTTGATATATTTCCCATACAAAATACGCTCAGCAGCTTCCCGCAAGTCGAAGTCCTCGCAGATGATCGTTGGCGACTTGCCGCCAAGTTCGAGTGTAACCGGGGTCAAATGCTCCGCAGCGTTGCGCATCACGGTTTTGCCAGCGTCGGCAGAGCCGGTAAAAATCAAGTGATCGAACGGTAGGGTGGAGAACTCCTGCGGCCGTACCCCGGGCAAAATCGCCACGGTGTCCTCCGGAAATACGGCACGGAACTTCTCCGCAAGCAGGCGGCACACCGTCTGCGAATTGCTCGCCATTTTGATCATCGCCCGGTTGCCGGCGGCCAACACGCTGGTGAGCGGGCTGACCGTGAGGAATACCGGATAGTTCCACGGTGAAATGATCCCCACGACGCCCTTCGGCTGCGGCATGACCCAGTTCTTTCCCGGAAAGAACATGGGCGAAACTTTTCGCCGCTGCGGTCGCATCCACTTTTTCAGCATCCGCCGCGTGTACCGGATGCCGTCGACACAGCCAAAGAGTTCGAGCATCTTCGTCTCTTCTGGGCAGCGGTGACCGAAGTCCTGCCGCACCGCATCGGCGATGAGATCATCGTTGTCGAGCAAAACCTGTTCGAGCTTTCGCAGGTTTTCCAGCCGTTCTTCCAAACTTGGGTACGGCTGCCGCAAAAACGCTTGCCGTTGCAAGAGGAAGATCCTCTGTGCTTCGGTTTCGACGACTTCGAGCTTACGAAGCTGTGCTGTCTGCGCCATTGCTTCCCTCCTTGCTCATAGCCGGCGAGCTTCGCTGGCGGGGCAAAACGTTGATGGATCCATTGCATTGGTTCAGCATAGACTCAAGCGGCACATTGCTCCCGTGGGTTCCAGCAGCCCCACCGCCGAGGCGCAACGCTCCCGTCTCCAGGGAACTTCTCGGCCCGACCGGCTGCTCACTCCAACCTCGATGTCACGGTACACACGTCGACCAGCAAGACCCAGGCATCCACTGCCTGGGATGTGGTGAAAAGCCGCGTCCGTACCGCGCGAATTTAGCACCTCCACCAAAGCAAACGTGCGACAAGGACCGAAGGGTGCGGACCACTCTCGAGGAAGCAGCGATACGGGGTTGGGATGACCACCGCAGCAGGCGAAACCTTGCCCCCTAAGCAAGAAATGCAGACGTGGCCCTTTTCCTCCGAAAGAAATCAGCCCAAAGGGCGCACCGGGGTAGCCTTCGGCCATGTTGGGGATTCTGCGTGGGACCGCAGCCACGGTCGGCGACCGCCGGCCAAAATTCAGTGTTCTGAAGCCGCAGCCTTCCCTGCTGAACCTGCCCGCCCGCTCCACAATGACTGCCACACGAGCACAGCCACACCGATCGAGATGAACGAGTCCGCCACGTTGAATGCCGGCCAGTAGTACTCCCGCCAATGGAGCGAAATGAAGTCCGTCACCGCTCCTTCGCGGGCTCGATCGATGAGGTTGCCCACGGCTCCTCCCAATATGCTTCCGACTGCGAACAGCACGCCTCGTTCGTCCGCGCCAGTGTGGCGTACCACTTGCCACAACAAAACGATGGCTACCAGCGAGGCTCCGAGAAAGAACGGCAATCGCCAGGAGTCGGGAGCTCCCGCAAGGAACCCGAATGCACCGCCGGTGTTTTTTACGTGGGTCAGTTCCGCAAAGCCAGGGATGATTTCGATCACTGCGTGCAGAGGAATCCAAGCGACCACCATCCACTTTGTCACCTGATCGGCAAAGACGACGATCGCGGCTAACCCGAGGACGAAGCCGTACTTACCCATGGGGAAGATTCTCCACCACCGCTACGCAGCGAGCACAGAGTCCAGGATGCGCCGCATTCGATCCAACGGACTGACTAAAGTTCCAGCAGCGTTCGCACTTTTTTCCTCGCGCCGGCTCCACGGCAATGCAAAGCTCCGGCAGGATCGGGCTTGCGGCCTCGGGTGGGAGTGATTCGTCCCACTCGACCTGCGAGACAATGAACACGGTAGGAAGCTCGCTCAAATACTCCCGCAGCAGCGAGCCAAGGGCTCCCGCGGCACGCAGCCGCACGAGTGCATCCAGAGAGTGTCCAATTCGGTCCGCGCGTCGTGCATCTTCCAGGGCCTTGGTCACGGCAGCGCGCACATCGAACAGCTTCTCCCAACGAGCGAACAAGGCTTCGTCGCGTGGCAAGTCATCGCGAAACTGGAGGAAAAACACGCTGTCTGCGGGGCGCGCCGGTACGTGCCGGAACACCTCTTCCGCAGTGAACGACAGAATCGGAGCCATGACGCGCACCAATGTGTCGAGAAGCTCGAACAACGTCGTTTGTGCCGAGCGACGAGCGTGCGAGCCAGGGGCAGCGGTATAAAGGCGGTCCTTGACGATATCCAGGTACAACGCGCTTAAATCCACCGCGCAAAAATTCACCAAGTGGTGCACGACCAAATGAAACTGGAAGAGTTCGTAAGCTCGCCGCACGCGGTGATTGAACTCGGCAGCACGGTGGAGAATCCAACGGTCCAGCTCCGGTAGATCTCCCACAGGTACACGGTCGCGCGTCGGATCGAAGTCATAGAGGTTCCCCAGCAAAAAGCGGCACGTGTTGCGAATCTTCCGGTACGACTCCAACAGCGGAGCGATGAGCGCTTTCGAGAACGAAACATCGGCAGTGTAATCCACCGAGGCAAACAACAGGCGCAACACCTCCGCACCGTGCTGACGAATGATTTCCTCGGGGGATACGACGTTGCCAAGTGACTTCGACATCTTCTTGGCCGCTTCATCCAGGATCAGCCCGTGTGTGAGCACGGCACGGTAGGGCGCGGCACCTCGAGTAGCCACTGCTGTCAACAGCGAGACTTGAAACCAGCCCCGATGTTGATCGACCGCTTCGACGTACAAGTCGGCGGGCCACTGGAGCCCCTCTCGCTGCTCCAGTACCGCCACATGCGAACACCCGGCATCGAACCACACGTCGAGGATGTTCTGATCCTTCTCGAACTCGCTCCCTCCACACCGACAACGCTTCCCCGGGGGCAGAAGCTCCGCCGTGGGCAGCTCGTACCACGCGTCGGAACCACGGCGAGCGAACACCTGCTCTACGTGGCGGATAGTCTCGGGATCGAACAAGAACTCCCCGCACCGAACGCAGCGGAAGGCTGGAATGGGCACACCCCAGGCGCGTTGCCGCGAGAGGCACCAGTCGGGCCTATGTTCCACCATGTTGTAAATCCGATCGTGCCCCCACGAAGGGATCCACGTGACGCCATCGATTTGCTGCAACGCCCGCTGGCGCAACTGCGCATGATCGACACGGAAAAACCACTGCTCCGTCGCTCGAAAGATCAAGGGCTGTTTGCACCGCCAACAGTGAGGGTACGAATGGCGCAATTGCTCTGCCCTGAGCAAGCTACCTTTCTGGTCGAGCAAACGAACGATGTCGTCGTTAGCCTCGAACACCGGCCGACCGGCAAACGGCCCGGCCTCCTCCGTGAAGCGCCCTGCACCATCGACCGGGGTGAGCACGGGCAAGCCATATTTCTGCCCGACCGCGAAGTCCTCGTAACCGTGTCCTGGAGCCGTGTGCACGCAACCCGTACCGATATCGGCTGTGACGTGCGACTCGAAGACCAGCCGCACGGCGCGGTCGAAAAACGGGTGACGAAAAACGTCGCGGCCGTCGAGCGGTTTCAAGTCCACGGGGATGCGGGCCGCAGCGGTGCGCCCAAGCGCGCCAAGAAAGGCCTCCGCCAACCGCTCAGCCACGATATATAGATCCCCGTCAACGTCCAAAGCCACGTAGTCGAGGTGCGGGTTGAGGCACACCGCTAGATTCGCCGGCAAGGTCCATGGAGTCGTCGTCCAGATTACCGCGAACAACCGATTCGCCCGTTCCGCCAGGGCCGCACGGTCTTCCTCGCGCTTGGCGATCGCCCGGGCATCTTCTGGCGAGCCCACGAAGGGGAAGCGCACGTAAATCGAGGGCGACACGTGTTCACTGTACTCGACCTCGGCTTCGGCCAAGGCGGTAGCGCACACCGTGCACCAATGAACCGGCCGCAACCCACGGTAAATGTAGCCTCCCTCGACGAGCTCGCGGAACACACGAACGATTTGCGCTTCGTACTCTGGCGACATCGTCAGGTAAGGCCGCTCCCACTCGCCGAGCACGCCCAAGCGTTGGAACTCCGAACGCTGAATGTTCACGAACTTTTCCGCATAAGCGCGACAGCGCTGACGAATCTCGAGCCGACTCAGGGAACGTGCCTTCGGGCCCAATTCTTTGGTCACTTGATGCTCGATCGGCATTCCGTGGCAATCCCAACCTGGAACGAACGGCACCCGGTATCCCGCCAGCAGCTTCGATTTGAGCACCATGTCCTTGATGATCTTGTTCAACGCCGTTCCCAGGTGCACGTGCCCATTGGCATAAGGAGGCCCGTCGTGGAGAACGTAAAGCGGACGACCCGACGTGGCCTCTGCCAGCCGGGCGTACAAACCGCTCCGTTGCCACTCCTCCACCCACGCCGGCTCCCGTTCCGGCAGGTTGGCCCGCATGGGGAAATCCGTCTTGGGTAAGTTCAGGGTTTGCTTGTAATCCATCCAAGGCCCTCGGCATCTCTGACCACGGCAAAAACCTGAAGCGCGCCTTGTAGCAGCGTCGCTCCCGCGATTTCAAACAAACGGAACGCGGCAGCGCAAATCCATGGGGACCTTCTTCTAGCGGTCCATCCAGGCTTCCGAACAACCCTCACCCCGACAAGCAAGCCAGTGCCACCGGCTGCTTGTTTGTGCGTGCGTTTTCCTGGTACTAGCACGGCCCGTGCGTGAAGATCGCCTGGCGGCGCTCGAGCAAGCAGTGGCCCTCGCTTTTGGAAACCAGACCCGGTTGACGACTCGGCAGGCTCTGGCGGGTGACGCCTCCACGCGCAGTTACGAACGCATCTGGCTTTCCGGTTCGAGCGCACCCAAAACTGCCGTGGTCATGTGGCTAGCCGACCGTGGCGTATCCATTTCTTCTGACGAGCTCGCAGTGCTCCCTGAAACCCTAACCGAGCTCCCCTACGTCAACGTGTACCGTTTCCTTCAGCGAATCGGGGTCGATGTACCCTTAATTTACGCAGACTGCTCTTCTCAGGGTCTCCTCCTGCTCGAGGATGTCGGCGACCTCAATTTGTGGGAGACCGTATCAGCGGCAAGCCATGAGAAAGAGGTAATCGAGTGGTTTTGCCGCGCGGTCGACCAGCTCGTCGCCTTGCAGCTCCGCGGCGCCAGCCAAAAGTCTTCTGAGTGTATTGCCTTCCAGCAGAACTTCGACGCTCGCTTGTACCTTTGGGAGTGCCACCACTTCCTCGAATGGGGCTTAGAGCGAAGGATCCGGCACCCGTTGCCGCGCGCGGAGCAACAGGCGTTGGACGAGGAGTTCCGCGTTCTCGCAGATCGGCTAGATGCCGAGAAGCGCTTTTTGGCTCATCGCGACTACCACGCCTGGAACCTGTTCGTACAGCCTCCGGCTCGCCTTCGCGTGATTGACTTTCAGGACGCATTGCTTGCCACTCCGGCTTACGATTTGGCCACGCTTCTCGGCGATCGCGATACACCTTCAGTCGTCACGCCTCTACGCGAGGAGGCTTTGCTCCGTTACTACCTCGAACGTTGGCATCAGGAGGGCGGCCCTACTCTCGACGCAAAGGAGTTCATCCAAACCTACCGCCTCTGCGCACTGCAAAAAGCCCTGAAGGTCGTAGGACGTTTCCACTACTTGGCGGAAGCGAAACAAAAGCCCCAATATTTGCGCTACATCCCAGCGACACTGCGGCAAATTCGCCGGCTTCTTCCTTTTTTTCCCGAGTTTCCGGCGATCGCCACCGTTATTCAGCGCTACTTCCCTGAGTGAACATGCGCGCGATGATTCTTGCGGCCGGCCTTGGAACTCGCCTTCGCCCTTTGACCAACGAGGTGCCGAAACCCCTGCTTCCCGTAGCAGGCAAGCCCATGATTGCATACGCCCTAGAACTGGTGGCTAACGCCGGCATCCGCGAAGTGGTGATCAACCTTCACTACCTTGGAGAACAAATCCGCTCGGCCCTTGGCACCGGTGAGGCCTTCGGTGTCAGGATTTTTTACTCAGTAGAACCGCATCTCCTCGATACAGGTGGAGGGATTGCCGCCGCACGGAGATTTCTTGGGGATTCCCCGTTCGTGGTCGTAAACTCCGATGTTTACATCGAGGGAGATCTCCGCGAACTCATCTCCTTTCACGAACAAAAGGAGGCCTTGGCCTCACTCTGGGTACGCCCTGACCCTCAAGGAGTCCGCCACGACAACGTGCGGGTTGATTCCGCGGGCCGCGTTTACGGCCTCCTTGGGCATACCGCGAGCCCTGATCTCGCCAACCAATTGCCGCGATATTTTTATGCCAGTGCCATGGTCTGCAGCCCTGGGATTTTCGAGTTTCTACCTCCGGGTATTTACAGCCTGACCCGCGACGTCTTGCCCAGGCTGGTTAGGGAGGGTAAACCCGTGTTTGCCCTGGAACACACTGGATACTGGCGGGTTCTCGATACTCACGAAGATTACCGTGAGGGTTGCCGCGAAATTACTGCTCGCCGAGGTTTTGGGCCCCGATCTTGACAGAGCAGGCCGCTAGGCCGAAGTTTTGCTTTGCTGTTCTCCTAGCAGCAACGAGGTTTCATGGGCATCACGATTGTTCAGAAAAGCAACTTAAATGAGCGGAAGCGCAAGGCCAAAGTGGCTTTGGTTTTGGCCGGAGGCGCGGTTACCGGCGGCGGGTTTAAGCTCGGGGGTCTAAAGGCGCTGGACGACTTCCTCGTAAACCGGAAGACGACGGATTTCGATACCTATGTCGGGCTTAGCGCTGGAGCTGTGCTTTCAGCGCCCCTAGCTGCCGGGGTAAGCCCAGCAGAAATGATGCGAAGCCTCACCGGCGAATCCGAGCACTTCAGCCCGCTCGGGGCTTGGGATTTTTACTATCCGAACTTCCGGGAATTCCTGAGCAAGCCCGCGCAGTTTGCGTTGGACGTAGCCTGCTATTTGCCCAATCTACTCGTCGACGTACTCCGCTCTCTCCCTCGGCTAAGAGCGGAACTGGAAACGCCCCTGGACCGAGCATGGAAAAGTCCATCGGTCCGTAACCTCGAGGCGGTGCTCGAACCTCTCGGTAACCTGCTGGCAAAACAGCGGAGTTTGCCCTCGCCTCTCGATTACTTGCCGTCAGGGCTATTCGATAACAGCCCGATCGAGCGGTACTTGCGCCGCAACTTCGAAGCTGCCGGCATGCCCAACGACTTCGTCGGGTTGTACCGCCGAACCGGCAAAGAGTTGTACATTAGTGCGATGAACTTGGATACCGCGGAGAGGGTGGTGTTCGGTCACGACGAGGATACGTCCCTTACCGTCTCGGAGGCGGTGCAAGCTTCCACGGCTCTGCCTGGATTTTATAAGCCTGCTCGAATTCGTGGAGTCGACTATGTCGATGGGGGCGTGCGGCGCACCGCCAATATCGATGTTGCTATCGAGCATGGGGCCGATTTGGTGATTTGCTACAACCCATTTCGTCCCTTCAACAACCGCGTGCGGCGTATCCGGGAAAACGGCTCCTACCGCATCGAAGGCAAGCCCTTGGCCGACATGGGTTTGTTTACGGTGATCAACCAAGTCTTCCGCACCCTGTTACACTCGCGGCTGCAGTACGGACTCCGCCAGTACCAGGACGACCCCAACTTCCGTGGCGACATCGTCGTCATCGAGCCGCAGGAAACGGATCTTCACTTTTTCGAACTGAGCGCGCTTGCCTTCTGGCAGCGCGTGGCAGCGGCTAACCATGGGTACATCTCGGTCAGTGAGTCGATCGAGCATAATTACGATCTGATCAAGCAAATTCTGGCGAGTTACGGGATTCTCATGACCCGCAAACAGGTTCGCGCAGGGGTGGAGCGTATCCGCGAAGCGGGGGAGGAAGAATCGTCAGACGTGCTCACTGAGGAGTCGCCTCGGCGACGGCTGCATGTTGCCTAGTTAGATTGCGACTCCGGCTCGGAAACACGGGCTCCCTTCGCTACCTTACCGCCGTTATGGGGAAACGGGCCCGGACCTGCCCGACAATGCCTCACGCGCAAGGGTTTGCCCCGCTGTAGCGTGGTCCGGGGCAGTGAAGCCCACACAAGAAAGCTCCCTCGCCGAGCCTTTCCTCGAAGGTCCAGGTAATCCCGTCCCCAAGCCTGAGTCGGTCGGCTCGCCCGCGGGCCCTCGGTTTTCGTTTTCGCCCCTAGAGGACCCAGACTCCAAGGCGGCCTCGCCCCTTAATTCGGGAAACGCACATGAGGGAGTGCCCCTGTCGAAGCACTCCCTCATCACGCGTTAGGCAAGGTCGACTGAGACCGCGGCACAAATGCGGTCAACGAAGTGGCGAGGGCGAAGCGCTCTTTATCCGATCAACCATTTCACTGCGACCACCGCCAAAGCCGGGAGGACGATGAGGAAGAGAACGATGCGAAATACCACCGCGAGCCCAGACGGCGCATTTTCCTGGCGCGTCTCTTTCTCCTTATCGCTCATGGGCGTCCTCCGACTGCTGAGCAGCTAAGCGTCCTTGCAAAAAGCCGATGATTTGATCGAAGGCCGCCGTTGACTCCGGAGGGTACATAATGGTCAGAACCCGACCGCCCGAGCCTTCGGCAAACTGTATTTGCAAAAGGTTGGCACTTGGGTTGGGCATGGACCGGAGTGCGACTAGGCTCGAAAGCGGAAATCGCTCTACCTTGCCCCAACGGCGTATAATGCCGGCTTTGGCTGTGATCAGTTGGTCCTCGGTCAGCGCAACTGCTAGCCCAAAGCCCTCCGCACTCACGCGGATTGCCGAACGTTCTACCTCTTCGAATAAAAAGTCCAAATGCTTAGACATGGAAGCTCCTCTCCTATCCAGGGAAATCCGATACGGAGGCTGAAGCCCGAGGTCGAGCAGCAAGTTCCTCCTCCGCCCTCATCGGGCGTCGGCGGAGAAAGCGAAGCAGGAGTGGACAGCTTTGAACTGCCACATAGCGACGCACGCCCTCGTGGCTCAGCACTCGAGCAAACGTTGCTCAGCGCCCTAGGCGACGGAGCTTACGTCGGAGGGATCTTCGGGTCGGGAACGAGGTAGCGCGAGCCGCAACAACCGGCGTACCAAGCGGTTCCGATCCTTCGCAAGAAGCAAACGCTGCTTCTCCCGATCGCAAACCTTCGGGGAAACCGCGGCCATCTCCCTTACCCCACCGAGAAACCGGGAGAACCGCGTTTCCGGCTGCCGCATCACCTCCCGAGCCTCGGGGGCTCTTGGACCCCAGACGAGATCGTCTTGCGCCACGGAGGAAATCACCTCGCTCCGGCGGTGATGCCGCAATTGGTCCTTCGCCGCCCACACTCGCTGACCAGCGACGTTGGCCGCGAGGCAGACTAAAACGAGAATGATCCGCAGTCCCTTGTCCAAGCGAAAACTCTCCCTAGCGGTGTGAGGAAATTCGGCAAGGTGTCACGAGAAGTCGGCCGTAAACAGGGCACGGGCGCCGTGCAACGGACCGATGGCACCAGGACCCCCACGCCCCCAAATCTGCGGCGGCAGTTCATTCGCAAACAAAGGCAGCGTTTTTAGGCGGCGCTACCAAGCCCCCTCAATTGGCTGAAAGCCTCCTGTACCACTGCGGGTTTCTCCAAACCCAATTCCCCCAACCGGCGTCCGCGCCGCTGCGGCCACAGCGAAGCGCCTTTCCGAAGAGTCACGTAAGGTTCCATATCTGCGCACTTCCGCACCGAACGAGCGGCCTCTGCATTGTGGGAGGGAGCTCGTCCACGCTCGGCCACATTCCGAGCGCGGCTGGGCCGTGCCCATCCACCCGGAAAGGCTTAGCCGGCACTCACCGAAAAGCCCTGGCGGCTCAGGGCGCCTGCCGCCTGTATCCTTGGGCTCCCTGAAACTCGCAAAGCGAGCCGTCGCTCAGAGCGCTACTTGGGCAAGGGTACTCAAACGCGCTCGATGATCGTGGCGATGCCCATGCCCATGCCGATGCACATGGTCACTAGACCGAAACGCTTGTTTTGCCGTTCGAGTTCGTCGAGCACTGTGCCGATCAGCATGGCCCCCGTGGCGCCTAGCGGATGCCCCAGCGCGATGGCGCCGCCATTAACGTTCACCGTAGCCGGATCCATGCCCGTCTCCCGCATGACGCAAAGCGGTACGGAGGCAAAGGCCTCGTTGATTTCGATGAGGTCGATGTCCTCGATTTTCATACCGGCCTTGGCCAACACCTTTTTCGTCGCAGGAATGGGGCCAGTAAGCATGAGGATGGGGTCCGACCCAACGATCATTTGTTCGACAATGCGCGCCCGCGGGCGAAGCCCGAGTTCCTTTGCCTTTTTCTCCGAGGCGATGAGAACCGCGGCTGCGCCGTCGACGATGCCACTGGAGTTTCCTGCAGTAATTTTCCCACCAGGTTTGAAGCTCGGCTGCAGTGCCAACAAGCCTTCCAAGGTCGACTGTGGGCGTACGTGCTCATCGGTGTCGAACAGGCGTGATTCACCATTTTGCGTCACGGGCACTGGCACGATGCTCTTCTTGAACCTCCCCTCTTGGATCGCCCGCCATGCCTTTTGCTGGCTCCCCAGGGCAAACTCATCGAGTTCCTCGCGGCTCAAATTCCACTTCTCCGCAACCAGCTCGGCAGACAAACCTTGGGGGATAAGGTTGTATTTGTCCAGAAGAGAAGACGGTAGCGGCCCCATGTCCGAGCCCATGGGAACCCGCGTCATACTTTCCACACCGCCTGCCACCACGAGGTCCTGCGCTCCGGAACGCACGGACATGGCGGCAAAGTTCACCGCTTGCTGCCCGGACCCGCAAAAGCGGTTGAGGGTCACCGCTGGAATTTCCACCGGCCAACCTGCAGCCAGTACGGCACCGCGCGCGATGTTCGTCCCTTGTTCACCCGTTTCCGTCACGCAGCCAATGACAACGTCCTCGATGTATGCCGGATCGAGGTCATTTCGCTCTACGATCGCACGCAGCGGCACGCACAAGAGGTCGATCGGATGTACTTCGGCTAAACTCCCCTTGCGCCTGCCGCGCGGGGTACGACACGCGTCGATAATCAAGGCTTCGTTCATGAAAGCACAGTCCTCCGGATAAAGAGTGTTTCTTTGGGTGCTGCCAGGGGGACATCATTGAGTCAAGGAAGGGGTAGATCGCCCTGGATCATCGCCGCATGCTGCGCAGCTCTACAAGCACCTCGCGCATTTCCACACCGCGCTCGCTATCCTCTGGCCATAAGGGCAAGGCGCGTTCCCAATACCGTAAAGCCTGCTCTAGATCGCCGCGAAGATAAGCCGCACGCCCCAGGTAATAGAGGCCTTTTGCCTCCTCTCCGCGGCGGCCAGCCAAGGTCCCCAAGGCTTGGGTCGCCTCCTCGAAATTTGGCACCAAGGCCACTGCACGATCGAGCGCCAGCTCCGCGGCAACCTCATCTCCGACGCCCCTGAGAGCTTGCGCCAGTTCATAATGAGCTACGGCATCTTGAGGGTCCACTTGCACCGCCCGCCGTAGCCACTCCACAGCCTTGGCCGGCTCTCTGCGCGCCAACCATGCGCGACCCATTTCGCGCTCGACATTGCCTAGGCCTAACTCTCGCGCCTTCTCGAAGGCGTTGGTGGCAAGGTCCGGCTGTCCGGCGAACAACAGCGCAAGCCCCAGCAAATAGTGCCGAGTCGGATCCGTGGGTTGGTCATGGACACGGCGGCGGTACCATTCGACCACGTCGCCCGCTGGCTCGAGCAGGGTCCGCAACCTGACTTGGACCCTTGCCAGCAAAAGATTCGGCGGCCGCTCCTGCGCCCGTTCCCAGCCGTGTTCGCGTAGTAGCGACTCCAAATTGCTCAGTCGCACCTCGGTCAATGGGTGAGAGAGCAAGTACGGCGTCGCCGCAGCCGCGGAGGTTCGTTGGTCTTCCGCTAGCTTGCGGAAGAATTGCAGCATGCCGCGGGGATCGAAGCCCGCCTCTCGCATAAAGCGTGCCCCTTGATAATCGGCTTCCTGCTCGAACTCGCGCTGGTACTGCAACTGCTTCGCCGCCTGCAGCGCCACCGCCCCTGCGCCCACCGCGGGTTGCACGGTCGACAGCAACATTCCAAGCAAGCTCGTGTAGTTCAGGAGCTGTGTTGCTTCCTGTTGCCGCGCAAGATGGTGGGAGTGGATGTGCGCAATTTCATGGCCCAGTACTCCGGCCACTTCGTCGTCCGATTCCGCCCGCAGCAACAGTCCCGCATTCACATAGATGACCCCGCCAGGAACGGCGAAAGCGTTTACCCGCCCGTCGCGAGTCACGTAGAAGCGGTACGGGATCGGCTGCGATCCCAGGACAGCAACGATCCGGCCACCGATGCGGTTAACATACTCCAGCACCTCCACGTCGGACACGAGTGGCAACCGCGCCCGTGCTTGCAGCTCGAAGCGTCGACCGAGACGAATCTCCTCACTCGTAGACCAGGCGCTCCCCCAGGCCCGCGCAGCGCCTAGCCATGGCCCAACCAGAACCGTTACCACGACAAGAGACAATGCTCGAACACCACTCATGGACACCGCTCGGCATAACGGAGCAAAGCTCCAAGCACGTTCACGCGGCGCTGCCAAACCTCCCGTTCGAAACCTTGGCTAACGTCGTACATGCGCTGCGCGTACGCGTAGTTGCACTCGAGGATCTTGACACACTGCTGGTGCACCCCACGACGATACTCTCGCTGGCGACGTTCGAGCAGTTGCTGAAATGGAATGATGATGGCCATACAACCACTCTCGGAGTTAACGTTCCTCCACAGCTCGAGCGGCGCCCTGCAGGTGCTTTTCCTTCATCACCTGCCAGCCCCCGTCGCCATACCACTGGATCTGCCGTGCTAGCCCCAACAAAATTTTCACGTCGCGCTTTTCTAAACCCGCGCGCCCGAGAAAACGCCGGAACGCAAACAGGATATGGTCGGGATTCTGCGGGTGGGCGTAACCGATCCGCAAAAATGCTTCACGGAGTCTTTGAAACATAAACTCCACGTCGCGCGCCGGCGCTAGATCCCGTGCCGGCTCGGTTGCGGCTTCTGCCTGCGCAGCCAGGAACAGCTCGTAGCACACGATCATCACTGCTTGGGCCAGGTTTAAGGAAGGATACTCCGGCGAAGCCGGAATCGTTAGCAAGCGGTGGCAGAGTTTAATGTCCTCGTTGGAAAGGCCGTGATCCTCGGGTCCGAACACAACGGACACCGTATTGCGTTGGGCGGTCGCTACAAGTTCGGGAGCAAGCTGGCGCACCGTGCCGGTGGGGGTGCGGTACAGCCCAGCGCGACAAGTGGTACCGACAACCAGTCCGCAGTTGCTCACCGCTTCCGCAAGATCGCCGGTGACGCGCATCCGATCCAAGATATCGGCCGCGTGCACAGCCATGGCTCGCATCCAAAAGCGGTTGCGGAACCGAGGCTGCACCAGCACCAGGTCTCGGAGTCCCATGTTTTTCATCGCACGCGCCACGGCTCCGACGTTCGCCGCCCCCGCGGGCCGTACGAGCACGATACGCACGCCGTCTAAGTTCATGTTTTTTGTGTTTAGCACAGCCTTGTTTTGCAGCATGCCCGCTAGAGCCCCCTTCATAGCCGCATCGCTTCAAGAAGCTTCTACTGCACGTCGAAGCAAGCGAGCACAGTTTCCAAACTGTGGATCCGCCCACTTGTTGGAGGTTGGCTCCGATCGATCCACAGCGCGCGCATGCCCGCAGCTTGTGCTCCCAAAACGTCCTCCCGCCAAGAGTCGCCCACGTGAACAGCCTGCTCTGGGCGAACCCGTAACGGCGCCAAAGCTCGGAAGAAGATCTCAGGCGCCGGTTTCGCCGCCCCCGCACGGCTGGAGACGACAATGGCGTCGAATCGCGGGGCAAGGCCCAAGTCAGCACAAACCCGGAATAAGCGCGCGTCGAAATTGGAAACTACACAACGGCGGATGCCTCGCCGCTCGAGTTCCGACAAGGTCGGTACCACGTCGGAAAACACACGCCAGGCCTCGCCACCACCGTAGAAGCGAAACAAATCGGCAAATATTCGATCGACAGTCGCCCAGGGGACTCCCGAAAACACAGCTCGGACGACCTCGCGCCACCACTCCTGCTCCAGATGAGACACTGCCTCCTCCCCCAGGTCGGGAAAACAAAGCGGTGGGGCGTTGCCGTAAGCCTCGCGGAAGCGCGCCTCCAGCAGCTCGGGGTTCAACCGAACCCCGTGTTGCCGGGCAATCCGCGCGTAGGTCTGCCCCACCGGTTCGCGCGGTTCGATCAGGGTTCCTACTGCATCGAACGTGACCGCCAACAGTGGCTGGTGGCGTGGAGCTTGGGTTAAGGAATGACCCGCTGCTCCTTTAGCTGCGCAATCTCTTCCCACGTGTACCCGTGTTCGAGCAGGACTTGCTCCGTATCTTGCCCCATCTCGGGGGCGACGCGCCGTACGTCCGTGGGCTCCAGGTCGAACTGCACAGGGCTCGAAGCAACCTGAAACGGGCCGTACTGCGGATGATTGTAGTCAACCAGGTAACCGTTCGCTTTCACCTGCGGGTCTTCCAAAACCTCGAGCGGTGTTTGCACCGGGGCGTGCAACGTATCGAACTGCAGCAGCCGTTCGATCCAAGCCGCACGTGGCCGCGTGGCGAAATGGCGATCGAGCTCCCGAACCAGCTCTTGGCGCACGGATTCGTCAACCCACCGTGGCAGCGGATAAGTCTCCAAGAGGTCTGGCCGTTCCACCGCCTTGCAAAATTCTTCCCAGTGCCGCACGGGCGTGAGCATCATGAGCATAAGCCACTTGCCATCCTGACACAGGTAAGTGTTCATCAGGGGGTTCGGGGCCCGGCTGCGGTCGCCGTGTGGAAGCTCATGCCCTAAAGCCCGGGCTGCAAGAATATCCGGGGCCATGAGCCACACCGCCGTGCCAAGCAACGACACGTCAACCACACTCGGCTTCCCGGTTTTCTCCCGGTGGTACAAGGCGGCGGCGATGCCGCCGGCAATAAACGTGGCACCAATCGTGTCGCCAAACGCTGCCCGCTGCATGATCGGAGGTTTCCCCGGCTCGGTTAGCATGTGCGCGACCGCGCCTCGGCACCAAAACGACCCAGCATCGAAACCACCACGTTCCGCCTCCGGACCCAACGGACCCTGGCCTGTGCCACGCGCGTAAATCAATTGCGGGTTCACCTGGCGCAAATCCTCGACGTCGATTTTCAACCGCTTGCGTGCTGCGGGTAAAAAATTAGTTAGGAAGACGTCGGCCGTTTCCACGAGCCGATACAGCACCTCTCGTCCTCGCTCGGAGTTCAGGTCGAGCCCGACACTACGCTTATTACGGCTTCCGTTCTCGATGAAAAAGTTCACCCCCTTCGCTCCGGGAACCATCCCTGAGTGGATGAGCCCTCGCAAGGGGTCGCCTCGCACCGGATGCTCGATCTTGATCACGTCCACTCCCCAGTCGGCGAGCACGGTTCCCGCACCGGGCACGAAAAACCACTCGGCCACTTCGATGAGTCGCACGCCTTCTAGTACCTTTCGCATGGATACCTCCCGGCAAACCCAACCCTGCCACAGTTCCTGGCACGTTTGAAGCGAGGCGGCCCGCCCCGCCACTCTGGGCACTGGAGCTCGCTAGCCCCCAAAACATCAAGGAGACGCCACGCAAAGGGAGTCCCGCCAGCTTAGACTTGTGCTATGGCCGAAATCGGAGGTGGACATGCAACTGAAAAAAGTACTCGTACCCGTGGATTTTTCCAAAGATTCGCTGCGAGCAGCGGAGTATGCGCGCTCGTTCTCCAAGCCGTTCGATGCGCAACTGCTGCTGCTGCATGTCATCGAACCCATTTACTACGCCTCGCCGGCCGACATGTACGCTGCAAGCCCGAACCTCGCTCTGCTCATCGAGGAACAACGCAAAGCAGCTCAAGCTCATTTACAGCAACTTGCAGACAAACTGTCTCGCGAAGGAGCTAAGGTCCAAACCCTGCTCAAAAGTGGATCGCCTGCACAAGTCATTGCCGATACCGCAAAACGCGTGAAGGCCGATCTCATCATCATGGCCACCCACGGGCGCACCGGACTCGCCCACGTGTTGCTCGGCAGCGTCGCCGAGCGTGTGATCCGGCTGGCCCCATGCCCTGTGCTAACGGTGCGCCGAGCGCGGCGTCGTTAGTAGCTCGCTGCCTTTTGTTCCCCGCCTTTTGTTCCGGCAGAGCTAAGGCCGGCTCGCGATGGGGCCGGACGCTCCCCGCTTTTGTGCGCGGGCGTTTCCACGCCCACGGGAGGATCACAGACCTTCCAGAACCGTGTAAAGGTCATAGCTTGCAGCGGAAGATCGCAGGACTCGCCGCGAACCAACGGATGCATACCCGGAAAAGATCCACCGGCCTCCTCTGCCCGTGGCACCCGGCAAGCCGATTCTTACCGTCGAGCTGCTTCAGGAGCCGTCCGCTGCCCGCGCAATCCGTCGGTGCAGCCGCCGTCTCAGAGATGCAGCCGCACCTGTTCAGAAACTTGGTACCAGGCGCGGACCTGATTTGCAGCGGCCATCAGGGGTCCCCCGGGACGATGGAAGCGCGGCACACTCATCGGTCCTATGTGCCGGCTGGGGGTGGTGGCGTGGGCTCGCCGCATCCCGCCAGCGCTGCAAAACCCAGCGCTACCCACTTCAGGGACTTTCCCGGCTTTGCCTTCCCGCATCGCGCAGTCATGGCCGCGCCCCATCCGTTTGGCTGCCCAGTACGTTACCCCCCTTTTACTACCCATGGCAATTCGCCTTCTACCGCAAAACGGCCCGAGCTGTGCCCGTTCGCTGCGTTCCCCAGAGCCATCTCTTCTTTGCTCCGGCCCTGCCATAGCCCCTTTGAGCCGCCAGACACTGGAAGGACGCCGCCCAAAAGCCGGCCACGCCGCCCAAAATCGACACGATCGCTCGCTGGCGTAATCCTTCCCGCACCGCACACCTTCAGGCAGCCGCGTAGCCATCCAGCTCCCTCGAGCCCGTAGTGGCCTTCGGAAACGTCCGGAGGGCATCGCAAGACGCGCTCCGCTGTGTTCCCTCAGCGCCCACCGCCGGCAGCGGGCGCCACGCGATGAGCGCCCGGCTTACTGCGCGCGCGATCGCTTCAGGCGGCGCTTCACACTAGCAACTTTGCTCCGGATGGTTACCGCCTTGTCTCGCCGATCGTCGATCACGATCGTACTCAACACCCGCACCGCTCCGCGCTTGAAGGCCGCTTCGTGCATCTTCTGGATCAAGGGCAGGGCTTGCTTCACTTCTGCCTCCAAGAGCGTGCCCATCGCCGTCAGTTCGTAGGGCACCCCGGCTTCGTCGAGCACACGTACGGCATCGGCAATGTAATCGCCAATGCTCGGACTCCCCGTACCGACCGGCACCACGCTTACTTCGATCAGCGCCATAACCGCCCTCCTTTCTTTACCGTTTACGGCCACCGGGCGATGCCGTCAATCGCACGAAGCCGCAAGCGCGACCACCAGCTTGCCACGACTTTGGCCTCCTCGTACAGGGGCCATGAGGATCGACAGACGATGGATGTGCGCAATTTGGAAGGCAAGGTCGCTTTGGTGACCGGTGCAGCGAGCGGGATTGGAAAGGCCACGGCACTCGCTTTAGCCCGCCGCGGCGCCGATTTGGTCCTGTGCGATGTGGACGAGCCCGGGCTAGAAGCCACTGCTTCGGCCATCCGTGGCCTCGGGCGAGAGGTCTTCTACCAGCGGGTGGACGTTTCCTCGCGGCACGAGATGCGCGCTTTTGCCGAAGCTGTGCATCAACGACATGCTGCTTTGGACCTCTTGATCAACAACGCAGGAGTGGGTCTCGGCGCCAGTTTCCGCGACACCCCACTCGAGGACTGGGATTGGATCATCGGCATCAACTTGATGGGTGTCGTTCACGGTTGCCATTTCTTCTTGCCACCGATGATTGCCCGCCGCCAAGGAGGGCACGTGGTCAATGTGTCGTCTGCAGCCGGCTACGTTGCCACCGAGCCTTTGTGCGCTTACGCCACCACGAAGTTTGCCGTGCTTGGCTTCAGCGAGGCACTGCGCGAAGAGCTCGAACGGTACGGAATCGGGGTCACCGCGGTCTGCCCGGGGATCATCAATACGCCTATTACCCGCAGAGCCCGTTTGCGCGGCGCCGGCGCCACGGAAGAGGCACGCCAGCGTATGGTGGCTTTTTACGAACGCCGGAATTACACGCCGGAGCGAGTTGCAGAAAATATTCTCAAGGCAGTGCAACGGAATCGGGCTGTCGCTCCCATTTCGCCCGAAGCATGGGTCCTGTACTACCTCAAGCGCTTGAGTCCTGGGTTACTGCGAAAGGTCAATCGCTGGCTTGCCCGCGCAGCCGGGGCTGCATCGGACTAGCAGGGCCGAGTTGCTCGCCAGTGTGGTAAGGAAGCTTCCTTCACTCTTCCTCCGGGCGCCAACGGGGCACATGAAGGATCCGTACTGTAGGACCGGTGGTGTTCGCCTCCGGGCGAAACTCCGCCACCAAGGGCAGCCGCTCAAAGGCAAAGCGGTAAAACTCACCCAGGGTGGGGTGGTCGCGATAACGCTCGTAAATCAAGCTGCTAGCTACGAGGTAGTCTACCTCAGAGCCGAGATACCAAGCATAAGGTCGCGTTCCTAAGACCTGCACATACGTCACCCGGTAACGCTTGCCGCTCACCTGCGGCGTGTACTCCTCGCGTGCGATGTGCGCCCCAGCGGGTATGTTCGACTCAATCCACTGTAGAGCCAGGCTCCGCGTGTCCGGCGAACTCAAACTTCGCACCAACGCTTGGCTACTGCGCAAGGGTGTCCAGGTAACCGCCACTAAAAGGGCCGCCACAGCCGCACGGGCCCGCAAGGACGTCGCCTGCTGGAGCAGCTTGCTCAGCGCAAGCCCGCCAAAGAGCAACGCGAGTGGCAACATTGGCATGAGGTTGCGCTCGTAACGCACCGACCAACTAGAAACGTAAGCGACATACACCCACGGGAGAACGGCTACAGCCGCGCGCCACCAACGGTTGCCCATGTCGCGAGCAAACCAAAGCCACACCCAGCCGAGCAGCGCTAAACCACAGCCGACTGGCCCCAATCCAACGTGCCATAAGTACGAAAGATAGAACCAAAAATTCCACGGCGACCATGCACCGCTCGCATAGTTGTGGCGCACGACGGAGAGGTCTTCCCACACTCGCTGCGGACGCAAGACAACGAACGGACTCGTCAGCGCAAACGCGGCCGCAAAAATAACGGCGGAGAGCAAGGCCGCACGAAACGGCCGCTCCTTCGCTGCGACTGCCGCCAACACCAGAAACCACACCACGCCGGCTGGGTACTTCGTAGAAGCTGCCAATCCGGCAAAGAAAGACGCTAGAGCTAGCGCAGAAATGTTTTCTCCGGCGTGAACCGACCAAAACACCGCCAGCAACACCCAGAGCATCGCGAGCACGTCGGTCGTGAGGTAGTGGCTGCTCTCGACGTGAAGTGGCGAGACTGCCAGCAGCGCGCCGGCAACCAAGGCGGCCACCCAACCGAACCATCGCCACCAGAGTACGGTCACGGCGGCTACGGACGCGACCCCGGTAGTTGCCACCAGCGCCCGGCCTGCAAGCACGAAAGGAAACTGCTCTGGCGCAACGTCCCACGGTCCCAGGCCATGCACCGCCGGGTCCGTGCGCAAATCGGCATGAATCCACAATTGCAAAAGAGCACTGACGACGGCTTGCAGGTACAACAACAGCGACGGATAATGGAAAAAGTCTGGATCCAAGCTTCGCTCCCGGACCATGCCGAGGGCAGAATATACGATGTTGTGCTCGTCGGGGTGATAAACGTAGGGCTCCCCCCAAGAGAGCCCGCGGAATCGCAAGACCGCGGCGAGCAAGGCCAAAAGCCCGGTAGCGATCCAACGGACGGTCGTCCCGCCAAATCGACGCCCTGCTTGGCTGGGTTGCTCCATTGAACCCGCTTTCACTCCAGCAAATCTTCGATCGGCACCTGCGGCACACCGACAGCCGTGGCTACGGCTGGATGAACCACATGGCCGTCGAACACATTCACCCCTCGCCGCAAGGGCCGGTTCTCGCGCAAGGCACGCATCATGCCCTTGTCCGCGATCTCCAAGGCGTACGCAAATGTCGCATTGGTCAGCGCGAAGGTCGACGTACGCGGAACAATGCTGGGCATGTTGGTGACGCAGTAATGCACGACATTTTCTGCCACGTACGTTGGCTCCTCCAAGGTCGTTGGCCGCGAGGTTTCCACGCACCCCCCTTGATCGATGGAGATGTCGACAATGGCGGATCCTGGGCGCATCTTTCGCACCATGCTCCGTGTGACCAGCCGCGGCGCGCGCGCTCCCGGCACGAGCACGGCTCCAATGAGCAAGTCGGCACTGCGCACTTCTTCTTCGATGTTGGCGCGGTTGGACATCACCGTCGTGATATGCCCGCCCAAGATATCGTGTAGGTAACGAAGCTTGGCGGGGTTAGCGTCGATCACACTCACATGCGCTCCCAAGCCAAAGGCAATTTGGGCGGCGTTACTTCCGGCGGTCCCGGCACCAAGCACCACGACCTTGCCCGGACGCACGCCCGAGGCCCCACTGAGTAAAATTCCCACACCGCCGCTTTGTTTTTGCAGGCACCAGGCGCCCACCTGAATTGCCAGCCGGCCCGCAACCTCGCTCATGGGCGCGAGCAGGGGTAATGAGCCGTCATCCAACTCCACAGTTTCGTAGCCAATGGCGCGCACCCCACGGCGACAAAGCTCCTGGGTCAACTCCGGATTGGCGGCCAGGTGCAAATACGTAAACAACACCAGCCCACGCCGCAAAAATCGATACTCCGAGGGGAGCGGCTCTTTTACTTTCAACAGCAGTTCGGCTCGGCGCCACACGTCCTGCGCCGAGCGTACCAGGCGAGCCCCCGCCTCTTCGTATTCTCGGTCGCCCAGGCCACTGTTCACCCCAGCGCCTCGCTCGACCCACACTTCATGCCCATGGCCGACCAGCGCTGCGACTCCCGCCGGCGTCAGCGCCACACGGTTTTCCTCCGGCTTGATTTCTTTCACCACACCAACAACCATGCACTCGACTTTGCCGAAAACCCCAACGCAGAGCTAGTGCGGAAGGCACGACCCGGCGCAGAGGAAAACTCCAGGGCACCCCGGGGCGCGTGGTGGTAAGGCACCCTGCCCGGCTTCTGGACTTGCGCTTCACCTCTGTCCCATATCGTCGCCCTGTCTGGCTTAGATCGACAGCGAGCCGCCCCACACGATCCTGCCCTCATGAAAAATTACCCGCCGTTCCCAGTCCGGATGGTGTCGCGACCTGGGCTAGTCGGGCCTAGCAAGCAGGAATGTGGGCAGAACAGTCTCGAGTCTGCGCAGCCGTTGCGGCGACCTGGACCACCAAGCGCGCCAACGCCGGAGGTTGCTCGCGTCTGAGAAACTGGGCGGTGGGCTACAAAGGCACACTTGCCGCCCGTACGAACCGCATCGGACACCATTTCGGTGGCGCTCGTGCCATGCCGCTCTACGGCTTCGGAGCAGTGCTCGCTCAAGAAAAGGTTCGGACGCGGATCCGCCGTCGGACGCGCCTCCGCAACCCAACGAAAACTGACCGGCGCAAACGCTTTACTCGCCGCCGCGCTTTCACTATGGCCGGGCGCAATGGCGGAGATCATCGACGGAAAGGCCGCAGCCCAAGAGGTACGCGAGCAGGTACGGCGCGACGTGCTCGAGTTCGAAGCCCGCTACGGCATGCCCCCAGGGCTCGCCACGGTGCTCGTCGGCTCCGACCCCGCTTCCGCCACTTACGTGCGGAGCAAGCGCCGCGCTTGCGCGGAGGTGGGGATTGCTTCGTTCCCTCACGAGCTGAACGAGCGAACGACGATGGACGAACTCCTCGCCCTGATCGCGGAACTCAACCACCGCAGCGACGTCCATGGAATTCTCGTGCAGCTACCCTTGCCGCAGCATCTCTCGGCACACCAGGTGATCGCTGCGTTAGATCCGCGGAAAGACGTCGATGGGCTTCACCCCGTGAACCAAGGCAAGCTGGTGCAAGGTTTGCCCGGTTTGCGCCCGTGTACTCCACTCGGTGTCCTGCTCTTGATCGAACGAACCGGCGTACCCCTCACAGGCGCGCACGCCGTAGTCGTCGGGCGCAGTACATTGGTTGGCAAGCCAACAGCTTTTCTGTTGCTCGAGCGGGATGCCACGGTGACACTTTGTCATTCGCGCACCCGCGACCTTGCGCGCGTGGTTCAAAGCGCCGAGATTCTAGTCGTAGCCACTGGGCGGCCTGGCTTAGTACGGGGCGACTGGGTACGCATGGGTGCCGTGGTGATCGACGTCGGCATCAACCGCCTTCCGGACGGCACGCTGGTTGGCGATGTCGACTTTGCCAGCGCTTCCAGCCGGGCTGGGTTCATTACTCCCGTACCGGGTGGTGTCGGGCCCATGACCGTTGCCATGTTGCTGCGAAACACCGTCCAGGCAGCTACCTGGCAAATGGAGGGCGAGCCGTGATTGGTACGGACCTCCCAGCGCCCACGGGATCGTGGCAATGACCGTAGAGGCAAATGCACCGCTGTTCCGCTCGCCCTTGCACGAACGGCACGTCGCCCTCGGCGCCCGCTTTACCGCCTTTGCCGGATGGGAGATGCCCCTCCAATACCGAACCGTCGCGGAAGAACACCTTGCCGTGCGGAAAGCCGCGGGTTTATTCGATGTCAGTCACATGGGGGAAATCCTCTTGAGCGGCAGCGGAGCCCTAGCCACCGTGCAGCACGTGACGACCAACAACGCCGAGCGGCTCGGTCCGCTCCAAGCCCAGTACTCCTTGTTATGCCGGCCCTCGGGAGGGGTCATCGACGACTTGCTCGTCTACCGCCTCGAAGCCGATCAGTATCTCTTGTGTGTCAACGCAGCCAACACGGGCAAGGATTTCGCCTGGGTTCGAGAGCACGCAGTGAATGGTACGCAAGTGATCGATCGGAGTCGGGACTTTGCGTTGCTTGCCCTGCAAGGGCCGCGAGCTACGGACATTCTCGCCAGCTTGGCAACTGCCGCCGTCGCAAGCGTACCCCGCTACGGCTGCACGAGAGCCAGCCTTGCCGGAGCTCCTACGTTGTGTTCGCGTAGCGGTTACACCGGGGAAGATGGCTGGGAAATCTTCTGCTCGTGGCACGATGCGCCGAATGTTTGGGATGCCCTGCTTGACGCCGGCAAATCGTTCGGGCTGCTTCCGGCTGGCCTCGCAGCGCGCGATACCTTGCGCATCGAAGCCGCACTCCCCTTGTACGGCCATGAGCTCGACGAGGATACGAACCCCATCGAGGCGGGGCTGGGTTGGGCAGTGCGGTGCGAAAAATCCCACTTCGTGGGGCGGGAAATTTTATGCGAACAAAAAGCGCGCGGGGTGACTCGCAAGCTCGTCGCTCTCCTATTGACCGAGCCCGGCATTCCGCGGCAGGGATATACCATCGTGAAAGATGGGAAACCCGTTGGTGTGGTTACGAGTGGTTGCAAATCGCCGATCCTTGGCGCAGGAATTGGCCTTGGCTATGTGGCCAGCGCCGAAGCTAAGGAGGGCAACCTCGTTCACGTACAAATTCGACATCGGCTCGTTCCTGCGAAAATCGTGGCGCGGCCGTTGACTCGACGGGATTGCTAAGGAGGTTTGACGATATGGAGTTCCCCGAAGACCTGCGATACTCGAAAGAGCACGAGTGGGTGCTCGTCGAAGGGAACGTGGCAACGGTGGGCATCACCGACTACGCACAGGAGCAGCTAGGCGAAATCGTGTACGTGGAGCTGCCGGAGGTGGGCGAAAAGGTGAGCAAGGACGACGCCTTCGGTGTGGTCGAGTCGGTCAAAACGGTGTCCGATGTCTACGCTCCTGTGAGCGGAAGCGTGATCGAAGTCAACGACGATTTGCCTGGGAATCCGGAGCTGCTCAACGACGACCCTTACGGGGATGGCTGGATGCTCAAGATCGAAATGAGTGATCCAGAAGAGCTGGAGGACCTCATGACCTCCGAGGAGTACGAGCGCTACGTGGCGGAACTGAAAGAGTGAGCCTCCTCGCCTTCGCCGCGGCCGGGCGGATCTCTGTCTCGGCCAACGTGCGCTGAACCGATTCCCAGAAGCAAGACTGTGCGTTTCTTTCCCCACAACGATACCGAGATCCAGGCCATGCTCGACGCGATCGGTGTGGCCACGACGGAAGACTTGTTTCGCGATATCCCCACCGAGCTTCGCCAGCGGGCGACACTCGACCTGCCTCCTGGCCTCGGCGAGATGGAGCTCCGTGCCCGTGTGGAATCCTTGGCGCGGAACAATTTTGCCTCGTACGAGCGGTGCTTTGTCGGGGCCGGAGCGTACGCTCATTTTATCCCGTCCGTGGTCGACCACATCCTGCAGCGAGCGGAATTTTATTCGGCCTACACGCCGTACCAACCAGAAGTTAGCCAAGGCACCCTGCAAGCCACGTACGAATTCCAAACGCTGGTCGCCATGTTGTTCGGCATGGAGGTCGCCAACGCCAGCATGTACGATGGGGCGTCAGCCTCTGCGGAAGCCGTACTGATGGCACTGCGGTTGCGCCCCACGCGCCATCGCATTCTCGTGGCGCGCTCTCTTCATCCACAGTACCGAGAGGTCATCCGCACTTACCTCGAGGGCAGCTCCTACTCCTTGGAGGAAATCCCCTTTGCTGCCGACGGTGCAACGGACATTTCGTACCTCACGAGCCGTCTCGGGGAAGACGTGGCCGCGGCAGTGTTCGGCTACCCGAATTTTTTCGGCGTGATCGAAGACCTTGGCGCACTCGTGACGGAAGTGCGCCGCTGCGGGGCGCTGGCGATCACCGCCACGGCAGAGCCTTTGGCACTGGGGATTCTTCGCCCGCCAGGTGAGTTCGGGGTCGACATTGCCGTGGGCGAAGGTCAGAGTTTGGGTATGCCGCTATCGTACGGCGGCCCAGGTGTGGGGCTGTTCGCGACGCGTTTGGAGTTCGTTCGAAACATGCCCGGCAGGCTCGTGGGCGAAACCATCGATAGCGCCGGGCGGCGAGCCTTCGTGCTCACGTTGGCAACACGGGAACAACACATTCGCCGCGAGCGAGCAACGTCGAACATTTGCACGAATCATGGACTCATGGCGTTAGCCTTTACGGTTCACCTCTCGCTTCTCGGAAAGCAAGGGTTTCGAGAGCTGGCCACGCTCAACCTCACCCGCGCTCACAAAGTGGCCGAAGAGCTCGAGCGACGCGGCTGGCGGCGAGTGTTTGCCCGGCCTTTCTTCCACGAATTTGTCGTGGCTCATCCGGATCTCCATGCCCGCTACCAAAGTGCTCTGGCGAAGCAGCTACTACCTGGAGTCCCGCTTCGCCGCTGGTACCCCGAACTCGAGGATGCCCTCCTGTTGTGCGTAACGGAAACGCCGAGTGCCGAAGCAACCCAGGCCTTGCTCGACGCACTTGCGCCCCGAACTGGTTGAGTGCCCATGCGCGGTAGAAAACAAGAAGGCTTGCTTCTCGACGAGCCCCTCATTTTCGAGCGCAGCCGACCAGGTCGGCGCGGTGTCGATGTTGCTGCTACCTCCACGACGCCAGAACAATATTTGCCCCCGCAATGGATCCGGCCGCCGATCGACGGATTCCCCGAAGTGAGCGAGCCGGAAGTGCTCCGCCATTATCTGCGCCTCTCGCAATGGAATTACGGTGCCGCGACAACCTTCTATCCACTCGGCTCGTGCACGATGAAATACAACCCGGTAGTGAACGAAGCGCTGGCGCGGCTTCGTGGCTTTGCCGAACTTCATCCGCTCACACCCGATGAACTGGCCCAAGGCGCGCTCGAGTTGTTGGCGGAGCTCGAGCGATGGCTGCGAGAGATCACCGGCATGTCCGCCGTTACCCTGCAACCCGCCGCCGGGGCACACGGTGAGCTCACCGGGATGAAAATGATTCGCGCATACCATCGGGATCGGGGCAATCCGCGGCAAAAGGTGCTCATCCCCGCCAGCGCTCACGGAACCAACCCCGCCAGTGCGGCGTTGTGTGGCTACAGTACCGTGACTCTCGAAGGCAACCAAATTGGCCTCATTGAACCCAGCGCCGTGCGCAAGGCCATGAACGGCGAGGTGGCCGCACTGATGATTACCAATCCCAACACGCTCGGCCTGTTCGAACAGGAAATCCTACAAATCGCCGAAATCGTGCATGCCCATGGTGGCCTGGTTTATCTCGACGGGGCCAATTTGAATGCGCTCCTCGGCGTGGCCAAACCCGCGCACATGGGCGCCGACGTCATGCAAATCAACCTGCACAAGACGTTTTCTACGCCCCACGGTGGCGGGGGGCCGGGAGCTGGGCCCGTAGCTGTGAACGAGCTTTTGGAACCTTATTTGCCGGTGCCACGCGTGGTCCGCACGGAAAGCGGCTGGCGGTGGAGCGAAGAGTTTCCCCGTTCCATTGGACGGGTGCGGACTTTTCACGGCAACTTTGGCATGCACGTGCGAGCACTGGCATACCTGCTCGCTCTAGGCGGCGAGGGACTCACGCAAGTGAGCCGCCTCGCGGTCCTGGCCGCCAATTACCTCCGGGTGCGGCTTTCGGAAGCCTATCAACTTGCATTCCCAGGGGTGTGCATGCACGAGTGTGTGTTCACCGACAAAGGCTTCGATGCCACCGGAGTCAAAACGCTCGATATCGCCAAACGACTGTTGGACCGCGGCTTCTATGCGCCCACGATTTACTTCCCGCTCGTGGTCCCCGGAGCACTCATGATCGAACCCACGGAAACCGAGAGCAAGGAAACGCTGGATGCTTTCATCGCCGCCATGCTCGAAATCGCCCGCGAGGCACAAGAAGCACCCCAACGGCTCAAGGAAGCGCCGGTGCACACGCCCGTGGGGCGCGTGGACGAAGCGCGTGCGGCTCGGCGCCCGATCTTGCGCTGGACCCCACCGCCTTCTCCCGCTGCATCTTGACGCCGCGCCACGTGCGGCCGGGCTCTGCTCGCTAAACCATAGGCAGCTCCTGTTCCACCCGGCAGTTCGCAAGAACCTTCTCAGCTCCTCCGCGCAAAACTCACCCGTAGGGGCCTACGGTGCAATGCGCGGTGGCACGCTCGTTTACGTCTGCGAAGTGGGCACGACAACGATCTCCAACCTTTCCTCGCCAACAGTTAGGCGATACTTTCGGCCCGGAGGAGCGGGCACCGTCCACACGGCGTGAAACTCGCCGTCGTCCGCGACTTCGTCGGGCGACACGCCGTCGTCCCGAAAAACGAGTTCCTGGATGACGCCTCCCGGTGGGCTGGCCTGTCGCACGGCTACCGGCGGCAGCACCCGCGGCAAGGCGCATTCGATGCTCAGCACGCGCAGCACCACCGCTTTCCCCGGCTGGCGCATGATTTTGTCTTCTACCGGCAAAAGCCGGCGGACCACCACCTGGTTCGAGCAGCTCAGTGCCCCGAGGCCACCTGAGCCCCAGGCTTGCACTCGGCGGCCGCTCACGAGCGCGCACTCCGGCTGGCTCCCGCACTGGACCTTCGGCCCGCTGCTCAACAAAAGGTTCCGCACCTGCTTCCAAGATCGTGTTGGGTCCTGCGCGTAAAGCAGGGCAACCACGCCCGTGGCATGTGCCGCGGCGGGAGAACTTCCCCCGGGCATGAGGCTCCGCCCACCACCGGGCGTCAATACCGGAATCTGCACACCCGGTGCTGCTACGTGCACGCGCCGCTTCCCGTAGCGGAACAAGACGTTGCCGTACCGATCCGAACCGGTCACGGCAACGACGTTCGACAACGGATAGCTTGCCGGGTAGAACGGGCAGCCACCTGGAGCATCGCTGTTCTTCCGCCCGTTGCCTGCCGATGCAACCACCAACACACCACGATCGCGCAACCGCGCAATGGCCCGCTCCACGTCACAGTCGCAACACTCCGAGCCGAAGGAAAAGTTGATTGCCGCAATCCGGACCTGTTCTCGATCGATCAAATCCTCCAACCATTCGAGGCAGCGAAGTGCCTTTTCGAGTGTTCCGTTGCTCCCCCCACCCACCTTGCACGGAACGATTTGTGCGCCCCACATAATTCCGTCGATCCCAACGGTGCCGTTATCTCCAATAGCCGCAATGATGCTGGCCATCGCCGTACCATGCGCTGAATCGGCGCTCACGTCCGTGGACGGTACCAAGCCGGCGAAACTCTGCTGCCACGGCGCTATCCGATGCTGTAGGTCGGGATGCGAGACGTCTACTCCAGTGTCGATCACAGCCACGTACACTCTTCGCCGTGTTAGCGGTAGGCTCGGCCATCCCAGGGATCCCCATGCCTCGCGGGCATGAAGTGCGATCAAGTTCCAGCTCCCTCCGGGCAGTGGCGTGGCCGTTGGCGGAACGGCCTCGCCCTGCGGACAGGAGTGGTCGAAATCATCCAGGGAGGGATCTTCCCATTCGACATCGGTGGAGCTGCTCGTGCTCGACGCCTCGAACTCGAGCCCCTTCCATCGATGCAGCTCTGCTCCGCCCTCGGGGTTGGGCCGCACAGCGCCGACACCATAGGGCTGGTCGGCCGAACTGCACCGGCACGCAGCAGAGCAACTGCAGGTGGGGGTCGGAGTGGGCAGCGGCGTCAGTTCCACGGTGGCTGTCGTCGGGCCCATGCCACCTTGGGGAAGCCCTGCGACGGTAGACGCCCAGGCAAACCTGGCGCTAGCACACAGGCAAATCACGACCCCTGTGAGCGCCTTGAGGTTCAAGTCTCGGCACGGGCGCCTCAGCCACTGCCTGGTGATCCAGGCTTCCTTGGAATGTGAGAGGAGGCGGACCTTGTGTGGGAGGCACGCGAGAGCGTGATTCGATACCCCCAGCCGAGGGCGACTCGGATCGAGTTTCACGATACTCCGCGTATACGCGCCCTGCCTCCGCGGAACAAGCAGCAGCACAAAAAGTTTTTCCGATCCCAAGCACATCGTGCTGCTGGGGTGTCGTTCAGTTCCGTGCAGAGAACTGCGCGTGCTCCGTTTCGATTCTTCTTGCGTACGCCTACGTGGAACAAAAAAGTTCCTTCAGCATTGCCAGGCTCGAGCCAGGCGTGATAGGGCTCGAAGTCGATCAGCCAAAATCCACACGAAAGGATGCTTCTCATGCCCCTCCCCGCGCTCGCCCAACTCGTGAGCAAGCTTACCGCCACTCCCCACGCCAGCGGTCTCACCAACCGTAAGCAATTCAACGTAAACCCCACGCCCGATATATCCACGTTGTCGCCCGCCGAACTCGACGCCTTCTTGCAGCTTCGCAAGGGTCCGATCAGCATGCAGGTGCTCAGCGACCTCATTGGGGCAGACCCGACGTTGCGCGGCAATGTCGAGGACGTTCGCGACTACGTCCTTTGGCTGTACGAATACAGTCGTTGGGACTGGGATCCCAACGAAGACGAGGAGTACAAAAAGGGGTTTACCGCGCCGCAAGCCATCGTTGCCAGCTATCCAGACCCAGTGTGCCAAATCGAAGCGGTTGTGCTACGCAAACCGAAGCCAACCGACCCGCCAGGGACCCCCACGACGCTCGAGGTGTACGGTGAAGGATTCTTACCTGGCCGTACCACTGTAGAGATTCTCGCCAGCGGGTCGGGAAACTCCGTGTATCAAGTCCGGCGCGACCCGGAAGGAGGTTCCACCTTCCGCGGGGGCAAAATTGTTGTCAGCCCGTTACCCATTCCACCGGGCTCGTACCGGGCCGTGGTCAAGATCGCGCTGGGCAATGGTTGGGACTTTGTCATCGATTCTCCTGTGGCCAACACCCAGTTTTCTGTCTCCTGATACTGTCCGCACCCACGGCCCCGAGCTCAAACCACTGAGACGCCCCAATGGGGACACTATCGGCGTGGATTGACGCGGTTCCGCCCGAGTTCTGCTCACAAGAGGAAAAGCACGCGGTTGCCCACCTCTTAGCGAACCTTCCCCCATGTAGCCGCGACATTGGGCTCGAAGCCGATTTGGGCCACCCGGGGAACCTGTACGCCGTCGGATTAGCCATCACGCGTGACGATGAGCGCACAAGCGCTTTGCTGCCAAGCGGGCGAGATCTTCGTTTGCACAAGCTGGCCCTGCGCTCTGCCGCGTGGCGGCGGCTCAGCACGTTCGTGCTCGCTTGGCTTCACCTTCAGGCGCGATCTCTCGGCCCACGGGTACCGTTCGTCTTTTTGGAATTCGATCGCGCACCGACCTGGCAGAATACCCCTTGCATCTTCGTGGCCTTGGACTGGCCGCTGGCCGAACTCGAGCCCCAGTTTCGCCAGCAGGCACCTTTTGCCGTGCCAGGGTTTCAGATGGTGCTGCAACTGCTCGTCCTGCTTGGCGACCGCGCCGCCGGAGAGCAAGCGCACTGCTTGGCGCGTTGCTGGCGCCAACTACCGGAGGGTGGTGTGTGGAGCCATGTCGGCGTGCTTACGAGCCGACCGGAGGTTGGTCGGCGCGTCTCTCTGCTTCTCCCACGCGGTTCGGTCGCGACGTATCTCGATCGAGTTGCTCCCGCGGTTGACTCGGCACCCATTGTTCAGCTCCTCGAACGCTATGGAGCGGTGTGCCATTTCGACCGCATCGGCAAGCGAGTGCAATTAGAACTCGACGTAGGCGAGCACGTTTCGCCGCGGGTCGGCCTGTCCCTGGTACCGAAACAGCCCGAAGGCTGGCGTCCGTTGCTGGATGCGCTTGTGCGCGACGGGTTGTGCGAGCCGCGTTGCGCTACCGCCGCACTGAGTTGGGAAGAAGGTGCCATCCGGCCGTTGGCAGGCGGGCGCGGTCTTGTTCCCTACTTGAGCCACGCGAAGCTCGTGGTGCATGGCGAGCGGGCCATGGTGCCCAAGTTGTATCTCGGATTGCGCGATCCACGTCGCTGCTAAACGGGCATGCTCTAAGCTTGCCGCCTATTCAACCCGGTTACCGCATTCGAATCCGGGAGCCAGCATATTGACGAATCGTGTCGGAGCCGCGACACCCACGCTGGCAAAGAACCGCTCAGCTTGGGTCGTCAGCTTCTCTCCCACCAACCCCGTGCACTGCTGGCCCGCGCGATAACCAGCAACTGCGGCAGCTAACGACATACCCGCCGACTCGAATTTTTGCTGGGCTGCGGTCAACCACTCTATGCTTTGGGTGGCCTTTCCGGTGGAGGTCGCCAATGCTGCCCGAAAGACCAACGCCCAACCTGTGGCGTCGACTCGCCGCTCGCGCTCTAGCGCACGGACGACCCGCTCCGCCTCCCGCCCCGTCCGAGCAACGTCTTGATCTCCACGAATCATCTCCGCCAACGCCAGACGCCCGCGCAGCACCAAGGCGTCAATTCGAAAGATCGTGTGACGCATCAGAGCGCTGCGCTCGAGCACACGCCACAGTGTGTCGAAGCGCCGTGCTGCCTCCGCCGCATTCCCCTCGTAAAGATCGCAGAGGCTTTCCAAGCGAGCAGCATAAAAATGCTGGAGATGAAACCCCGTCGTTTTCCACCGGCCGGTGCTTTCTGCGGCCAACTGCCGTGCCGTGCCGGGTTCGCCCACCGCCAGTAGACAAAAGCCCTCGTACAAAAGTCCGGTCACCTTCGCGTAGAGATTACCCGCACGACTGGCTTCCTGAACCATCGCAGCCGCCTGGCGGTGAAGGTCGCTCAACCTTCCCAATTCTTCCAGCGCTCGTAAGGCCGCCATCGTCGCAATGGCCACTTCCCACGCCACCCCATGGCAGCGTAGGCGGAACACGTCGCGAGCATGCTCGCAAAGCGATAGCATCTCGGACCAGCGGCATTCCATCATGCGGGTTTGCGCAATCCCCAGGGAGGTAACGGCTTCGAGGTATGCATCGTCAGTCATGCGTGCGATCGCGCCCGCCCGTTCGATCATCCTAGTAGCCCAGCGGCCAAACAGCCCACCCATCGGCAATAAATTACTGCCGACGAACGAAAGGGACCGAGCCAACCGATGGCGATCGCCGCTGACCAGAGCCCAGCGCAACGCGTGCAAGGAAAAATACAAACCCCTCGGTGGATCGACAAAAGAAAGGCCCTTCGCCGCGGCATGACAACTGTCGCATCGCGCGAGCGCGCCGGCCACCAAAGGAACGACGCCTCTCGTGCGGGCTCGTCGCTCTTGCCACCACAATGGCACCACCTGCCACGCCGATCGCAACAGTGCCCTTGTCGGGGAGGCGGGAATTTCCAATCCCACCTGCTGGAGTACCGCGCCAAGGGCTGCCATACCCTCCAACAAATGGCCACTCATCAGGTACTCCTCGGTGGCGCGGCGTTGCAACTCATTGGCCAAGCTCGCGTCGGCCGTTTGTTGCGCCAGAGCTAAGAACACCGGGGCCGCTGCGGAGCCGCGGCCGGCATTGACCAACATCTCCGCTCGCTTCCGTTCGATCTCGACCCGCTCCACCGCATTTGCAGGGCACCCCAAGGCCAAAGCCTCGGCATAAAGCTCTGCAGCTTTTTCAAAAGCCAATTGCCGCGCCGCGCGATCTGCTGCCCGCAGTGCCCATTCGGCAGCCTCGGGCAAATGGCCGGCCGCTCGCCAGTGATGGAACACTCGCTCCTCTTCCACCGTGGCCTCTGTTGCCAAATACTGGGCCAGCAATACGTGGCACCGTTCGATCTCCGACGCGGACAGTCGTTCTCGCAACACCTCGCCCACCCGCTGGTGATACGGCTCCACGAGCATTCGTTCGTCCGCTCGATTGATGCGAAGCAAACGGGCGGCTTCGAGCGAGGACGCAACCGGCCGGCCCCTCTCACCGACCCCCGCCATTCGCAAGAGCAAGTCGCGCGCAATGGGGTGCACTGCCACCGCGGCTAAATCTAAAATGCGCCGCGCGGCTACCGGCAGCATCTCTACCCGGACACTCAGGAGATCCCGCAGTGCGAGAGAGGGTGAAAGCCTTCCAGGCACGGTGCACCGCGCTGCATGCTGCACGAGCTGGCTAATCAGCAGGGGCGAACCTTCTGCTTCCTTGACGATCTCCTCGACCAGGCCAGAGCTCAATTCCGTGCCCTGGCAGTGCAGTACCACAAGTCTCCGGGATGAGGCAGTGGACAAAGGTCCCAAAGAAATTGTGCGCACCAGATCAGGCCACGACCGCGACGACGGATCCTCGAGCATGGGTAGTGCCGTACCCGGCTCGTTGCTGCGCTGACACAAAATCATGAACGCGGGCGGCGCCCCAGGGGGCCGGAAGAGCGCACCCAACAACGCCGCGCTGTCGGCGTCGGCCCACTGCGCATCGTCAATCCAGAGCACCAGCGGGCTTCGGTCTGCAGCCCGCAACAACAGCTCCCGCAGGCTTTCAAAGGCCACCCGCCGCACTTCGCGTGGCTGCATGTTCGGGCCCGGCGCTACGGAGTAGCGGGATTCCTCCCTCCCCATCACGGGGAACACGCGAGAAAGGCAGTCGAGCTGGAGCGCGGTGAGGTGCTCGAAGGGGTTCGGTTGCTGGGCAGCTAACCAGAGACTGAGTTCGTCAACGATACCGTCGAGGGCGTTGAAGGGCACGGACTCTTGCCAATGGCAACGCGCGCGCAAAATAAGAGGGGATTCCGATAGAGAGATCTCACGCAAAAACTGGCGAACCAGTTCGGTTTTACCAATGCCGCCTGGGCCGCTCACCACGGCCACGATAACCTGACCGCGCACGGACTGCTTGAACAGCGTTGCCAGCTCCTGCAGTTCATCCTCCCGCCCAACAAACAACCCAGCGCTCGGCGTTACAAATTCGGCAGCAACGGGAGCGGTTGCCGGTGCTCGAGTACCGATCTGGATTTCCGACAGGGTACGCTGCCAGCACCCCCCGTCGGGACGGTGTGCGGGGTCGGGGTCTAAGGAGGCCACGATTAGGTCCACTAGAGGGTCAGGAATTCTTCCCGCTAGTGCGCCACGCACGTCTCCCAAGCGCTTTTGCTTTGCGTTCCAAACCTCTGCCGGGGTACCCGTGAACGGCGGCAAACCCGTGACTGCCTCGAACAGTAACACCGCTAGGCTGTACCAATCACAGGCAGGCGTCGGGGGCCTCCCCAAGATCGCTTCAGGGGCCATGTAGACCCAAGTTCCCGCAGGGCCGCGCTCGATCAAGCGCTCGATGCCTTCCGGATCGCGGTGCGCGGCGAGCCCAAAGTCGAGCAGCACGATGCCGCCCGACGAGCGCCACAAAACGTTGCTCGGCTTCACGTCGCGATGCACGATTCCAGCGGCGTGCACTAAAAGAAGTGCATCCACAAGGTCAGAGGCTGCATGGAGGAGCCCCTGGCTGCGCTCGGAATCCATCAGGGTGCTTGCGGTTGCGACTTGCCCATCGGGCTCTTCGGCTCGTTCGCTTACGACTGGCAAGCCATCGACGAATTCCATCGAGAAAAAGGTGCCGTGGCTTGGGCTCGAAAACAGCTCGTACATCTCCACCAAAGCCGGGTGGCGGAGCGAGCGCAAAATCCGAAACTCACGTTTGAGTCGATAAATCTCGTGCGAGCCCCACCCCTCGAGAGCTTTCAGCGCGACCTCTACCCGGGTTTCCCGATCGTAGGCGCGGTACACGATGCTGTGAGAGCCCCGGCCAACGATCCCGAGGATCTTGAAGCGGCCCTCTTCCGCGACGAGGTGCGCAGCATTCGAAATAGCCATCAGGAGCCGGGCTTCTCCTCGCTCAACCCGAACAGGCGGATCAGCCGATGAACGTGCGAGCGGGCCACCCTCAAGCGCCGCGCCGCTTCGGTGACGTTGCCGGCGGTGTCCTCCAGGGTACGGCGAAGCAAGTGTTTCTGAAAGGCACGGGTGGCTTCGTGAAAGGAACCCCTGAGGAAATTCTCTAGCTCGGAACTCGGAGCCTCCACTGCTCCCGCAGCACTAACCTCCACGCCCGGAAACAGGTGCTGCGGCTCCACGATTGCACTGGCATCGGCGGTAGCACGAATGACACCAGCTTCGATAACGTGGGCGAGCTGCCGAACATTGCCGGGCCACGGAGCAGCTTGAAGCGCACTCAAAGATTCCGGCGACAAATGAACGGCGCCGAGACGATGGCGTTCCCAAGCCTGGGCGCAAAAATACGCGGCGAGCTCCGGAATGTCCTCACGGCGCTCAGCCAACGAAGGCAGACGGATGGGCATCACCTCCAGGCGATAGAACAAATCCTCCCGAAACCGCCGCTCCGCCACGGCAGTGCGCAAGTCTGTGTTCGTGGCAGCAATGAGCCGCACGTCGGCCCGCACCGGGCGCGCACTGCCCAGTGGAAAGTACTCCCGTGTTTGCAAGAGGTGCAGGAGCTTGCCCTGCGCCATCAAGGGCAAGTCGCCGACCTCGTCGAGCAACAAAGTGCCGCCCTCGGCCGCTGCCACCTTACCCAGAATGGCGCGATTGGCCGTGGAATGTGCGCCCGGAACCGCACCAAAGAGCTCGCTTTCCACCAAATTGTCCGGCAGCGCAGCGCAATTCACCTCGATAAACGGAGCGCTAGCCCGCGGCCCGTTGTCATGCACGAGCCGGGCAAACTGGCTCTTACCGGTGCCGGACTCCCCGGTGAGCAACAACGTCACGTCCAGCGGCGCTACCATGTGCGCTTGCTGCAAAACCCGCGCGAGGGCTTGGGAGCGACCGATAACGCCAGAAAGTTTCAGCCGCGCTCGGCTCGCCGCCGTGGGGTCGGTAATGCTCGCATCCCGATAGCTCCTCAAGGCACGCTCGGCCAGGGGAGCGAGTAAGTGCCCTACCGTTTCTACAGCATGGCAGCAGTCGTCGGATAACAGTGGCCAAGCTTCGCTGCCTTGCAAGTAAATCACCCCGTAAGTGGGCTCAGTTCCAATGGGTGCACAACAAACCGCACCAATCTGGGCGGAGGACACACTGGCTCGTTGGTTGAAACGCGGGTCGAGCACGGCAGCAGGCGTGATCACGGCTTTGCCGGAAGCCAGTACTTCGGCAATGATCCCGTGCGACACAAGAAATCGCACTTGTTCGATTTCTGCAGTCGAAAAACCGTGCGCCCGAAACCAAACGGCACGGGGCTCTCCATCGGGCTCGCTGCGATCGACAAGCTCCAAATAGCCTTGCCGGGCGCCCGTCATTTCCACCAACAGGAGCAAGGCTTCTTGCAAAAAAGGTTCGATCGCAGTCTCGCGCCCGAGTTCGAGCAACCGGAGGTACAAGTCGCGCTCACGCCGGACACGGGCCAGCTCGT